>Ga0209023_10004235_pt1 | contig 16473 bp, 16 predicted proteins | sample LakOneMetagenome_FD_187468 | JGI IMG/M metagenome (GOLD analysis project Ga0209023, IMG submission 187468) | Freshwater and sediment microbial communities from Lake Erie, Canada (SPAdes) (version 2) | ecosystem: Environmental > Aquatic > Freshwater > Lentic | place: Lake Erie, Canada... | reverse complement strand
ATCTCTTTCCTTTTTTTTCAGTACCATCATTATGCCGTATTGCAATTTTGATGATGCTCATTCTTTCTGGTCAATCTTTAATGAAAGCAAGCAGCAGGATGAGGATATGAATGTTGGTGAATTTGTTTTTGAAAAACTGCTGACCGTTGGCGAACTCTTTGAAGGCGATGAGGAGGAAGAAGAGGATATGCCAAAACAACATCCCGCTATTCCCTTTCAGCTTCAACCGATACAACCAGGCTCATTGTACTGTAGCAAAGCAGTTTTTTTTGAAGAGGTAAAAAAAGCCATACCGGAAAAGCCTGTTTGCAGGTTTATAGAAACTAAATTTTCCTCCGATTTTCATACTTCCGTTTTTCATCCGCCTTCTCTTATCAGCTGACCATATTATTTTTTATCAGCTATTGTATTTTGCATTAGCTAATTTATTCATCTTATTAATTTCAGCTACAATGAAAAATAATTTTATTGTGCTGGCAGCTATCATTGCTATAGGCCTGTCAGCTAACTGCCAGGGTATAAAAATACCCGCAGTTGTAAAAACCACTTTTACCACCATGTTTCCCGGAGCTACCGGTGTGGAGTGGGGAAAAGAAAATGCCCGGGAGTATGAAGCCGAATTCAAATTTAACAACAATGCTGTATCAGCCAACTTTGGTACCGATGGAAAGTGGATTGAAACCGAAACGGTGATTCCTCTAACAGATTTACCTGCGGTGGTAAAAGAAGGGGTTGAAAGAAAATACCCCGGCGCCATTATTACTATGGCAGAAAAATTAGAAATGCCGGTAGATAAGCTTCTGTATGAAGTCGGTTTTACCATCAATGGAAAGAAAAAGTCGCTGGAATTAAATTCCGACGGAACTTTGGCTAAATAGTTCTTCGCAGCCAGGTGTTTATATAAACACCTGGCTGTTTTAAATTTTAAATATATATTGACTAAAAAAATAATTATGAAAAAAATAATTTCCCTTCTTATCTATAGCATTCTCCTCTGCATGTTTAGTAATGCTTACGCCCAAAACAATAAAAACTTTCAGTTACTTAAAACTTTTCATATTCAAAGTGCCGGCGGCTGGGATTATATTGCTGTTGGTCCGGGAAATAACCGTTTGTACGTTTCACATAGTACACAGGTAAATATTCTGGATAAAACAACCGGGGATTCAGTTGGAATAATTGAAAACACTACTGGTGTGCATGGAATTGCTTTTGATGTATCGCAAAACAAAGGTTTTACCAGTAATGGCCGTTTAAATAATGTTACCGTTTTTGATTTGAAAACAAATGCGGTAATTACACAGGTTCCAACAGGTATAAACCCCGACGCCATTATGTATGAACCGTTCACCAAAAAAATTATCACCTGTAATGGCCGCAGCAAAAACCTGAGTATCATTGACCCTGTTGCCAATAAGTTAGTTGACAGTGTGGATGTAGGCGGAAAACCTGAAACAGCAGTTTCCAATGGTAACGGGAAATTATATGTTAACATTGAAGATAAAAATGAAATTGTAGTGGTAGATTTAAAAACAATGAAAGCAGAAGCTCATTGGTCTCTTTCTCCCGCAGAAGAACCGACTGGTCTTGCTTTTGATAAAATCACAAACCGGCTATTTGCAGCTTGTGGCAATAAATTTCTGGCGGTTGTAAATGCCGCAGACGGAAAAGTAGTAGCTGCACTCCCTATTGGTGATGGATGTGATGGTGGTGCATTTGATCCGGCCACAAAAAATATTTTTACTTCTAATGGCGATGGTACAATGTCAGTATATCATGAAAAATCGGCTGATGATTTTGAATTAGTTTCAACTGTTACAACAAAAAGGGGTGCAAGAACAATGATATTGGATGAACAGACTCATCTGATATATTTGCCAGCCGCTGAGTATGAAGCAGCAGATCCTAATGTCCCAAAATCAAGACCAAAAATGATACCGGGAACTTTCCAGGTATTAGTAGTGGGCCAATAGGAATCATTGCGCCATTGTTAAAAATGTAATAATGAAAAAGTTTCTAAGCATATTCATTTTTATACATGTTACTATTATTGCGTTTCCGCAACAGAAAAATCTTGACTCTTTTGTAAATGCAGCCCTAGTTAACAGCCCTTTGCTGAAAGATTATGATAGCCAGTTAGCATCGCTTACATTCGACAGTAAGATCTTTATTGCCTCCTTAAACCCGCAGGTAAACGGCATCAGCAATAATCTTTATGCGCCGGTAATTGGTGGCTGGGGTTATGATAATGCCATTACAAACGGCCAGCAGCTTTCGGCGTTGGTTTCAGCAAATAAGTCTTTGTTTAATAAAAAAACTATTGCTTCTCAACTGCAAAATCTGAAAATACAGGGGCAATCCGCTATGAACAATAGTAAAATTTCTGAGCAGGATATTAAAAAGATGGTGGCTGACCAGTATATCACTGTTTTTGGAGAGCAGTTGCAGCTTGATTTTAATACCAAAGTCAATAATATGTTGCTGAAGGAAGACAGCATACTGAAAAAACTAACTCAGGATAATGTTTATAAACAATCAGATTATCTTGGCTTTGTTGTTATCCGGCAGCAGCAACTGCTAACTACTTCGCAATTAGAGGTACAGTATAATTTTGATTATGCTGCGCTGAATTATCTTGCAGGCATTGTTGATACTACTGTCACGCAATTGCCAGACCCTGAATTAAATTCGGCCTCAATCGGTGATTTTTCTTCTTCCCCTTTATACAAACAGTTTGAACTTGATAGCCTGAAACTGGCTAATGACAAGGACCTTGTAGATATAAACTACCGGCCTAAAATTAACTTGTTTGCAGATGCAGGATACCTCTCGTCATTCGCCTATAAAGGGTATAAAAACTGGGGGACAAGTGTTGGCATCAATATCAGTATTCCAATCTATGATGGGAAACAACGAACAATGCAGCATTCCAAAATTGATATCCAGGAAAAAAACCGCCAGTTTAAAAAGGATTTTTTCGTAAAGCAACGTAACCAACAAATACTACAACTATTGCAACAACTAAATGGTACTAAACTTCAGATTGACCAGATAAATAAACAAATCAAATACACTGAAACACTGATAACGGTAAATGAAAAATTACTTGCAACAGGAGATATCAGGCTTACCGATTTTATTTTGTCGCTCAGTAATTACTTTACTGCAAAAAATCTGGTTACGCAAAATTATGTAACCCGCTTAAAAATAATCAACCAGCTCAATTACTGGGGAAAATAAATTAATGGCTATGCAAAAAAGTGCTTTTTACTTTTTACTCCTGCTTTTAGCAGCATCCTGTCATTCCGCAAAAACACAGGAAGAAGAAGATACAAAAGAACCGGAGATAGTAACCCCAGTAACTGTTGCTTCGCCCAGTACAGACAACATGACCGACTATATTGAACTGAATGCGACTTCCACATTCCTGCAAAAAGCTTATGTAAAAGCCAGCACCAATGGATATATAAAATCTGTAAATGCTGCTATCGGCAGGATGATTGGCGCCGGGCAAACAATGTTTATTTTAAAAACCAAAGAAGCACAAAGCATCGGCAATACTATTAACCTGCTGGACACTTCTTTTAAGTTTTCCGGCATTATTAATATCAGGGCGGGTATCAACGGTTATGTTTCAGAAGTAAATCACCAAGCGGGTGAATATGTGCAGGAAGGGGAGCAATTGGCTGCTATCAGTGACATTAAAAGCTTTTTCTTCATTCTTAACCTGCCTTATGAGTTAAGGCCTTTTGTACTTGATAAAAAAACAGTAGAGCTGTTGTTACCCGATGGGAAATTGCTGATTGGAAATATTTCTTCCATAATGCCGATAGTTGATTCGGCTTCGCAAACACAAAATATTGCTATTTCTGTGAACGAAAAGGGATTGCCGGCAAATCTTATTGCAAAAGTCCGGGTCGTAAAAACAGCCCGGTCGAATGCCATTTCATTGCCACGGCAAACAGTATTATCAGATGAAACACAAACCAACTTTTGGGTTATGAAAGTTATTGACAGTACTACTGCTGTAAAAGTGCCGGTAACAAAAGGAATGGAAATCAATGACCGAACCGAAATACTGACACCGCAATTTTCCATCTCAGACAAATTTCTGCTAACCGGTAATTATGGTTTGGGAGACACGGCTAAAATCAAAATCATTCAGCAGTAAAAAGTAAATAAAAGTGAACCGATTTTTCATTTCACATAAAAACCCGCTGGCAGTACTCCTTGTGCTTATTATTATGGGTGGAGTATATGTTTATGGTAAAATGCAGACATCATTATTTCCCGAAATAACTTTTCCAAAGATTAAGATAATTGCTGATGCAGGTTTACAACCTGTTGATAAAATGATGGTGACAGTGACCAAACCACTGGAATCTGCCATAAAGCAAGTGCCCGATCTGCAAATGATACGAAGTACTACCAGCAGGGGCAGTTGTGAAATATCGGCGTTCATGAACTGGGGCAGTGATATTGATGTGAATCAGCAGCATATTGAATCCAAAATCAGTGAAATAAGAAATGTTTTACCGCCTGATGTAAATATCACCGTGGCAAAAATGAATCCATCAATTTTGCCGGTAATGGGTTATACACTTGAAAGCAACTCAAAATCACCCATTGAATTAAAACAACTGGCGATTTACACCATCAAACCATTTCTATCACAGGTAGAAGGAATTTCTGAAATACGAATTACAGGTGGAAGAACAAAAGAGTACTGGCTTCAGCTGAACATGCAAAAGATGAGTTCTCTTTCCATAACGCCGGACCTCATCAGTACAACATTGAGCCAAACCAATTTCATTAAATCAAATGGGTTTTTATCCGATTATCACTATTTATACCTGACTGTTACAGACGCCACTGTTCATTCTATTGATGATCTGCAAAATATGGTCATTAAAAATGATGGTAAAAGAATTGTACTTCTTAAAGACATTGCCACTATTGAAATAAAAGAAGGGATTGAGTTTATCAAAATCAATGCAAACGGACAAGATGGTTTGCTTATAGCTGTTGTAAAACAACCCAATTCAAACTTGGTAGATATTTCAAAAAAAATGGAAGTAAAGATCGAAGCGCTGAAAAAAATTCTTCCAAAAGATGTTCGCATTAAACCTTATTATATACAGGCCGGTTTTGTAAATGACTCTGTGAGAAGTGTTACGGATAGTTTATGGATTGGTCTTATACTAGCTATTGTTGTTGCCATAATTTTTCTCCGCTCTCTAAAAGCAAGTACTACAATACTAATCACTATACCCGTTACACTTTTTCTTACATTAATAGTGCTATATGTACTGGGCTATACTTTCAACATCATGACTCTTGGTGCCATTGCTGCAGCCATTGGCCTGATTATAGATGATGCCATTGTAGTAGTAGAACAAATTCACCGGACACATGAAGAGCACCCCGATGAGCCCGGCCCTTCGCTTGTACAAAAAGCCATCCGCTATCTTTTCCCGGCAATGGTAGGTTCGTCCCTTAGTACTATTGTCATATTTATTCCTTTTTTACTGATGACTGGCGTAGCTGGTTCTTATTTCAGTGTTATGACCAACACAATGATCATTACACTGATTTGTTCTTTTTTTATAACCTGGATAGGGCTGCCGGTTATTTATTTATTGCTTTCTGGAAAAAGGAACGTCAAAAAATTAATACCCAAACCCCAGTCGGTAAAAAAACAAAAATGGGTTTCCTTTTTTATATTTCGTCCCTACATTAGTTTTATAATTATTGCAGCACTTGTACTTTCCATTATATGGGTTTTACCAAAATTACAAACTGGTTTTTTACCCGAAATGGATGAAGGCAGTATTGTTCTTGATTACAATTCTCCACCCGGAACTTCCCTGGAAGAAACAGACAGGTTGCTCAGAGAAGCTGAAAAAATCATCCGGGCAGTTCCTGAAGTAGATGCTTACTCAAGAAGAACCGGAACGCAGATGGGGTTTTTTATTACAGAACCAAACAGAGGTGATTACCTGATACAATTAAAAAAGAAACGCCATCGGACTACAGAAGAAGTAATTGAAGATATCCGGCAAAAAATAGAGGCCACGCAGCCAGCACTCCGCATTGATTTCGGGCAGGTAATTGGCGATATGCTTGGTGATTTGATGGCATCTGTTCAACCCATTGAGATAAAAATTTTTGGTGATAACCAAAAACAGTTACAGGAATATTCTAAAAAAGTAGCGGAGATAGTTAGTAATGTATCCGGAACTGCAGATGTGTTTGATGGTATTGTGATAGCAGGGCCTTCTGTTTCCATTCAACCTAATTATGCAAAGCTGGCGCAATATGGCATCACACCGGCAAATCTGCAATACCAGTTACAGACAGCATTAGAAGGAAATGTTGTCGGTAATTTATTTGAAAGAGAACAGTATTCACCTATCAGGCTGGTATATCCAGGAAGCAGAAAATTAAGTATAGCTGAGGTTAACAACCTTCAGATATTTTTACCGGGTGGTATTTTAAAACCAATCTCTGAATTAGCAACCGTTACCATTAATACCGGCGATGCAGAAATTGAAAGAGAAGATCTGCAATCCATGGGAGTAGTAACCGGAAGATTGGAAGGCCATGATCTAGGGAGTGTTATGAAAGAGATACAACAAAAAATTTCCAGCCAGCTTGAACTTCCTTCAGGTTATCATGTTGAGTATGGCGGTTCATATGCCGAGCAACAAAAATCATTTAAAGAACTATTAATGATATTGATTGCCGCCAGCTTATTGGTATTTTCGGTCATTCTATTTTTATTCCGGAAGATAAAAGTGGCACTGTTTATTTTATTAGTTGCCGTGCTGGGTATCTCCGGAAGTTACCTTGCTTTGTATCTTACCGGCACTCCATTAAATGTAGGCAGTTATACAGGCCTCATAATGATTGTTGGGATTATCGGAGAGAACTCAATATTTACTTTTCTTCAATTCAAAGAATCCCTGCATGAAAGAAATGTGAATGATTCCATTATTTATTCTATTTCTACCCGGTTAAGGCCAAAGCTAATGACAGCCCTCGGTGCTATTATTGCCTTGTTGCCGCTGGCTCTTGGTATAGGGACCGGGGCACAGTTACATCAGCCATTGGCAATTGCAGTCATAGGGGGTTTTATAATTGCATTGCCCTTACTCCTGATTGTATTACCATCTATGCTGCGGCTTTTGTTCAAAAAATATAAGCAAGAGGAATAAACCGTGAGTTTTTAAATTAAATTATAACTCTTGTATTGTTTTGCGACGGATTTCTTTCAGCTTTTTAAAATGCGATGCCGGCAAACCAGCTACTTTTTTAAATTGTGCTGATAAATGTGCCACACTGCTGTAGTCGAGCTTGTGTGCAACTTCAGTAAGGGTAAGGCCCTCAATGGCTAACATTTCTTTTGCCTTTTCAATTTTAAGGCTTATCGTAAACTGTTCTATGGTATTAGCCTGCATAACCGAGAAATAACTTGAGAGATAAGAATAATCGTAATTCAGTTTTTTACTCATATAATCAGACAGGTTATTTTTAATATGCCTGATATTGTCAATATAATCGGTTATTGCAGCCTTTATTTTATCAATGATTACACCTTCTTTACTGGCAGTAAGTTCAAGGCCGGCTTTTTTAATAGCTGTTGCAAACAGCTTTTCTTCTTTCGCAGAAATTCTTCCCTTTACTTCTGCCTCGCCTAATTCTACTTTAACAGGTGGCTTGCCTATTTTTACCAGTTCTTCTTTCACTACCACTTTACAGCTTTCGCAAGCCATGTTTTTAATATACAGTTTCATCCGCTATCAGTTTTGGTAACTAAATATAACGGATTCCAAAAAACACTTTACTTATTTTCTCCATCGGTATTTTGAAGAGAGATAACTACCCGGGAACCGGTTTCCTCATCCGAAATTTCAAGTTCTTTTTCAGTTAAGATGGCAAACCGGTGAAATTTAGTACGGTACATCTCATTTTCTTCATTACCAGTTGTAGAAAATGCAAGTATATATAATGCCATTTCCTCAGGAAGGGTTATCACTTCTATTTCTGAAAAAAAAATCTCCAGCTTATTGTTTCGGTATAATGTTACGGAAGCATCAAAAATTATAATTCCACCATCTCTTTTTAGCTTATTATCAGCAATAAATTGGCGGAGGGCAAGTGCAGATTGTGTCATTTTTAAAGGAATGTAAAATTAGATGAGGAGGTATCATATTCGTTATACAATTATCTTCTTTTGTTACATAGTTTTCTCTTTTAGCGGGTTTAGAGCTATCAATTTGCTGTCCGGAACGATTATCTTTGCCGTCTATGGAGCAATTACTGAAACAAATAGAAGACTATAAAAATGAGATTAATGCATTTACGGCTGCAGATCAAAAACAAGCTGAAGAATTTCGTATAAAATACCTCGGCACCAAAGGCATCGTGAAAGCCATTATGGGTGAAATGAAGAATGTAGCTCCGGAGAATAAAAAAGAAGCCGGGCAGTTACTGAACGAATTCAAGATTTTTGTTGAAGAGAGGTATGCTTCTTTTAAAGAAACAACATCAGACATTGAACAAGTAACATCGAATATTGATTTAAGCTTGCCCGGTGATGCTATTCCCATTGGCTCCCGCCATCCTGTAGTGCTGATGAAAGACAGGATTGTCTCTATTTTTCAACGGCTTGGTTTTGCCGTGGCAGAGGGGCCGGAGATAGAAGATGACTGGCACAATTTCGGTGCATTGAATTTACCAGAACATCACCCTGCCCGTGATATGCAGGATACATTTTATGTGCAGCAAAATCCGGATTGGGTTTTACGAACACATACCAGTAGTGTGCAGATACGGGAAATGGAAAAAGGCAAACTCCCCATCCGCATGTTAATGCCGGGGCGGGTTTACCGAAATGAAACCGTAAGTGCAAGAAGCCATTGCTTCTTTCACCAGGTAGAAGGATTATATATTGACGAAAATGTTTCCTTCGCCGACCTGAAGCAAACACTTTATTTCTTCGTAAAAGAAATGTATGGTAAAGATGTAAAAGTTCGTTTCCGTCCTTCTTACTTTCCGTTTACTGAGCCCAGTGCTGAAATGGATGTCACCTGTTTTATCTGCGGTGGCACCGGTTGTAATATTTGCAAAAAAACAGGTTGGGTAGAAATATTAGGCTGCGGCATGGTTCATCCAAATGTGTTAACCAACTGCAATATTGACCCGGCAAAATATACCGGCTTTGCATTTGGTATGGGCATCGAACGGCCCGCTATGTTGAAATATGGAGTAAGTGATTTACGACTCTTCAGCGAAAACGATGTCAGGTTTTTGAAACAGTTTACTTCGGCAATATAAAGAAGGCCGCCCTTGCAGGCGGCCTTCTCATTTATTTAAACCTTATTCTTATTAACTCTTTGGGTTATAAAAGGCGAGTACTACTGATGCTACTATTGTTCCCCATAATCCAATGCCATATCCTTTTCCGATAGCCTTGAATATGTATTCAAATTTCACTCCTGCTATCAACGGATTAATAATAAGCAAAAATAAAACTGCGAGTAACGGAAGCCAGCAAAGAAGATTTCTTTCTATAACATAATTACCGTTAAACGCACCTACTAATAATAATATAGCTGAAATAGGTATTAACAGTAATACATATTTCTGCCAATCTCCGGGTCCTTTTACCATGTCAAAGCCGCTGATTTTACCGACAAAGCCGCTGTAGTATGGTAAAAAGAAGGCAACAAGTAATGCAACTGCCAAAACGATGGTTAATGTTTTTTTGTCCATGTTGGTTTGGTTTTAGGTGATGATTAAAAGTATAGATAAATTATTTTTTCGCCGACATTCGCCGGTAACAGAAAAAAGCCGCTGCAAGAAAAGCCACTACAGCAAGATAAAACCAGGGCGTAAAGTCAACACTGATATTCATTTTATTACCGAGATCATTCATCTTATCGCCTATTTTATCAATTGTATTACCAACATCATTATTCCCTCCCTTCCCGCTAATATCGGGCATATCTAATTTTACTTTCTTTTTTATATCCAGCATCATCCCTATCATAGCCCCTGCAGATGCAATACCCGTAACCATAGCACCGCCAATAGCAGCTTTTGCATTGGTAAAAGATAACAACAAGCCCAGTATTCCCAGCCCCAATGCAATCAAAGCATAGAGATTCGGCTGTTTGTCATCAGACTTGGTTGCTGTTTTTGTAATCGTCTCATCTACTTTATCCGTTTTTACATCATTTAAAAATGAATTATCCGAACTGTTGTTTTTCATTTTAAACCCGGTAGCTAACTGAAGTCCGCTTACCTGTTGCAACGACATGTTGTTGCACTTTATATCAATAAAAGGCATCAGGAAAAGTAAGATTGCCACAATAAAGGCTACGGAAGAAGGAATCTTGGATCCAAATAATCCCGGAGTTGCTGAAGCAGGTGCGTAAGAGGTTGAAGGTGTAGTTGGTTGGTTACTGTCCATATCAAATTTTTGTTTAAGGTATGAAAATAAAAAAATATGGTTGCTATTTTCCGAGCATAAACTTTGCGCCGGCTTCTATGCTAAAGTATTCAAAATCATGTAGTCCCTGTTGTAAACGAAAGAGATACGCTTTTCTTTTGCTTTTCTTTTCCAGACTCATCCTGACAAGAGTGGGCCGGTCGCCACTATTTTCATACCCGGTATAGCCAGCGCAGTAAGCCTGCAAACGAAGGCCATTATGATTCCATTCAAAACCACTTCCAAAAAGCAGCGCATCATCCTGTCGGTGTTGATCAATATTTGTCTGCCATACAAAAAAACCAGCCATGCCAATCCATTTCCAGTTACTGTTTTTAAACGGCACTCCGGCCCCGGCATCAATCCAGTAACCCGGGACATCGCCATATCGTGCCAGCGAAAGTAACCCACCTGATGGCATACGGATGCCTAATCGCATCGCCAGTTGAAATTTATCCCGCAGCCGGGGAAATAAACGAATGGTGGTATTAGCAATTACATCACCCACACATTTATTTTTATAATAGTCGAGGTAAAAAACTTTCCGCTCGGTTTTTTTTTCATACGACATCTGGAACTGTTCATAAGGAACAAACTGCAGATCTATTGAAACACTTTTGTCTTTAGTAGCATAATTACCATACAGCACCAGGTTTTGTGTATTATCCCCTTTTGAAAAATGTGCCATCGCTGTTACACCAACAGAACAGGCACTATCAATGCTTCCGTTATTTATAAAGGGTACAGACAGTGCATTGGGGCCAAGATATTTGGGAACTATCTTAATATACTTCGACCAATGGGTATGGCCATCCCAGTTTACATTATTATTCCACCATACATCAGACTGCGAAAGACAAAGCATGGGTGAAAGCAACACAATGGTAAGCAGCAGCCGGTATCGCATAACAGGTAATATAATTTTTAAAGATACTATTTGCCCTGCCATAATGAGAAGTATATTTTATCTTTATCACTTTCAATGTACGATATGATAATTAATACAATTTGTGTTTGCGGAGCTGGAACGATGGGTAGCGGCATTGCGCAAGCAACTGCACAGGCGGGGTTTTATACACTGCTGTATGAACTAAACCCATTGGTGCTTGAAAACGCAAAGACAGCCATTGAAAAGAATTTGCAGCACCTTGTTGAAAAAGAAAAAATAAAGCCGGAAGAAAAAGCAAAGATTCAGCAACGCATTCATTTTACAGACGATATTCAAACCTGCCTGGCAGATGTTTTTATCGAAGCGATTGTTGAAAAGCCTGAAGTTAAAATCGCTTTATTCAACCAGCTTGCAGAACTTAACCATAGCGAATCCATTTTTGCCACTAATACTTCCTCTTTATCGGTTTCAAAAATAGCTGCCGGGGTAATGAGTCCGCAACGGGTTATCGGTATGCATTTTTTTAATCCTGCTACCATAATGAAATTAGTAGAAGTGGTAAATACAGAATTTACAAACGAACAGACCACAGAAACAATAACAACACTGGCCCGGCAAATGGGAAAAGTACCGGTGTTATGTAAAGATGCGCCAGGGTTTATCGTCAATCATGTAGCAAGACCATATTATACAGAATCGCTGCGGTTGGTGGAAGAGGGCCTGCTTGATTTTGCATCGGCAGATAAATTACTAGAAGCAACCGGCTTCCGCATGGGGCCTTTTAAACTGATGGACTTAATTGGTAACGATATAAACTATGCCGTAAGCTGCTCTGTGTATGAGCAATTGGATAAATCGGAAAGGCTGAAGCCTTCTTATATTCAAAAAGAAAAAGTAGAAGCAGGTGAACTGGGCAAGAAAAGCGGTAAAGGATATTATGCTTATTAAACCTTTTACAAAATGTTCAATAGAATTACTGAACGTACAAGTGAGTGACACAAGAGGCGATGATAGTAGTAATGCAGCTGGTAAAAAAAATATTAAACAACCTATATATACTTATACATGGTTTTAGTTACAGGCGGCACCGGGTTTCTCGGTTCTTATATCATTAAAGATTTAGTGGAGAAAGGCTATGCTGTACGGGCCATCCGGCGCAGCAATAAACTACCCTTCTGGATTTCCAAACAAATAATGGACAAGGTAGAGTGGGTTGATGGCGATGTGTTAGATGTGGTGGCTTTGCAGGATGCAATGGAAGGAGTTGATACGGTTATTCATTCTGCTGCTGTTGTTTCCTTTGCACCGAAACAACAAAAAGAAATGTACCAGGTAAATATAGAAGGCACCGCCAATGTAGTAAACATGGCGTTGGAAAAAAATATTCGCCGACTGGTTTACATAAGTTCTGTAGCAGCATTGGGAAGAACGGCCAATGGCGGCCATGTAAATGAAGAGAAAAAATGGGAAGAAAGTAAAGTGAATACCCATTATGCAAAAAGTAAATTCAAAGCAGAACTACAGGTATGGCGGGGTATTAACGAAGGGCTTGATGCAGTCATCCTTAATCCAAGTACTATTCTTGGCTATGGTGACTGGCATAGCAGCAGCTGCGCCATTTTCAGGCAGGTGAAAGATGGTTTCAAATGGTACACTCCCGGCATTAATGGATTTGTGGATGTGGAAGATGTGGCCAGGGCAACTATACTTTTAATGGAAAGTAACATCAGCGAACAACGGTTTATTGTAAATGGTGATAACTGGACTTTTCAACAATTGCAGAATACAATTGCAGCCGGTTTTGGTAAAAAGGGGCCAACAAAAAAAACAACTCCTTTTCTTATGTCCGTAGCATGGCGCCTGGAAAAATTAAAAGCATTTTTTACAGGTAAAAAACCGCTGCTAACGAAAGAAAGTGCAAGAGTAGCACAAAGCCAGACCTGGTTTGAAAATGATAAAATACTACGGGCACTTCCGGGGTTTTCCTTCACCCCGCTGGAAGAGTCCATAAAGAAAGCCTGCGAAAAATACACTGGCACTATTAATGCCGTGCAACCATAGCCATTCCGTCAGTATCTTTAATCCGCAACTATTTTTTATGCAAAAAAGCCGCCTTACTCTCCTTTTACTGCTTTGCAGTTTTTCATTTATCAGCCAGGCTCAATTTATAATTTCAGGTACGGTACTTGATTCTGCCACCCGTGAACCATTGACGCCAGCTTCTGTATTTTGCCAGAATACCACACTTGGTACTGTTACAAATAAACAAGGAGAATTTTCTATCTCTTTAAAATCCGGTGGTTATGATTTGATATTCAGTTATACCGGCTACCAGACACAAACCATCCGTGTTACAGAAAACAACAAACTGGAAGTGCTACTGGTAAAGGAAGATAAAAGTCTTGGTGAAGTGATTTTAAAAAATTCTTACGAAGTAACTGATGGCTGGGAAAAGTACGGCGACTTCTTCACCAAAAATTTTATTGGCTCCACACCTAATTCACCCCAATGTATTTTACTGAACCCGGAAGTGTTGAAATTCTATTTTTATAAAAGAACCAATCGCTTAAAAGTGCTGGCTACAGATGCTTTGCAGATTTCAAATAAAGCCTTAGGTTATAATCTGCGTTACCAGCTTGATTCATTTGTTTACTACTACAACACCAACATCAATTCTTACCGCGGCTATTGCCTCTTTAGTGAAATGAGTGGCGATGATAGCCTGAAAAAAGTGTGGGCCACTAACAGGGCTGCCGCTTACGAAGGTTCAAAGCTTCATTTTATGCGTAGCTATTACGACAGCACCTTACAACAAGACGGCTGGATAGTTGACCTTCTGGATGAGAACAATGATAAAAAATTTGATAAGATAAATATGTACGACAGCAGCTATTATAATTTAATTACCTATACAAGAGATAGTTTAATTACTGTTAGCAGGGACAGCATTACGATAGATACTATAATTCAGCGCATCCCCACCGGACAGGTAGATGTAGAAATATATTTTCCACGGAAAATAAGTGTCACTTATATTAAAAAAAGACCGGAACCGGAGTATATTAAAAAAATGGGGCTGCCAAAAACTACACCTTACCTCATTTCTTATATTGACCTGAAAGATGCTATTGCCATCATGGAGAATGGTTACTACTACGACCAGAAAGATTGGGTAAATCAGGGTTACTGGAGCTGGAAAAATGTAGCAGATTTACTTCCCTATGATTATCTGCCGGATTAAGTTTGGGTAATCCGTTAATTGGTTTAATAGTTAATTCTTAAGCTCATTATTAAATACACGGCCCTAATTAACAAGTCAACTAATTAACCTTTTTTACTGCCCATCACTTTCTCCCATAATTGAGGTATTCGTTTTATCCAGACAAATTCTTTCATTTTCTCTCTGGCATCTTCAACCGGCGAGCCAAAGTATACTTTACCACCGTCAATTGAATCCTTTACACCGCTTTGTGCATACACCACGGCATCTTTCCCGATGGTCAGCGTTTTGCTCACTCCTACCTGTCCCCAGAGAATAACATTGTCTTCAATAGTGGTAGCTCCGGCAATACCAACCTGCCCGGCAAAGAGACAGTTTTTCCCAACCACTGTATCATGACCTATATGAATAAGGTTATCCATCTTGGTTCCGGCGCCGATAATGGTATCATGGCTTACACCCCTGTCGATGGAGCAGTTAGCGCCTATTTCCACTGCATTTTCTATAAGCACCCTGCCGCTACTGGTCATTTTTTTATAGTGTATTTGCCGGTTGGTCTTTTTATTATAATAAAAAGCATCACTGCCTATAACTGTTCCCGCCTGGATGATGACATTATCTCCAATACTGCAATAATCAAGTATAGTTACATTGGGATGAATGATACAATCTTTTCCAATTGTTACATAGTTACCGATATAAGATCCAGGCATTATAACTGTTCCTTCACCAATCTTTGCGGAATCACTAACCATCTTCATGGAAGGAGTGAACGGACGATAAAAATTTACAATCTTTAAATATGCTTCAAAAGGATCTTCAACAATCAGCAATGCTTTGTCTTTCGGGCAATCTGTTTTTTTATTAATAATGATAAACGAAGCAGCAGAGTTTATACAGGTGTCATAATATTTTGGATGGTCAACAAATACCAAATCACCGGCTTCTACTTTATGAATTTCATTAATGCCGGTGACATTTCCTTTTTCATTGCCGGCAATTTCAGCGCCAATTAATTGTGCAATTGTTGTTATCGGAATAGGTTTTTCAAAACGCATAAAGACAAGTTTTACCAAAGGTAACAACATGGCAAATGCTATATATCTTCAAAAACAAGTGATTTTACTGTTTTGCGGGTTTTTGAAAATGATTTTTTAAAAATAATTTTAAGGGTATAAAACCATCTTTTAATGATAGTATAATTGGATATTTATAGAATGATTACTTATAAAATAGTTTGCAGTTGTATTAATTTAGAAAAAATAAATTCTTATGAAATGCTTGCCAGCAAAGCGTTTCATCATTATTAAAAAACAACATGATAAAATAATAAAGAAGCAGATAGTTTTATAAACTAAGAAAATGGTAATAGATCAACAGCTTTCAGCTTCGGGCTTATCCACAGGCATATGTAAAATGTTAATAAAATAGTTTCGAAATATTTTCTGGTTAAACAAAATTCTTTTTAATATTGTGTAGGGAAATTCGATTCCCTGTACTTACTAACCCATCCATATATTATCCCTTCGCTTACTACGGAGGGATTTTTTTTACCCTATCTCTGCTTGTCTGGCAATTTCGAAAGAGAGAAATAAAAAATCGTATTGGCTTTATTTTATAAAATAGTAGCCGCAGGCCTGGCATAAGTAATCCATTTGTTTAATAATCAATAATTAAAAATACCTTTACTGTTACCGATAGCTATCGAATAAAAAAAATAAATATGCTGAAATCAATGACCGGTTTTGGAAGAACCGAAAAAAACGTAGGTGATAAAACTTTTTTGGTTGATATCAAATCACTCAACGGAAAACAATTTGAACTGCAATTAAAAATGCCGGCTATTCTTCGTCCGTTCGAATTTGATAT
>Ga0209023_10004234_pt1 | contig 16479 bp, 12 predicted proteins | sample LakOneMetagenome_FD_187468 | JGI IMG/M metagenome (GOLD analysis project Ga0209023, IMG submission 187468) | Freshwater and sediment microbial communities from Lake Erie, Canada (SPAdes) (version 2) | ecosystem: Environmental > Aquatic > Freshwater > Lentic | place: Lake Erie, Canada... | reverse complement strand
CGCCGCCTCGATGGATGTGGCTGGCTGGGCAGAAGCCGACTGAGCAACATGTGGTGGACGCCGTCCTGCGTGGCGCCTACGACGTGATTCCGGTGGCGGCGGCCGACGCGGTCGATCGCTTGATTGCGAGGTTGCGCGAACTCTGCGTGCCCGATCAGCCGACGCCGCGCGTCGATCACATCGTCACGACGAGCGCTGTCTCGCAGGCGGTGGTGACGCAGGCGTGGCGCGTCGCGCAGACCTCGATGTCGGTGTTGCTGACGGGGGAGACCGGCACCGGCAAGGAGGTCATCTCGCGGCTCATTCACGCGTGGTCACCGCGAAGCCAGCGGCCGTTCATCCCGATCAACTGCGCTGCCATTCCCAACGAGCTCATGGAAGCCGAACTCTTCGGGTATGCGCGCGGAGCCTTTTCAGGCGCGGTGCAGGCTTACGAGGGGCAGCTTGCGGCAGCTGAAGGCGGCACGGTGTTTCTCGATGAGATTGATGACACGCCGCTCGAGACGCAGGTGAAGCTGCTCCGCGTGCTGGAAGATCACGTGGTCAGCCGGCTTGGCGAGAACATCTGGCGCCAGGTGGACTTCCGGCTGCTTGCGGCCACCAATCGCGATCTGGAGCCGCTGGTCGCCGAAGGGCGGTTTGGCGCCGACCTCTTCTCGCGTCTTGCGATCGTCCGCATTCATCTGCCGCCGCTGCGCGAACGCGGCGAGGATCTGCCGTCGCTCGTCGCGTTGATGATGGAGCGTTTCGCGCGCGAGCAGCGCACACCGCGCTTGCGCGGCATCACAGCCGAGGCGCTGCGCGCGTTGGCCGCGTACGCCTGGCCGGGCAACATCCGTGAACTGCGCAATGTGATGTACGAAACGCTGGTCTACAAGCGCGCTGGCAGCGAGGTGCTGCTCTCAGACCTGCCGCGCCGCATCCTCCAAGGCTCCGCCAGGCCGCTCGACGCGGTGGTGGACGCGTCTGCCGTACGCATGCGTGTGCGTGACGGACGCATGAACCTGCGCCGTGAAATCGAGGCGCTCGAACGGGCGGCCTTGTCGTCGGCGCTGGACGTATCTGGGGGCAACGCGTCGAAAGCGGCGTCACTGCTCGGGGCTGTGGGGCGGGGCGCTGCGAAAGATCCCGGCGGCACGGTGCGCGCGATGAAGCGTCGGCTTCGCTATCGCGGCTAGGCTGTTTCGACCTGCTCAGGCGGCGTCGAGGTCGGCGTCGTCTTCCTTCGATTCGTCCATGTCCATCGGCAGCGTGACCATGAAGACCGACCCCACCCCGGGCTCGCTCGTGGCTTCGATGCGGCCACCCATCAGCCGCACGAGGGTCTGGCTGATGGTGAGACCGAGTCCGCTGCCGCCGTACTTGCGAGTGGTCGAGGAATCGGCCTGCGTGAACTCACCGAAGGCTCTCGCCAGTTCGTCCGCGTTCATCCCGATGCCGGAGTCTTCGATGGTGAACACGCAGGCGTCCCGCTCGCCGTACTGCTGACGTCGGGCACCGAGCCTGATGACGCCGTTCTCGGTGAACTTGGCCGAGTTGCCCAGCAGGTTGAGGAGAATCTGGGTGACGCGTGTGCTGTCGCCCACCATCGAGCCGAGCTCCGGGTCGATGTCGGCCGCGATACGGTTGTTCTTCTTGGCCGCGAGCTGTGTGGCGGTGGTCACCACGTCCGACAGCAGCGTCGAGATGTTGAAGGGCTGATGTTCGAGCATCATGCGCCCGGCGCCAATCTTCGACAGGTCGAGCACGTCGTTGATCATGCGAAGGAGGTGCCGGCTCGAGATCAGGATGCGGTCGATGTCGGCCACAATCTCCGGATCGGCGTCCTGCGCGCTCTCGCGAATGAGCTCGCTGTAGCCGATGATCGCGTTCAGCGGCGTCCGCAGTTCGTGGCTCATGTTCGCCACGAACGCACTCTTGGCCCGGCTCGCGCTCTCGGCCGCGTCTCGCGCGACGATGAGTTCTTCTTCGGCGCGGCGCCGCTCCGCAATCTCGCGTGTCAGCTCGCGTGTTCTGATTTCCACGCGCTCCTCGAGCTCGTTGCGCGCCTGGAGCAGCTGACGCTGCGTACGCGCGAGGTCGTCGAGCAGGCGCGTGTTCTTCAACATGTGCTCGACGTGGCTCGCGACAAGCGTGATGAAGGGGAGGGCGGTCTGGCTCGGCGCGTCGCGCATGGCCGAATTGCGCGTAACGTCCACGCACGTGGCGGCGATGATCCCGATGGGCGCGGTCGTTCCAGCGTACAGCGGTACGACCACGACCATGGCTTTCGCGGAGTCGGCCGGGTCGACGACCTTGACCTGCTCGAGCAACTCGCGCAGCCGTGGTGTCAGGCTGGCCGGTGGGACCACAAGCGGCGCGGCCGCCTCGCCGAGTGCATCGACGATCACATCGGCGGGCTGCGACAGTACCGCGGACGCACTTCGCTTGACCGGCGCCGTGTGTTCAGCCTCCCGTTCGTCGTGACACTCAGACTGAACGGCCACGGCGCGTTCAACGCTGAAGAGGCGTTTGAACAAGCGCACCGAGTCGGTCAGGATCTGCGTCTGCGAGGAGCCACTGTCCCACCGCAACGCAAATTGACTGAGCAACTCGACGCGCACCAGCTGCCGATCGAGCGCATTCTGCGACCGATGCAGACGCTGCTCGGTCCTGACCAGCAGCTTGACCTGCTCGTTCAGTGACGCGCGCTCGTCGTGCGCGACCGTCTCACGCTCGTCTGGCCCGGGGCCGTCGTCGCTCATTGCTCGCGTTCGTACATCGCACAGAGTGCGACGGTGTAGTTGTGGTAGTAGGGCCGGCCGGCAATTGGCGCAATCTCGCCGTAGGTGTGGAAGCCAATCCACGGTGTCGTTGCGCCAAGCGACTGACGCAGCGGCTCGACGATTTCGCCCGCGGCGCAGGCGCCCCACAAAATGCGTCCGCGTCCCGCGCAGTCGAACTGCAGCACGAAGTCGGGCGCGCGTCCGTTGTGACTGGCGCGCAGGCCACTGGCACACTCACGGGCGCTCTGGCGAATCTTCTCCGCATCGCGGCGGGTCAACTGCACGGCGGAACCTTCGGTCAGGCCGCCACCCGGAAAGAAGAGGGCGCCGGTAGCCTTGTCGAGTTGCAGCGGCGTGCGGATCACGTACGGGTCATACGACTCACCGGCATCGCGCAGCGGTTCACCGATGCACAGGTGCACGATCCCATCCGCATTCAGATCGTCGGAATCTTCTGCGAGATATTCCTTGAAGACCGACCACGCGGGCTGGTTGTCGATTTCGCGAATCCACCCGGCATCGGAACTGGTGACCTGCCGTTCGAGTCCGATCGGCGTGCAGCCGTGACTCACGGCAACCTCCACATCGACATCGCCAGACACCAGGAACGCCACCAGGCCTCCGCTAAAGACCTGCGTATCGAAGTACTGGAAGGTCTGCTGAAAGGTCATCGCGTCAGCAGCGGCGCCGCCGACGATGGGCAGCGGTCGTGAGAGTCCGGTGTGGAGCGCCTCGAGAAGCGCGGTGCAGTTTCCGAGCAGACCATCGGGCAGCACACACAAACACCGTGCATCGTCGATGCGCTCGTTCACCAGTGCGGCGAGGCGCGAGCCCGCACCGGCAGGGTCGTCGGCGTAGTTCTCGATGAGGAACGTCTCGAAGCGGACGCGCTCCGAGGCAATCAGCATCACCGCCACGGCAGACAGCGCTTCGGTCGAATCGTTGCCGACGATGATGCCTTCGCCGGAGCAGCCGACGAGCGGCGCGGTCGGCACGACGCTGCGGACGGCGTCCAGCACGTCGGCCTGTTCGTGATCTGACGAAGCAAACACCAGGGCCAGCTTCGGCTCTGCGCCTTCCAGCCCCGCCAGTGCGGCAGTCGCTGCCTCCGCGCCCGCCACCTCCGACCGATCGTCCAGACTTCTGCCGGTTGCGGCACGAGTCGTCACCCGCGCCTTTGCCCGCACGCTGCCGCCGGCATCGATTGCGGGCGCACCCTGTACTGTCTGTTCCTGCTCTGTCGTGAGGACGGCCATGCGTGCGCTCCCTTGCACTGAGTTGCGAGTGATTCGCGTGATGACTCCGCAGCGGTGATGCCTGGCTGGCATCTCCTGTCGCGGAATTCTCCCTGTATCTGTGATCGGACGATGGCCATGCGAAGACTAGAGACATTCGTCTGAGTCCAGGTGAATGCGCAGCGTGCGGAGCGCAGGACCGACAAATTCTTGGCGGTGCGATGAATCTCGTACCGCGACTTGCGCATCGAGAATCGCCAAACGCTGAACGAGGCATTGGGAAGTCGAAAGTACCAGCGCGGAAGTAGCGAGGCAGGAACCAAGAACCAGGATCGTGTCAATTCTGCACGGTGGGCGGAACTGACACGCAGTGAACGCTACCGTGTGCGTCGAGTAAAAGGGACGCTGTTGTCTCTGCTCCGAGACTGTGCGGCTTCGGCCGCGCCGCACGCGCGATCGTGCTCAACCTCGTAACTCTCCGAACGATTGCGTGAATTGCGGGCTGATGGCGGCGCTGCGCGCTGCACAGGATGCCGCCTCATTCCACACGGCACGTCACTTGCGATGTGAAAGTCGTCACCGCGTGCTGCTATCGCCACGGCACGCACATTCCTTCCAGTACCAAGGAGCGCTCATGATTCGTACCACTGTGCTCGCACTCGTGTGCGGGCTCACCCTTGCCGCCAACGCCGGAGCGCAACAACTGATTGGCGGATGCCCCGTGTTGCCGTCGGACAACGTGTGGAACACACCGATTGACACGCTTCCCGTGCGGTCCGACTCCGCGACGCTCGTCAACACGATTGGTGCAGGTACCGGCCTTCATCCCGACTTCGGCGCAGGGCAGTGGGCCGGCGGCCCCATCGGCATTCCATTCATCCTGGTGCCCGGTTCGCAGACCAAGTATCAGGCGTCATTCATGTACGCAGGTGATAGCGACCCGGGTCCGTATGCGGTTCCGCTCAACGCCCCGATCGAGGGCGGCAGTGGATCGACAGGCGACCGACACGCGATTGCCATCGACAAGGACAACTGCATTCTCTACGAGCTGTATCTCGCCTACGCCGATGCCTCGGGGTGGAGTGCGGGGTCTGGCGCCATCTTCAATCTCAAGTCGAATGCGCTTCGTACGGACGGCTGGACGTCGGCGGACGCTGCCGGACTTCCCATCGTGCCCGGCCTGGTGACGTACGACGAGGTCGCGTCGGGAGAGATCAAGCACGCGATCCGCTTCACCGTGCCGCAGACGCGCAAGGCGTACGTGTGGCCCGCGCGGCACTACGCCTCGTCGCTGACCGGCACGCAGTACCCACGCATGGGCGAGCGGCTTCGCCTCAAGGCAAGCTTCGACGTCAGCTCGTATCCGTCAGATGTGCAGGTGATTCTTCGCGCAATGAAGAAGTACGGCATCCTGCTCGCCGACAACGGCTCGGCGTGGTACATCTCGGGCGCTCCCGACGAGCGGTGGAACAACGACAACCTGAGTCTGCTCAGCGGCGTCAAGGGCTCCAACTTCGAAGTGATTGATGAATCGAGCCTGATGCTCGATCCCAATTCCGGCGCGGCGAAGCAGTCGAGCACGACGACCGTCGTGACGGTTGCCGTGAGCCCGACCAGCGCGTCGCTCAAGACCGGGCAGACGCAGTCGTTCAGCGCCTCGGTGACCGGTTCGTCGAATACGGCCGTCACGTGGAGCGTCAACGGGATTGCCGGCGGCAACGCCACGGTGGGCACCGTCAGCAGTGCGGGTCTCTACACCGCGCCGTCAGCCGTGCCGTCGCCCAACACGGTGACGGTGCGCGCAACGAGCGCGGCTTCGTCGACCGCCAGCGCCACGGCGAGCGTCACCATCACGGCCGTCGTCGCGAACGCACCAACGGTGACGTCGGTCAGTCCGGCGTCGTTCCCGACTGGCGCGTTCACGATCACGGTGAACGGAACGGGCTTCGTCAACGGCTCGGTGGTGACCTTCGACGGCACCTCACTCGCGACGACGTTTGTCTCGGCAACGAGCCTGAAGGCGTCGGGCACGGCGTCGACCGCCAAGTCGGTGGCGGTGACGGTGCGCAATCCTGATGGCACCTCGTCGAACAGCGCATCGGTGACGGTGACCAGTCAGACGACGCAGGTCAGCGTTGCGATTTCGCCGACTACCGTGTCCCTGCGCACCGGCCGCACGCAACAGTTCGCGGTCACCGTGACGGGCACCAGCAACACCGCGGTGAACTGGCGCGTCAACGGTATCGTGGGCGGCAACAGCACGGTGGGTCGCATCTCGGCTACCGGCCTCTACACGGCTCCGAACTCGGTCCCGAATCCGTCGACGGTGAAAGTCTGGGCGCAGAGCCTGGCCGATCTGACGAAGACGTCCACGGCGACTGTGACAATCACGCGCCGCTAGCTCGATGCGGACGGCCATGACCAGCGCTCGCGAGTCGGATATGACTCAGGGCTCTGGTCTGGCCGTCTGCTCGTGACCGAGCGCACCCGCCGACGCAATCATCACCGCCACAATCCCCGCCCACTGCAGCGTCGACAAGCGCTCCTGCAACAGCAGCAGACCGGCGAGCGCCGCGCCCGCCGGCTCGAGGCTCATGAGCGTGCCGTAGACGCGCGCCGACAACCGGCGCAACGCAATCATCTCGAGCGTGTACGGCAGCGCACTCGACAGGGCAGCGAGCGCGAGTCCGCGCGGCCACACGTCGCGTGCCAGCAGCCGCGTGCCGGCGTCCCACATGCCAATGGGGGCAATGGCGAGTGCCGCCACGAGCAGTCCCCAGGTTGCCGCACTCGAGCCATGCGCACGTCCTGCCCGTTGACCAAAGATGATGTAGAGCGCCCAGAAGCCACCCGCGGCCAGTGCCCAGGCCGCGCCGGCTTTGTCGAGCGGCGCACCCGAGTGCTCGAAGGGAAGCAGACAGAGCAGTCCCGCAATCGCGAGCCCGACCCACACCAGATCCAGTCGACGCCTCGAGGCCGCAAGTGCGACGGCCAGAGGACCGGTGAACTCGAGACCCACGGCAATGCCGAGGGGCACGGTTTTCAACGCCGTGTAGAACACGAAGTTCATGGTGCCGAGCGACAGACCGTACGCCACGATTGACGGCAGTGCCTGTCGTGACGGAATCGAACGCCACGGCCGCTGTACCGCGCAGAGCATCAAGACCGCGCCCGCGAGCCTCAAGGTTGTCGTGCCCGGCGCGCCGATGACGGGGAAGAGCCCTTTGGCAATGGACGCCCCCGCCTGAAACGACATCATGGCGACGAGCAGACAGACGACAGCACTGAAGGAGGAAGAGGCAAACATTCGTGTTTTTGCTCGTATTGTGACCGCAACCTGCCACGCGTGCTGAATGGAGATGTTAGGATCACAAGGCTGTCGAACGCGTTGACAGTTTTGTCTCAGCTCGCGTCCAGGAGTCGTATGTCCGCCAGTCGCGTCGTTCTACCCACGGCAGCCGCATGTCTGCTGCTTGCTTCTTCGGTCTTCGCTCAATCCTCCACCCAGCCAACCGCGCCCAGGTATCACGACGCCAAGCGTCTTGGTGGAGCCACGTCGTTTCTCGCCCGGCGTCCCTTGACGGATGCGGCCAGCCTGCGACGGATGGTGACACCCGGCATGACGTCCGACATTCGGCGCGTGCTCCGCGAAGCCGGCACTCCCGAACTTCATGATTCGGTGATGTCCGCTCTGCGCGGCGTGTCGTCCACCCGCAACGTCGGTTCCTGCACGGAGGCAAAGCCTTCGAACGGAGAAGTTGTCGAGTGCAGTTTCCCGGTCGGCGCCACGATGGACTGGATGGCGTACCGCCCCGGTATTGCCAACGGCAACACGGCGCCACACGCGCTGAAGAATTTCCGCTGGGCAGGCGCTGCGCCGTTCGAGGCGTTCCTGTTCCGCGTCACGAACAACGGCAAGACGTACACGTTCGTCGTGCCGAAGCCGTGCGGCAATATCGGCGTGATGCCGACACCGCCGGATCTGGCCATCACCAAGACGCCTGACGGCGGCACGTTCGCCGCTGGTGGTCCCGTGACCTTCACGATTGCCGTCACGAACCCGGCTCCGAATGGTGCCCAGCCGGCGAACAACGTGCGCGTCACCGATACGCTGCCGGCGGCTGGCGGTCTTGCGTGGGCGTCTGCCACCTCGACGCGCGGCACCTGCAATCTCTCGGGCGACGGCAACCGCTCGCTCGACTGCGCCATCGGCACGCTGCAGGCGCAGGAGTCGGCCACCATCACGGTGACCAGCGCAGCGTCCACCGCCTACACGGCGTGTCAGGCGCAGCAGAACCCGAGCGCGCGCGCCACGGCTGACGGCACACCGTCGGTGGAAGACAGCGGTTCGGTGAACTGCGTGCCCGCGAAGCTCGAACTGACCAAGGGGCCGAAGAGCGGCACGTTCACGATCGGTGCAACGGCGTCCTTCGCGCTGGTCGTGAAGAACAGCGCGCCAGCCGGCGCGAGCTCGGCGACCAACGTGGTTGTGACCGACACGCTGCCGAACAACGGCGGGCTCGAGTGGGCGACGGCCACGAGCACCACCGGCGCCTGCACGCTCTCGGGCAACGGCAACAGCGCGCTGCGCTGCACGGTGGGCACGTTGACACCTGGCCAGGAAGCTCGCATCACGATCACCAGCCGACCGGCCAGCTACGCCGCCTGTCAGGAACAGCGCAACCCGGGTGCGCGTGTCGTGGCTGACGGCAACCTGTCGGCCACCGATACGGGCAGCCTGACGTGTGCGCGTCCTGAACTCGACGTGCAGAAGTCGCCCGACGGCGGCACCTTCCGTCAGGGCGAGCAGGTGAAGTTCACCGTGGTCGTCCGCAACAAGGCAGCCGCTGGCGCGAGCAACGCGAGCAACGTGCGACTTGCCGACCTCCTGCCGACCAACGGCGGCCTGTCGTGGCTCTCGGCCACTGCTACCAAGGGTCAGTGCACGCTCACCGGCAAGAACAACAGCTCGCTGTCGTGCGACATCGGCACGCTTGCCCCGCAGGAGTCTGCGACGGTGACGATCGCCAGCACGCTCAAGACGCCGCGGACGGCCTGCCAGGCGCAGCCCAACCCGGCGGTCGACGCAACGGCGGCCGATGGCCTCACCGCGAAGGACGGCGGCTCGCTCTCCTGCGACCGCTCGACGTGGTTCTTCGGTGATGCGCTTGTCGGCAAGGATCGCCGCACGCGTCCCATTGCCGGCGTGACTCGCAACGACGGTCTGCCGGTTGCGGCCAACGCGCTTGCGGGCGCCGCCTTTGCCCAGTGCTCTCCGCTCTTCGGTGTCGACCTCGGCATCGCGAAGCGCCTGAAGAACAACTGGGAAGTGGCAGCCAAGGGCGGCGCGGCGTTGAGCCTCGTCACCGCGGGCCACAAGGTGCGCCAGCACGAAGGCTATGTGGACGGTGAACTGAACAAGTACCTCAAGGGCGGCACGTTCCTCGGCACGGGCCTCTCGATGTGGGACATCACACGCAGCGCCTCGTTCACGCCTGCCTGGCTGATGCACTTCGGTCTGCCGGTCACCAAGAGCCCGACGCACCCGGCCTACTTCGTGGGTGAAGGGCGCCTGCCGTTCAAGCACATCGACGATGTGCCGAACAACTACCAGTTCTGGGGCGGCATGCGATTCCTGTTCTAGGACTCCGCTGGTGTGGTCCGGCGCGCTGAGCGCGTGCCGGGTTCTGTCTCAGGCCGATCGATCGGACACAGGTTCCGGTTGGTCGGCCTGTTTGTTTGTGTGGAGGTGTGCAACCGCGTCCCGTGAAACCTACCGGACTTTTTACTTCAGGAATAACGAGGCCGGCCGATTACACAATCAGCATGTTTGCCGTTCCTCCCGAAAATTCGTCCTTCGACAATCTGGTAGCCGACACGTTCGAGCCGCCGCGCAAGCTGTCGACGCTCGGCGATTTGCTGGTGGCCGACGGCGTGATCACGCCGCGTCAACTCGACGCCGCACTCGAGCGGCAACGCACGGTGACGCCGCCGCGCAAGCTTGGCGAAATTCTCATCGACGAACGCGTGACGTCGGCGCAGCGCATTCAGGAGACGGTGAAGGCCCACGGGATGGAATACCCGTTTGGCGGCCTGTTGGTGCTGCTCGAACTGCTGACACCCGAACAGCTCGATCAATGCCTTGCACACCAGCGTCAGCACCCGGGAACCCGAATTGGCGAGATCGCGCTCGACAAGGAATTCGTGGCCGAGCGCCAGCTGCTGCTGGCGGTGTCGTACCACTTCGACCGTGCGTACATCGAGCCTGACTTCACGCTGCTCGACCAGACCCTGCTGAAGCGCGTGTCGGTGTCCTTCCTCAGGTCGAGGATGGCGCTGCCCGTGTTCTCCGACGGCAAGACCGCGACTGTCGTCACCCCCGATCCGTCGCGCAGCGACCTGGTGAAGGACTTCAGCGCCGCGCTGCGTATGCCGGTGGAACTCGCCGTTGGCCCGAAGGACGCGATTCTGCAGGCCATCGCCGACATCGAGCACTTCAATCGACCCTCGACTCCGACGACCGAAGGCGGCGGCGACGACAACGTCGTGTCCATCGTCGACTACCTGTTCACGCGCGCCATCAAGGACAAGGCGAGCGACATCCACATCGAGCCGATGTCGAACCGCGTGCGCGTGCGGTACCGCGTCGACGGTGAGCTGGTGCATCGCACCGATCTGCCGGTGTATCTGGGACCGAAGATCTCGAGCCGCATCAAGGTGCTCTGCAACGCAGACCTTGCCGAGCGACGGCGGCACCAGGGCGGACGCATCGTCTACACGACGAGCGAAGAGACCGTGGACATGCGCGTGTCCATCTTCGTCACCGTGCACGGCGAGAACATCGTCATCCGTATCCTGCACAAGAGCACCGGCGTGCTGCCGATCGAGAAGCTCGGGATGCTGCCCGCGCTGCTCCAGCGCTACAAGGACTCGGTGCTCGAAGTGCCGACTGGCGTCGTGCTGTTCACGGGGCCGACCGGCTCCGGCAAGACGACCTCGCTGTACAGCTCGATCAACTACAGCAACAAGCCGGGTGTGAAGATCATCACGGCTGAAGATCCCGTCGAGTATCTGGTGGACGGCCTGGTGCAGTGCTCGATTGATCCGACGGCTGGCCGTGACTTCGAGCGGACCCTGCGCGAGATCGTGCGTCAGGATCCGAACATCATCGTGGTTGGCGAGATCCGCGATCGGCAGACGGCGAACATCGCCATCGAGGCGGCGCTCACCGGGCACAAGGTCTTCGCGACGTTCCACACCGAAGATTCGATTGGCAGTCTCATCCGGCTGCTCGACATGGACATCGAGACGTTCCTCATCTCGTCCACGGTCGTGTGCGTCGTGGCGCAGCGGCTGGCGCGGCGGATCTGTGACGACTGCAAGACCATCGTGACGCCGTCTGACTACGAGGTTCGCACGCTCGAACTCAACCCGGAAGAAGTCACGCGCCACACCTTCTACAAAGGGGTTGGCTGCCACAAGTGCAACCGCTCGGGATATCGCGGACGCGTCGGCCTCTACGAGCTGCTGATGATCAACGGCTCGATCCGCGAGATGGTGCTCGAGAAGCGATCGGCGCACGAGATTCGCCATCACGCGCTGAAGGCCGTGAACCTCTACGGGCTGCAGGAAGACGGCATCGCCAAGGCCCTGCTCGGGCTGACCACGCTCGAACAGGTCATTCGGCAGGCGCCGCGCGTTGCCGAACAGCGATCGCTCGATCAGATTCTCGCGTTCGCCACGCAGCCCGCCTGAGACGACGCCCGTGCGGTGAGCGCGCGGCGTTCTTCGGACTGTTTCCCGTCGCACTTCGCGCTGATCGTGCAGCTGTCCGAGGCTGCCGCAGGCCGACTGTTCCGAACCCTGGGACCGGCGGCGGGCAGGGCGCATCCCCCCGAGCTGCTCCTGAATTCGGTCATGCAAGGTTTGTCAAAATTTTGTGAGGCGCGCGTGTATACTCTCGCGTCACTTCTATCCGGGACCCCGGTTCCGAGGAGAGCATTGCATGAAAATTCGCGTACTCATTGCCCTGGCGTTGTCAGTCGGTATGGCCGCCTGCGCCCAGCAGCAAGCCGCTCAGCAGGCACCCGCCGCGGCCGAGCAGAAGGAAGCCCCGCGTCCGGCAGCGCCGGCCGGCGGGGGCCTGAACGGCTCACCCGAGCAGCAGGCCAAGCAGGCGGAACTCGAGAAGAACACGCCGAAACTCAAGATCACCGAGGAAGTGCTCCGGCTCGTCGTTCCGGGCGAGACGATCGGTGAAGCCGTCGGCGTCGCGAAGAACTCACAGGGTCACCTGTTCGTCTTCAGCCGCACCGGTCACACGGCGACGGTGAAGGGCAGCGCGGCGTCGATGCTGTTCGAATTCGACCAGAACCTGAAGTTCGTCAAGCAGTGGGGCCCGAACAACTACGCGGCGGGCTTCGCGCACACCGTGCGCATCGACAAGGAAGACAACGTCTGGATGACGGACGAAGGCGCGAACATGATCGTCAAGTTCCGTCCTGACGCCACCGTCGCGCTGACGCTCGGCCGCAAGGAAGAGCCGCTCGACTGGCTCGAGAAATTCGTCGAAGAGGGCCAGAAGATCGAGTCCAAGACGCCCGTGCAGCGTCCGTGGGTGTTCAACCGTCCGACCGACGTGACGTGGGACCTCCAGGGCAACATCTTCGTGTCCGACGGCTACAACAACTCGCGTCTCGCCAAGTTCGACAAGAACGGCAACTGGGCGAAGGCGATTGGTGAGCGCGGCAGTGCAAAGGATCAGTTCAACACGCCGCACGGCATCACGTCGGACAACGCCGGCCTGATCTACGTGGCGGACCGCGGCAACCGCCGCGTGCAGGTCTACAACTCGGACCTGCAGAACCAGCGCATCATCGAGGGCATGGGCGCGCCGTGGTCGGCCTGCATCTCGCCGGGCGCGAACCAGCACCTGTTCACGGGTGATGGCAACGGCAAGATCTACAAGTTCGATCTCGACGGCAAGCTCGTCGGCTGGGCGCAGACCTCGGAGAACCACGGTCAGAACGGCTGCCTCGTGCACGAACTGCACTGCGAGTCGGACACCGTCATCTACAAGGGTGACTGCTCGACGTGGCAGGTCGAGAAGATCACGATCGGCCAGTAACGAATCGGCATCAGTCACGCGCGGGGCGCGCGGCTGACACGACGAGGAAACGCCCGGGTGCTCACGCATCCGGGCGTGTTTATTTTGGGGGATGCGACTACGGTCGGCCGGTCTTCTTCATCGCGATGAAGGTCACGATGACGCCGCACACGAGGAGCAGTTGGCGCTCGGTCGCGTGATTGAAGGGGTCCTGGGCCGTCTTCAGGGTCAGTCGCCAGCGGTTGAAGGCGCCGCTGTTGTAGGCGACGTCGTAGCGATGCACGAGTTCATCGCGCATCTCGACAGCCTGCGGGTCGTCGCTCAAGCCGAAGTCCAGTTGCGGCGGAAGGAACGGAAGGGCGTCCATCGGATCTGCCGCCCAGTTGACCAGTTTCAGGAGCAGGCTGCGGTCGTTCTCTGGCGGCCACGCGGTCACGATCAACAGGGCGCTCAGGAACACCGCCCAGGCACCTCGTCGCGAGAATGTCATGCGCGTTCTCCCGCACGCTGCGCGGCAATCTCCGAATCGCCGTCCCACAGGAATCGCCGCACGTGATGCCGGCAGCACTCGGGAACTTCGTCGCGCAGCAGCGCCAGCACATGCGACGCCTTACTCAGGAAATCGAGCGTTGCCGGCACGACGATGCGGTTGGGGTGTCCGGCCCACTGTTCGAGAATGCGCAGGTCGATCGCGGCGGCCTCTTCGACTGACTCGATGCGGAGCGGATTGTCGTGATTGTAGGCGCGCGGTGACGTCGGCGTCCGCAGGTGAATGACCGTGTCGTAGCGGGCAAGTTCGGCTTCGCGCGTGCTGCCGACCGAGGCGAAGAGACTACCGCCCCCGATCCAGTACGCGGCGCCGTCCACGGTGCCGCGGTCGCACAGCACCACGGCGGCATTTGCGGCATCGCCTGTCGATTCGAGTTCGCGTTGCACGTGGTAGATTGCGCGTTGTGCCGCCTGTTGCACGGGTTCAGTGTGACTGCGCGGAAACCGGCCGCCGAAGATGATGCCTGCTGCTTCGGGCAGTGTTTTCACGTGCTCGCAGAAGAAGAGCCGGATCAACTCGAGGACCGCCGACTTGCCTGCGCCAGGTCCACCGGTCAGCACGACGCGTCGACGCGCGTGAATCACACCACAATCGCAAAGTAACATCTGCACGGATGATGGCCAGTCTACTTGGAGATGACCGCGCCGGCATGCACCGCGAGGCCGCGCTGATCATCACACGATTTCGGGGTGTCGCTTCCATCCTCGTGATGATGGCGGTTGCCGCAGCGGGATGCGGCGGGCAGTCGTCGCCGACCACTCCGTCCGAGACCGCGTCGACATCGTCACCACCCTCGGCGCCACCGACGACAGGCGGAACCACCGCCGGGCTGACGGGACTATGGGCGGGCACCGCCATCGACAGTTCCGGACCGGGCGCGATGGAATGGACGCTGACGGAAACCACGGGCGTCGTGTCCGGCTCGGTGACTCTTGTTGATGGAACCGCGGGCGTGAAGGGGCGAGGGACTGCGTCGGGCACGTTGTCGGGCGCAACGCTGACCTTCACGTTGAGTGTGCCGGCCGGTGGATTCGATGCGCCGTTCGCAAACTGCTCGGCATCGATGTCCGGCCAGGCCACCCTGGCAGACACCACGTTGACGGTGAGCTACTCCGGCTCGAACTCGTGCTCAGGTACCGTGACGAGCGGCACGGCGACGTTGTCGAAGTCGTAGCGAAGAACCAAGAACCGCACGAGCCGTCGTTGCTGCCGAGCGCCCGCCCTACCCCTTGAACGACGCAACCACGTTGCGCCACGCCTCTGGCAGGTGTTGCAGCCACTCGCGCACTTCGGGGCGGTAGTGATAGGCCGCCCAGACAATCGTGATGCCTGCGACGAGAGACATCAGCCCATCGAACGCCTGGTATCGTGCGTGATCGGCTCCGGCGAGGCGGTAGTGCGAGAACCGACGCCACAGGTGGAGCGGCCACACGACTGCGTTGTAGAGAAGGAGTAGTCCGAGCAGGCCCACCCAGAGCGGAATGCCGGCTGGCAGCGGCCAGCCGAGGATGCCACCCGTGTTGGCGAGTGACAGCACGGCATAGGCGAAGGCCCAGAACGCACTGACGTTGAACAGCGTGGCGAGTGGGGTGGTGAAGCCGAGCGCCACTTGCGCGCCGTAGCTGCTTGGCGCTGTCGCGGTCCACTCATACGAGCGTCGCATCTGCCGCTGGTACTTCCGCTCCCATCGTCGTTGCTTGCGCCATTCGCGGCGGGTGTCTTTCCAGTCGCGCTCGCCGATGTGTGAGAAGTTGCGCTTGGCTTCGTCGATGAGTTGCTGCGCACTGAATGGAATGCCGCGAGCTGCGGCGCGTTCCTCAGAGGTGTCCGCCGCCGGCACGATGAACAGCGCCGCGAGATAGGCGAGCACGATGAGTGGTGTGTGGTTGAAGAAGAGCTCCAGCAGACCGAGCAGCACTACACCAATACGGACGAGGGTGACGTCGGTGTCCCAGAACATCGCGAGACCGCTGCACACGCCGCCAAGCACGCCGGTGTCGAGCAGGCGATAGAGGCGCTTGGGTGCTGTGCCTGCCTGCGACGAAGACGAGGACGCGCGCGTGTGATCGGAGGTGCCTTCGTTGGCGCCGGCGGCATCGTTCGCTGTGTGTGCGCCAGCGTCGTGCGCGCGGGCGTCTGCGGAGTCGTCGTGCACGGGCCCCATCTCGTCGAGGATGGTCGCCATGTCTCCCGAGCCGACGACGTTCTTTCCGGGACCGAGATAGCGAGCGCACTTGTCGGCGATGGCCTGTTCGAGGTCTGCGACGATCTCGAGGCGATCCGGGTTGTCTTTCAGGTGCGATTCGGCTCGCGCGAGATACGCGCCCAGTGCGGCGAAGGCGTCTTCTTCGAGGTGATACGCATTGCCGTTCAGATTGACGATGACGACTTTCTGCATGGTTAGCGTCCCAGCTGCGCGATGGTCGCGTTGATGGCCTTCCAGTAGTCGGACAGGTCCTGCAGGTGTGCGGCGCCCTTGGTGGTGAGCCGGTAGTACTTGCGTGGCGGACCGACCTCGGATTCCTGCCACTCGTAGTCGACGAGTCCGTCTCGTCGCAGCTTGCTCAGGAGGGGATAGAGCGTCCCTTCCTGGGTGGCGAACTCGGTGGTGCGCAGGCGTTCGAGCATGTCGGCGACATAGACCTTGTCGCTCGAGACGATCCGGAGGATCAGGAACTCGAGGAGTCCTTTGCGGATGGCGGCGAACTTCTCGTTGACGGGTCCAGTGCTCACGAAGCTACCTTGTTTAAAAAAGGTAGCAGGCTGTGCGAAGGGTGTCAAGGGGCTCTGGGGGACGGGTGGGTCGGGTGCGGCGGGTTGGTC
>Ga0209023_10004233_pt1 | contig 16482 bp, 4 predicted proteins | sample LakOneMetagenome_FD_187468 | JGI IMG/M metagenome (GOLD analysis project Ga0209023, IMG submission 187468) | Freshwater and sediment microbial communities from Lake Erie, Canada (SPAdes) (version 2) | ecosystem: Environmental > Aquatic > Freshwater > Lentic | place: Lake Erie, Canada | collected... | reverse complement strand
CCTTCAATATTTTGCCCAATCAGTACCTGTTCCTATCTGGACAGGCGTATTTCTTTGTGTTGTTGTTCCATCACCGATCTGCCCGTTCATATTTCTTCCCCATGTCCATAGTGTACCATCAGTTTTAATGGCAAGACTGTGTAAAAAGGCAGCAGCGATCTTACTCCAGTTTGTTCCGGTGCCCACCTGTACAGGACTATACCTGTCGAGTGCTGCGCCATCACCGATCTGGCCTGAACCACCACGCCCCCATGCCCATAAGGTTCCATCTTTTTTTAAGGCGATCGAATGATTACCTCCTGCTGAAATGCTTGCCCAGTTATTTGCTGTACCTATTTGTACCGGGCTGTTCTTTTGTGCTCCAGTTCCATCGCCAACCATACCATAATCATTGCGCCCCCAGCCCCAAAGTGTTCCGTCTGTTTTCATTGCAAGACTGTGCGAACTGCCTGCCGAAACCACCGCCCAATTGTTAGCTGTTCCTATTTGTACCGGGGCATGTTTATCTACTGTAGTCCCATCGCCTAACTGGCCATTTACATTTTGGCCCCATGCCCAAAGTGTTCCGTCTGTTTTAATAGCAAGACTAAAAAAACCTCCTGCCGAAACCATTGTCCAGTCGTTTGAACCTATCTGCACAGCATTGTACCTGTCTGTAGTAGTTCCATCTCCTATCTGCCCTGCAGAATTATTTCCCGAAACCCATAGTGTTCCATTTGTTTTAAGACCAGTATTGTGATATGCCCCTGCCGAAATACTGGCCCAGGTATTTGTGCCTGTACAACCAGCAGCACTTGTTCCTGCAACAGTATAAGTAGTATTCGATGTTGGCGAAACAACAACGGCAGTACCACTCAATGAGCCCGGCATCCAGTTATATGAAGATGCCCCGGTTGCTGTTAAAGTTGCCGAAGTACCGCTGCATATTGTTGAAGAAGATGCACTAACCGTTACCGTTGGCAATGCGTTTACTGTAATTATCCCGCTTACATAATTGGTGCCGTTCCACGGGTTACCGCCACCTGCACTAAACCCGCCATACTGATAACCGCATGTATTTAAAACATATGAGTACCTGTAAGCATAATAATAGGTGCCCGCAGGAAGTGTAAGTGTTGACATGTACTCATCATTGTTACCAACCTGTACATTAAAAGTTGCCGGCTGCCAGTTAGTCCACGTTGCGGGATTTGTATTAACAGAACTGTAGCCCAGTTCTGCCGTCACTCCAGCCCCGGCACCCGCTGCCTCTGTAAGGCCGGGTTCGTATATCTGTCCATAAACAGTGAGGCTGCCACCCTGGCAAAATGAAGCATTACCTGGATATTGCAGGTTTACATAATCAAGCAACTGTGTAAAATTAACCGTTACAGATTTTGAGGATGTATTGCTGCAGCCATTTGCATCAATATATGTATAATTGATAGTATGTGTGCCTGCACCTGCGGCGGAGGGATTAAAAGTATTGCCACTTATTCCCGGTCCGCTGAATGTTCCACCTGCGGGAGCCCCTGTTAAAGTAACTGCCGGAGATGACTGGCAATAAGAAGCAGCAAGCCCGCTAAAATTAACAGTTGGCAATGGATTAACAGTAACGGTTACACTAACTACTCCTGTAGTTACCTGTATTGGATTTATCCTGGGCGTAAGTGTTCCATCCCCCAATTGCCCGCTCATATTGTACCCCCATACCCAAAAAGAACCATCTGACTTTAATCCGGCACTATGATAAATTCCTCCTGTAACAATATTCCAGTTGGTGGAAGTACCAACCTGGACAGGGCTGGTCTTTTGCACCGTAGTACCATCGCCTACCTGTCCATATCCATTCATTCCCCAACCCCATATCGTACCATTTGACCTCATACCAAGACTATAATAAATCCCTCCTTCAACGCTTACCCAATTGGTAGCGGTTCCAACCTGGATCGGGCTGCTCTTTTGCACAAGGGTCCCATCACCCAGTTCTCCATTCATATTACTTCCCCATGACCACAGCGTTCCATCTGTTTTAATGGCAAGGCTGTGAAAAAAACAGCCGGAAACCTTTGCCCAGTTAGTGGCAGTTCCTACCTGGGTAGGACTGACTTTAAGCACAGTTGTTCCATCACCTACTTGCCCGTAAATATTGCGCCCCCAGGCCCACAAGGTCCCATCTGTTTTAATGGCAAGTGTATGATCAGATCCTCCGGAAATAGTTGCCCAGTTTGATGCTGTACCAATTTGTACCGGACTGTTTCTTTGTAGGCCAGTACCATCACCTATTTGTCCGCTACTGTTCAATCCCCAACCCCATATCGTACCGTCTGTTTTAATGCCTAATGTATGAGATCCGCCACCAGAAATACTTGCCCAATTAGTAGCAATGCCAATTTGTACAGGCACTGTTTTATTGATGATACTTCCATCTCCTAACTGGCCTGTAGAATTAAATCCCCAGGCCCATAATGTACCGTTTGCCTTTAATGCAAGACTGTGAAAATTTCCTGCAGATACAAATACCCAATCATTGGCGGTTCCTATCTGAACAGGAGTTAGCCTGTCTGTACCGTTACCACTGTTACCATCTCCAATTTGTCCATAGAAATTGTATCCCCATGCCCAAAGTGTTCCATCTGTTTTGATACCAAGCGTATGATAACCACCTGTGGCGATCTTTGCCCAGCTATTGCTTTTGGCACAACCATCAGCATTTGTGCCGGTTACAGTATAGGTTGTTGTGGTAACAGGAGAAACTGATACAGTTGCGCCATTTAATGAACCAGGCATCCAGGTATAAGTAGAAGCGCCCGTTCCGGTTAAGCCGGAGGAACTTCCGCTGCATATTGTACCTGGTGTTGCAGAAGCTGAAATTGATGGCAGTGGCAGTACACTTGTTGTAATCGTTATTGCAATATTGGAAGAAACACAACCACTTCCGGTTACTGTGGCAATAATATTATGGTTTCCTGCAGAAAGACCCGTTATAGTAAATGGGTTGACTGAATAAGCCTGGGGAACGCCTCCATCAACAGTATATGTACCAGGCGCACCTGAGCCGCTGCCCGATAAGGTAACAGTTGCGGTTCCGCTGGAACTCCCGGTACAGGAAGGAGTAACTGTAGCCGTGCCCGTAACTCCACAACCACCTTGTCCTTTACCAATAACCGGACTTATTACCAGGAGCGTTATTAAACAAGCCGATAAATATTGCTTTAAATAAATAGTGATCTTTGCCTTACTAAAATCTGTACAGGCTGTTTTACATGTAAATAGGTTCATTCGCAGTTTGCTTTGATCGTTATTAAAGTAAAATATATTCAACAGGTAACGGAAAACATAATAGCATTACAAACAGCTTTTATTTTGCTATCTGCATTTTTATTGTGGCAGAGTTGCCGGAAGTTTTAAGGAAAAGAGTAATTAAACATGAATATATAAATAAGTATTCACTTATAAAATATATTTTATAAGTTTTTAAATATAACTGTTGTAAAAATTATTAAAGAGATATATAAATATTAAAGGTCCGGCTCACGGGGAGCCAGACCTTTATACTAAAATAAGTAAACTATTTTCCTGTTAATACGGGCGGGCATAGAATAAACCCAGTTGAGAATTATTATCAACAAAGTTCATATCCTGGCCATCTGTTCCGCCATCACCATTAACATCTGATATATTATACCCGAAGAAGCCGATCTCATTATCAATTACATTCATATCCTGGCCATCAATTCCTCCGTCCTGGTTTATATCACCTGCATAAAAACCATATATAACTTCTTCCAGCATTTTCATTGGCGCAATTACAGCATCATCATAAGCCTTATCTAATCCGGTACTGAAATCGTAAGTGGTATTGCTGGTAAACATGACCGGTAGTTTACTCCATGTTTCAATACTGTTACGATGTTTAACAGCGATGTAGTATGAATGATCAATAACAGCCGATGGGAATTGCACATGCGCAGTACCATCTGTATGCAACAATGTGGTTACTGTATAATCCGGATCAGGATAATTATTGATATCAGTATGTGCAGGGTCCCAAAGGTTAACTGATATATTATCAGTTGCCGTTGGGTCTGTACTCAATTCCAGGTTATACAAAGTTGCATCCATGGTACTGTTGCCCCTGTATGAACCTTCGAGGAAAAGTTTAAGGTTAAGGGTTGTGGCAATGCTGTTCTGAACCGTTAATGTATAATCTTCAGCTTCTCCATAATAAGTATAACAAGGAGTAAGAGAATTTTGATAATAAAATTGGCTTATCACACGTATCCTGTAATTACCGGGTGCCAATGTTTGCGGCACTACGAATGAACCGGTTGCATTAATTGAAGTTGGGTACATATACAGATCACTCAAAACCATTTCCCCTGAGTCCTCAAAATCGCCATCCTTATTATAATCAAGATAAACATTTACTTTTTGTTCATTACCATACGCACTTGCAGAAAATTGTACTGTTGACCCGGGTGCTGCAATATCAGAAAGCGTAGCGGTATAATCGGAATAGCCGCTTCCATAACTGCAGGCACTGTTATTATTAATACTGCCTATTGTTACATTGTTGATATACATGTAACTGCATGGCTGTTCCACAATGGGTGTGCACACTGTTCCATCAGTTCCTCTTATAGCGATGTCATAATCACCTTCATCGCAATCACTGTTACTGATATGCATTGTTGCTGATTTTAAACCGCTGACGGTTGATAAAAACTGTACAGTGAATGCAGTACTGCTTCCCGGTGCAACGGTTGCCGCGGGTGCGGTAGTAACCGAAAAATCGGTTGCGCCAGATCCGGTAAATGTTATTCCTGATATACTCAACGGATCAATTCCGGTATTTTCAATAACGAATGATTTACTAACGCTGATGTTTAAGGCTGCCAGGCCAAAATTTGTATTGTCTGCATCGTCAGGCGTGTTGTCTCCATCAACAATATCAATTCCATTGCCTTTTACATTTACTTCAGCGGTGAGGGCCGGACATGCTGCATCTCCAATAATTTTAAAATCATAAAAAGACTCATCACAATCATTACTGTTTATCCTTACATAGGCATACCTTAATCCCGAACTCACAGGATTGAAACTAATGACGAAACTGGTTAAACCACCCGGTGGCACTGTTGATGCCGGTTGCGTTGTAACTGCAAACTGCAGCAGGTTATCATTATTAAAAAGCTGGATACCTGAAATGTTAAGATCTGCAATACCTGTATTTTGTATAACAAATGTTTTACTTAGAGTATTGTTAGATGTTACTGTACCAAAATCTGTGTTATCCCCGGTATCAGGTGTGAAATCAAATCTTGCAATATCAATTCCATTGCCTTGTACATTTATATCCGGCCCACCGGCAGGACATGATGCCGTAGCCCTTATCGTAAAATCATAATCTTTTTTATCACAATTGTCGGTGGCAACATGCACGGTTGTATTAAAATTAAATCCGTAGCCCCATGCCGGAGAATCAAACTGAATGGCAAAGGTTGTACTTTCTCCTGCATTAAGCATATTAATCAATGGCTGGCCCGCAACGCTGAAAGCAGTGTTATTTGTTCCGTCGGTGAGAGTTACTGCGCCGATATTGAGTACATTGGTTCCAGTATTTTTAATGGTGAAGGTGCGTATAAATCCTGAACCCAATGAAACGTTTCCAAAATCTGTATGATCGTTTATGTCGGGACTGTTATCGCCATCGGCAATATCAATATTATTCCCCTGTATTACTATATCTGACCCATTGGCCACACAGGTAACAACCAACATATAATCTTCTGTTTCGCCATTTGTATTATTACCGCATGGGCCTGTTTGTGTTTCATAATAATTATATGATTTTACCCGCATCCTGTAATATCCATAAGGCTGTGCTGCTGGGATACTGAAGGATCCGTTGTATAGGTTGTCCGTATAAAGAGAGATGTCGGCAACCACTTTTTCATCTGTATCATCGAAATCACCATCATTATTGAAATCAATATATATATCTGCCATTTGCCAGGGTTCAAAGAATATGTTTGAATGCCCTGTCAATGAAAAATTCACCACCTGGCCTGGTGCTGCATTTGTTGATAATACGGAAGAATAATCAGTATAGCCTCCGGCATTACAGTTAGTTGGTTGGGTAGATGTATTATTTATGGTTCCGATCGTTACATTGCTGATCCACATATCGCATGGATTGCTGATAACAGGTATACAATAATCCGGTTGTGTTACCTGCAGGATATAATCTTCTGCTTCATCAAAGTTTGAGGTACAGGATGAAGTAACAGTATTATCTACAATTATTCTTAACCGATAGCTACCGGGTGCTATCAATATTGGTACAATAAATGTTCCTGTGATATCTGTCTCGAGATCAATGTAAACATTGTCCATTATTTTTTCGCCGGCATCTTCAAAATCACCATCGCTGTTATAGTCAATAAACATGCTGGCACTTCTTCCATAGTTAGTACCATCACTGCCTTCACTGATGTTATAAGCAATCGTTTGACCTGCAGTTGTTTTTAATGTATCCGTTGCTGTATAGTCCGAATAAAAACCACCACAACCCGATGACTGGTCAACTGTTGTTCCTAAAACCACATGATCTATCCATGCAAAGGAACATGGATCAAAACCATAGTTGGTATTGGGTATGCAATAAATTAAAGATTGAATTGTAATGCTGTTGCTGTTAACCAATGAAGGATTTGCGCAAGCTGCATCGCTTTGCAAGGTACAGGTGATAACATCACCCGGTGCCAATGCAAAATCCAGGTATGAGCTATTATTGTTTCCCACATCGATACCATTTTTCTTCCAGTAATAAGTTGGATTGTTACCGCCATTTGTAACAACTGCAGTAAACCTATTTGCCGACGACGAAACAGGATTGGCTGCAGTGATAGCAATCGTGGGAGTTACGGGTTCCGTAACCGTTACCGTTAGACTGTTACTGCTTTGTACCAAAACTGCTTCACCACATGTTGCATCTGTTTGCATCGAGCAGGTGATCAAATCACCGTTTACCAACGTACTGGTTTCAAAATAATAATCTGTACTAACAACAGTAACAACATTATCCCTTTCCAGTTTCCATTCATAAGTGGGGTGAGAGCCCGCATTAACAGGTTGTGCATAATAAGTTGCAAGAGAACCACTACACACCGATTCGCTGCCATAAATACTTAAGGATGCTGTTGATACATCATAAACAGATACAGTCATTGAAAGGACAAGGCTTGAAGGGCTTGCACAGGGTTCGGTACTGGTAACTGTACATGTAATGACATCCCCATCGGTAAAGCCGGTTTGGCTGTAAGTATTGGAATTGGTGCCCACATTGTTTCCATTCAACTTCCATTGGTAACCCGGACTATTGTTAGTGTAGTATACAGAATTTATTACATTCCAGGAGATGGCGTAAAATTCCACTGTTGCGGATCCGCATGTTGACATGTTGGGGCTTCCATTGCAATTGCTGTTGCAGTTAATATAACCAGAAAGAATGGTGGGAGCTTTCACCGTAATGGAATTGCTGCTGGCAATTGCCGGGCTGGAGCAAACAATGCTGCTGATCATGTTACAATAAACAACATCATTGTGAGTTGGGTTTTGCAGGGTGTAGGTGGGGCTGTTTGTACCAACCACTATGTTGGAAGATGGGAAGCCGGTAATTAGATGCCATTCGTACGTTGGTGTTGCCCCTCCATTTGATTGCGTTGCAGTAAAGGTCAATGGGTCACCGCTGCAATCGGGGTTACTTCCAGTAGTTAAGGCGATGCTTACGGATGTATTGTTTACAGGAAGCACCGTCATAGTAATGGCATTGCTGGTTACAGGAAGCGTACATGCAACAGAACTTGTCATTTCGCAGGTGATTACATCGTTATCCGCAAGATTGGTGGTAATGAAATTACGGTTATACCAATACTCAGTAAACACAACTACGCCATTCTTTTTCCACTTGAATTTGTCATTTAATGTGGTGCCCATGTTAACCGGCGTTGCTTCGAAAATGACATAGGCCCCTGCGCAATTAGTAGTGGTTTGATTATTTATCAAAGAGATGCTCACTGAGGACGGCACGAGGTTTACCAACATTGTGATGCTGTTACTCGTGGCAGAACTACATCCGTTATTTACGAAACACGAGATTACATCATTGTTTGACAAAGCTGCATTCATATAAAAGGGAGAATTAATTCCCACATTTACATTGTTTAGTTTCCATTGATAATCCAACCCGATCCCAGCATTTGTTACCGCAGCATTGAATGTAACATTCGTTCCGGCACAAATGGTTCCGGAGAAGTTAGAAGAAATACTCACTGACGGAGCAGGATTCACCGTAATGCTCACACTGGCGCAAGGAGTAGCACAGATATTTTCCTGCAAAAACACATAATAGGTATGTTGGCCAGTGGTTGGTGTTAGCGTAATAGTTTGCCCTGTACCCACCAACCCGCCAATTCCACATCCTCCTTCATACCATTTATATTCGGCGCCATTCATAGCAGTACCATTCGCTGATAACGTAATGCTGCTGCCATTGCAAATAATATTATCTGCATCATTTGTAGTTACGGATGTGGGAGGAATCGATTGCAATATATTCAAAGAAACAATGATACTGTTACTGGTTAGCTCGCCGCATGCAGTAACTACCGAACAGGTGACGACATCATTATTTTGTGGTGAGAAAATAAAATAAGCTCCGGTGCTTGCTACCTCAATACCATTTACTTTCCAATGAAGCGGCAAACCGGTTGTGTTGGTGGTTGCGAGAAATGTAAGCACTTGCCCGGAACATACCATCACGTTACCTTGTCCCTGGTCAGACAATATACTTATTTGGGGCGTAACGTTTACAGTAACCGTTACACTTGCGCAGGAAGTATAGCCACAGGATTCTTCAATATGTACATAATAATGGTGTGTTCCAACGGATGGAACTATCGTTACCGATGAGCCGCTGCCAACCAGCACGCCATCGGTGCAATCATTTTCATACCAAACATAAGTTCCTCCATTAGCAAGCGTGCCTCCCTCGGCAGTAAGCGTAATGCTGTCTCCGCTGCAAACGGTGTTGTTGTTTATATTCGTCGTTACTGAAGTTGGTGGTTGCGAAAGCAATTGGCAATTCACATTGGTTTGTAAAAATGCATCGTCAAATGTTCCGTAATTGCTCACAAATGCGATGTATTTGTAATTCCCGGGCGGCAAATTGTACACCGTTCCACTTAATTGATACCATGCTTTATCAGTGAGCTTGCTATTTAAATTCATGATATCCGACTTGGCAACCAACACATTGTTTTCATCCAGGATTCCACAAAATGCTGTCCAGGGCAGGTAAACATTTGTATAATATTGAGAAGCCTGGTTGGAAAAATGCCCACTAAAAAATATTGTTGACGTGTTTGCTATCGTAAAATTCTGGTACAAAGTATCATCGTACCCAAACATATCAAGCGATTGCATGGCATTTGAAGCGGTATCGGGCCCAAAAATAATGGGGGAAGCCACTTCCCTGATAAGTGCCAATGGATGACCTAACCTGGTAGCCCACCCATTGAAGCTATTTCCCACGCCTTGCGATTGCGTGGCTATAGCCGGCATTTCAAAGCTTCCGTTGGTTAGTATATTTAATCCCTTATTAATTATAAGTGGTGGCGAAACAATGCCGATATCAAAACTATTTGGCGTTATAAAAGAACTCCTGTTATATACTTTTAAATAATAAGTTTCGCCTATCCTAAGATCTGTTGCATCATATACTACACTGTCGCGGGAATTTAATACACAGGCAATCGTATAAAAGGCTGAACAATTTCCTCCGTATAACTGGAACCTCATATTATCTGGGACATCTGCATTTTTAAGAACAATACGATGGTATTTAGCGGTAGCCGTGAATTTGTACCAAACATCATAAGTGGCTTTATGGTCACAATCAGTAAAGCCGCTTGCAGTAGCCGAAGTCAATGTACCAGTGGTTCCGTTGAAAGTTTGATCAGTTGTTGGAACAAGTGTTACTGCATTGGCACAATCATCGTTGGCAGGAGCAGGAGGAATATCAGGAGTACCAACATACAACCGGATTCCCTGGAAATGATTAAGATCCGGAGATTCGAATCCATATTTAAACTGCGAAACGTTTGCAGCATTCACCCTGAATTCTGCATAATTTCCATTTTCATCAAAAAGCCGGTCAATGGCATACAATTCCTTTTGCACCCCAGAAAAATCAGCAGAAAATCCGTAGAAGTTATTATAAGGAATATTGACAGCACTAAAACCGGGATTACTGTTTGTATTGTCACCGGTATAATTAATAGAATTAAGATTCCAGTTGGAAGCTTCCGGGTTATCCAGTTTCAATGAAACCCACTCACTCGGGCTCAAAATTTCGTTGCTCTCTACAATAGTGTTGGTAGGAAACAATCCGTTCAATGTGTAGGAAGGAGTTCCATTAAGATTTCCATCCTTGTAAATCTCGAACTGGTAGAGGAAACCCCACCAGGCACCAAATGTTTCCGGCCTGAATGGTGATGCTGATGAATGAGCAACATTATACCCGGTGCCTGTACCATTTGGGTCGGCAGCAATATGCTGAAGTCTTACCCATATATTATTTCCATCGTGATCAATTCTCGGAAAATAAATCCCGTCATTGAATATTGCATGAGATGGAGGTGCCGTATTATAATTAAAATTTGCAAGTGTTTCGCCGGAAGGAACAAGTGTGTTGCCAGGACCGGGTTTTATATAATAATCGCCGTTTTCAAAATCCACGTACGGCGTTTGCCCGGTTACGTTTAGCAGCCGTAGATTACTGATACTCCAGCTGCCATTTGCATCTTTGGTGCGGATATATAAACGATGGATACCCGGTGTTAACCCACTTGTGTTGATAATTATATTCTGCAGATCTACACTTGTACCGGAATTTGTAATGGGAATGTCTGTGCCATGTCCAAAATCAATTAAATTATCAAAATAATATTCTGCTTTTACAATTGGCTGTAAGGTATTCATTGCTGAGTAAGAGGGCTCACTAAGTACATAGAATTTTTGCTGATTTGTAATGCTCCATTTACCATCAGCCGTTTTTGTGCGGATGAATAAATTATGAAACCCACGACTTAACTGACTTGTATTAATAACCACATTTTCCAGGTCGGTATTTGTTCCAGTTGGTATCGGTATATCTGTTCCGGCACCAAAATCAGTAACAACATCAAAATAATATTCGGCTTTTACGATTGGTTGCAATGCATTTGCTGCCGAATAAGGCGGATCGTTGAAAACACGAAACTGTTTCTGACTGGTGATACTCCATTTACCATCGGCGGTTTTGACCCTGATATACAAACGATGGAATCCTTCACTAAGCAAGCTTGTATTAATTATTACATTTTCAAGATCTAAAGAGCTACCTGTAGGAACAGGAATATCTGTTCCGGTACCAAAATCGGTGAGTGCATCAAAATAATATTCTGCTTTTACTATTGACTGTAAAGTATTGGTTGCTGAATAAGGAGGCTCACTAAGCACATAGAATTTTTGCTGATTAGTAATACTCCATTTACCATCGGCAGTTTTGGTGCGAATATATAAGTTATGAAAACCCCGACTCAACTGACTTGTATTAATTACTACATTTTCCAGGTTTATATTGACTCCTGTAGCAATCGGGATATCTGTTCCGGCGCCAAAATCTGTGAGTGCATCAAAATAATATTCTGCCTTTACAATTGGCTGCAAAGTATTGGTTGATGAATAAGGAGGTTCACTAAGTACATAGAATTTTTGATGATTAGTAATACTCCATTTACCATCAGCATTTTCAGTACGGATAAATAAGTCGTGAAAACCCCGACTCAACTGACTTGTATTAATAACAACATTTCCCAGGTTGATATCCGTTCCTGCAGATATCGGGATATCCGTTCCGCCACCAAAATTAGTGAGAGCATCAAAATAATATTCTGCTTTTATTATAGATTTTAAACTATCAGAAACAGGATAAGCACGATCTTGAGCCTGTGCTGAAATTACAGTACAGCAGATCATGATAAAAGCTATCAATATTTTTTTCATAGCCGAAGGGTTTAGGATAAAAAATTGCCTTAGTTATTGCTTCTTGACTTTATATTGATTTGCATATTACTACCCGATATTATTATTGCGGGAACCTGTAATTCATATATAGATGGGATAGCAGGAATACCTGAAAGTTTGTAAGGATTGGGACCGCCAAAAGCGCCACAGTCTACCGCTGTACTGCCATTAGGAACACCTGCCCCAATAGCGGGGGAACCTGGCGCTAATTGAAAATATTTATCGCTATTGGTTTGGGTTGATTGAAAAACAGTTGACATATCCACCCCCCACTGATTATTAAGTTCAAAGTCAGCTCCTGTTGAAAATTGCGTTGCACCGAAAATATTATTTTTAAGAACGCAGCGATTAAAGGTTCCTGTTGAGGTTTTAAAAATATTGTTTGCCCAATAAGCATCGGAACAAAAATACTGAGCTGTAAAAACATTGTTGCGTATTGTTAATTGATCAGCAGTATTAACCCCGTAAATGAAAAAATTATCCAATACTATATTATTTTCAAAAGTGAACACACTTAAAAGATTGGGAGACATTGTAACCGTACTTGCAAAATAATTCTTTAGAAATTCAACATGGTCCATGTTTGTAACAGATGCAATAAGAGTTGACATAAATAAACAACTGGTGAAGTAAACATTACTGGTAGAATTAGAGCCGAACAGAGATAATGATACAGGAGACTGAAATACAACCCCGATGAATTTAAAACGTTGATTTACATTTATATTCCCGGATGCTGTATGTATAATACTTTGCAAAACATTCTGCTGTAATCCAGGATTGCCGCTTGGATTAGGGCTGTTATCGAGAAAATATCCATTGCCGATTATAGTAACAAAATCTGCAACATAATTATTAGGGACTAAAATATTCCCTGAAACCTCATATGGGGTTGCAGAAGGTTCTAAATGCAGGGTATCTCCTGTTAAACGCCCCGCCATTGCAGCGTCTAATGTAGTAAAGTCCGCAACTACGCCCGGATTATTATTCACCCGCCAAACCTTGGCTTCGGTCATTACAGGAATTGCAAACAATACAACCAATAAATAAAGGGCTAATTTCTTCATAACAGAATTTTAAAAATGATATAAGTTGATATTAAATTATCAGTAAAGACTTATGCCTCTACAGTTTTTCGATAGGATTGCAATAATATGATGTGGGAATAAGGTAAGTGGCTATATTAAACCATACAATGGATAAATTAAACCTGAGAATTATCCAAGGTAATGTTTAATACTTTAAAGGTGGATAATTTATATGACAATAAAACCTAACATTTCTTAGGGTAATCATATTTCATGGTACCCTAAAGAGTCTCTGTGCTAACTTATAAAAAAGAGATCATTGGAATGGAGAAAATAATTTTAGTTCCTGCACCCGGTTCAGTTATTAATTCATAAGAACCATTCAATTTTTCAATACGCTTTTTGTAATTAAGCAACCCGTTTCCTTTAGTTTTTACAAGCTCAGGTATAAAACCCTTACCATTATCTGTTACACTAAAATCTAATTTATCAGTAATACTGCATTCGATAACTATTGAATTTGCTGATGCATGCTTAATAACATTATGCACTGCTTCTTTAATAACCAGGAACAGGTTTCTTTTTTCTTCACTGCTGATCATTGCATGGGGAATACTCGCTGGCAGGTTATATTCAAAATGAATATGTGCATGATCGAGCATTTTACTACACTGGCTTCGGATATAGTAAAGTGAATCTTCCAGCGTTTCATCAGTACTGTTGAGTGTCCAGATTATTTCATTCATCTTATCAACCAGCTCATCACTCTCGCTTATTAATTTATCCAGTTTTTTCTTCATTGCTTCATCTTGTATTTCGCTTTTCATAGCTGTACTAAGGTACCGCATGCTGCTAAGACCGGCACCCATATCATCATGCATATCAGCAGCTATCCGGCTACGTTCCATATATATCTGGTTCTGCATTTTTTCTACCAACAGTGCGGATTCAAGTTTCTGAACAGCTATTTCCTTTTCCTGGAAATACCATTTCTTAATAATGGCTACCAGGTAACAGATCATAACAGCCAGTATGCCAACTTTTACAAAAAACAATGGATATTGATCTACAAATAAGTGATGGCGCCCATTCATCATCAGGATAAGCATATAAGAAGTAAGGAAACTTCCAATAATGTAAAAAACAAAACCAATCGCTACAAGATTCGCATACTTCATCTTTCGCATGACTATTATAATTGTCATCCAGATACAGGAACTCAGTCCGACAAAATTCACAATATTAAAAATGATCTCCGTTGGTTTACCAAGAAGGTAAAGGATAATAAAGGGGATATACAGGAAATACTGTATTAGCAGCGCCGCCTTTATAATAAGGGATAGCGTTTTATTTTTAATAAGTGTACCAAAAAAATCACGGAGAAATAACGTAAAAAAAATATTGCCGGTAGTTACAAGCGGAATATTGAACAGTTTAAACCACCATGAATTGAAAACAACTGCACCTGTTGAATTATAAAACATTTCTGGTGTGGATATAAAAAAATTAATCCCGGTAAAAAGCAGGAAAAGCCCGAAATATAAACTCTCCTTTGTTTTGGTATTGGCATAAAATACCAGCAGAAATAATACCTGGAAAAAAAGTATCCCCTGGAAAAAAAAATAAAACAAGTAAACAAACCTTTCCATATGCTGGTTTTTGATATTAGGTCATTTAAAAACATTAGCATATTCACAGTATACGTCGTATCACTTCCAATTTATCAGTACTTTTTACTATTCCTAAATATAAAAACTAAATTGGTATTGAGAAAACCAATTCAGTGCCTTTACCGGGTACCGTTGTCAGTTGATAATATCCATTTAATTTCTCAACCCGTTTTTTATAATTAAGAAGCCCATTTCCGTTGTTTTTTACAACACCCGAATCGAAACCTTTCCCATTATCCTTAACAGAGAATTGCAACAGCTTAGTAATGTTGCATTCAATTGTAATAGTAGTAGCCCCGGCATGCTTAATTGCATTGTTCACCGCTTCTTTTACCAACAGGTAAATATTACGGCAATCTTTCCACGCTAGTATTGTATGTGGAATATTCTCCGGCAGTTCAAAAACAAACCCGATACCTGCATTGCTAACCATTTCACTGCATTGGCTCCGGGTATAATAAATAAATTCGTCGAGCTGCTGGTTTCCCTGGTTAAGTGCCCAGATGATCTCATTCATTTTTTCTACAGAATCATCACTAAATGAAATTATTTTTTCAATGTCTTCGTCATTTACCTCTTTCCTGCCTTTCATGGAAGCAGTAATATAGCGGATACGGCTGAGCACGGCACCTACATCATCATGCATATCGGCTGCTATTCTAAGCCTTTCTTCTGCAAGGGCATGCTGCTTATCAATAATTGATTTTTGTATGGCAATTCTTTGTTTACTATTATGGTTTCTATATTGTGCTACAACCAGTATCACTATACAAAACAAACCAAGTGTAAGCGCTGTAATAATCCAAAGTTTCTTTCGGTTCTCTGTATCTATTTGCCTCAATTCAGTTTCCTTTTTAGACAGATCATATTTCGCCTCCAGTACTAATATATTTCCCTGGATCTTATCATTTACCAAAACTGCATTGGCCTGTTCATATTTACTGTAATACTGCTTCCAGTTTTCGACATCATTTTCAACCAAGGCAAGATTTGCCAACCATTTATTTATGTAGAGATTATTAATAACAGTGTCCTGTGTAGGATTATTTATACGTTTAAGCATATATTTTTTTACAGCGCTAAAATCTTTATCCATAAAATCAAGGAAAGCAAACGATTCCTCGCAAACAATCTTTCTGTCTGTAACATTTACCGAATCGTACATTGTGATTGCTCTTTTTAAATATTCACGGGCAGTATGGTATTGCTTTATTTCAGCATAAACATCTGACAGGCCTTTTAACGCATCGCCCTGTGTGTATATCAATCCTAATTTTTTTGATATCTGCAATGCACTGGAAAAATAATAAATAGCTGAGTCGTATTTCTCTATATTTTGCAGCCTGGATGCCAGGTAAAATGATGCAGTAGTCATTGGTTCCAACTCACCGCTTGAGCTGGCTGCCGCATATGCTTTTCGTGCATACAGTAATGCATTTTCATTAAGCTGATGGCTCATAAATATTTCCGAGGCATTACAATAAAGCCTGGTTAGATTCACCCATTTATTTACTCTACTAAGTAATTGTTCACCCTGCTTTAAATATTTCATGGCATTGGCCATATCTCCTTTTTTATCAGAGATCATCATTAACCTATTGGAAAACTTACCCATTGAAAAATAGTCGTTCGTTTGCCTTGCAAGATCCATTCCTTCATTCACGATATTTTCT
>Ga0209023_10004232_pt1 | contig 16489 bp, 19 predicted proteins | sample LakOneMetagenome_FD_187468 | JGI IMG/M metagenome (GOLD analysis project Ga0209023, IMG submission 187468) | Freshwater and sediment microbial communities from Lake Erie, Canada (SPAdes) (version 2) | ecosystem: Environmental > Aquatic > Freshwater > Lentic | place: Lake Erie, Canada... | reverse complement strand
CGTAGGTGCAGCGACGGCCGCCGGCCCGGGCGCGGCGCCCTCGCCCAGCTCCACCCCGACGAACTCGCGACCGACGGCCAGCGTGTCGCCCGGCTCGCCGTGCAGGAACGTGACCACACCGGCCACCGGTGACGAGATCTCGACGGTCGCCTTGTCGGTCATCACTTCGGCGAGCACGGACTCCGTCGTCACCTCGTCGCCGACGTTGACGTGCCACGCGATCAGCTCCGCCTCAGCGACGCCTTCGCCGACGTCCGGCAGCTTCACCCCGTAGACACTCACGACGGCATCACCTCACGCTTCCAGCAACCGCTGCATGGCCCGACCGACGCGATCCGGACCCGGGAAGTACGACCACTCGTGCGCATGCGGGTAGGGCGTGTCCCAGCCGCACACGCGTGTCACCGGCGCCTCCAGATGGTGGAAGCAACGCTCCTGCACCGTCGCACTCAGCTCGGCGCCGAAGCCGGAGGTCAGCGTGGCCTCGTGGACGACCAGGCAGCGGCCGGTCTTCTCCACGGAGGCCACGATCGCCGGCACATCCAGCGGCAGCAGCGTGCGCAGGTCGATGATCTCCGCATCCACGCCGTACTCCTGCGCGGCAGCTTCCGCCACATGCACCAGCGTCCCGTAGGCGAGGACCGTGAGGTCGTTGCCCTCGCGATGCACACGCGCCTTGCCCAACTCGATCGTGTAGTGACCCTCGGGCACCTCACCCAACGGGTGCTGTGACCACGGCACGATCGGCCGATCGTGATGACCGTCGAACGGGCCGTTGTAGACGCGCTTGGGTTCGAGGAAGATCACCGGGTCGTCGTCCTCGATCGCGGCCAGCAGCAGGCCCTTGGCGTCGTACGGGTTCGAAACGACAACCGTCTTCAACCCGGCCACGTGCGTGAACAGGGCCTCGGGACTCTGCGAGTGCGTCTGCCCGCCGTAGATGCCGCCACCCGTGGGCATGCGAATGGTCAGCGGCGCGGTGAAGTCGCCGGCGGAGCGGTGCCGCAGGCGAGCTGCCTCCGACACGATCTGGTCGTAGGCCGGGTACACGTAGTCCGCGAACTGGATCTCCACACACGGCCGCAAGCCGTACGCGGCCATCCCGATCGCGACACCGACGATGCCGGCCTCGCTGATCGGTGCGTCGAAACAGCGGTCCGCGCCGAACCGTTGCTGCAAGCCCTGGGTGCAACGGAAGACGCCGCCGAACTGGCCGACGTCCTCACCGAACACGATCACCCGGTCATCGCGTTCCATCGCAATCGCATGGGCGTCGCGAATGGCCTCGATCATGGTCATCGACGGCATGTCACTGCCCCACCTGGTCGCGCTGCTCCAACAGGTGCGGCGGCATCACGGCGTACACATCGTCGAACATCGTGCGCGGGTCGCTGATGTGGCCGCTCTTCACCGAGCCGTTCGCGTCGGCAGCCTCGAACGCGGTCACGACCTGCGCGTCGACCTCGGCCTGCAGTGCGGCGTGCCGTTCGTCGTCCCACTCGCCGGTGACGGTCAGGTGCTGACGCAGGCGGTCGATCGGGTCGCCGAGCGGGAAGTGCGCGGCTTCGTCCACGGGTCGATACGCGGACGGATCGTCGGACGTCGAGTGCGCGCCCACCCGCAGCGTCACCCACTCGATCATCGTCGGGCCCAGGTTCGCCCGCGCCCGCTGTGCCGCCCACTGCGACACGGCGTACACCGCCAGGTAGTCGTTGCCGTCCACCCGCAGCGCGGGGATGCTGAACCCGAACCCACGGTCGGCGAACGTGGCGGACGCGCCGCGAGCGAAGTCCTCCGGGGTGGAGATCGCCCAGTGGTTGTTGACGATGTTCAGGATCACCGGCGCCTGGTAGGTGGATGCGAAGACGAGCGCCGAGTGGAAGTCGGACTCCGAGGTCGCGCCCTCACCGATCCACGCCGACGCGATCGCGGTGCCGCCACGCAACGCCGACGCCATCGCCCAACCGACCGCCTGCACGTACTGCGTGGCCAGGTTCCCCGAGATCGAGAAGAAGCCGTGTGCCTTCGACGAGTACATGATCGGCAACTGGCGACCGTGCAACGGGTCGAGCGCGTTGGACAGCACCTGGTTCATCATGTCGACCAGCGAGTAACCGGACGCGATCAGCAGACCCTGCTGCCGGTAGGTGGGGAAGTGCATGTCGCCCGGCAGCAGTGCGCGCTGCTGCGCGCACGCAATCGCTTCCTCGCCCAGGCACTGCATGTAGAACGAGATCTTGCCCTGGCGGTGCGCGCGCAACATGCGGGCGTCGAAGCTGCGCACCAGCATCATGTCGCGCAGACCCGTGCGCATCTGATCGGCGGTGAGGTCGGGCACCCACGGGCCGACAGCCTGCCCCTCGTCGTCCAGCACCCTCACCAGTTGCTTGCGCATCAGTGCGATGCGTTCGACCTTTTCGTCCAGCTCCGGCTTGCGCATCTCGCCGGCCAGGCTGAGATGTCGCCTCACTCGCGCAGACGGGTCGGCGCCATGTGCAGGTTCGGGAATGCGCAGCCGAAGGACTGGGGCACCCTCGCCATCAACGCGTTGCATCACTTGAATCTGGTCGGCACCGGACCCAGTGTCAAGGGCACCGCGCGAGTTCCGCGCTCGGGCGCGGAAGGCGGCCCGTGGTCCAGCCGCACCGCGGACCCGACCCGCGCCTACGGTTTCGCCAGCACACCGTCACGCTGCACGTGAGGACGCACCGATGGAGTTCAGCAAGTCCGCAGACCACCAGGCCATCCGCGAGGGCATTCGCCGCATCTGCGCGGACTTCCCCGACGAGTACTGGGCAGCGCAGGACGAGGCCCACGAGTTCCCGTGGGAGTTCTACAACGCGTTGGCTGCCGGCGGCTGGGTGGGTATCGCGCTGCCGGAGGAGTTCGGCGGCGGCGGGCAGGGCATCACCGAGGCGTCGGTCATGTTGGAGGAGATCGCTGCCTCGGGCGCGGCGATGAACGGCTGCTCCGCGATCCACCTGTCGATCTTCGGCATGGAACCGGTGCGCCGCTACGGCTCACCGGAGCTCGCGGCAGAGGTGCTGCCGCGTGTGGCGGCGGGGGATCTGCACGTCGCCTTCGGCGTCACCGAACCCGACGCGGGCACCGACACCACGTCGATCCGCACGCGGGCCATGCGCGACGGTGACGAGTACGTCGTCACCGGCGCCAAGGTGTGGACCACGAAGGCACCCCTGTGCGAGATGTGCCTGCTGCTCGTCCGCACCACGCCGCGCGAGGAGTGCGCGAAGGCGACCGACGGCATGACCCTGCTGCTGGTCGACCTGCAACGGCCGGAGGTGGACATCCGCCCGATCCCGAAGCTGGGCCGCAATGCAGTCGTGTCCTGCGAGGTGCGCTACGACGGCCTGCGAGTGCCCATCGGCCGACGCATCGGCGAGGAGGGCAAAGGCTTCACCTACCTCCTCGACGGGCTGAACCCCGAACGGATCCTGATCGCGTCCGAGGCGCTCGGCATCGGCCGCGCGGCCATGCAGAAGGCCGTCGCCTACGCCAAGGATCGTGTCGTGTTCGGCCGCCCGATCGGTCAGAACCAGGGCATTGCGTTCCCGCTCGCCGAGGCGCACATGCAGCTCCACGCTGCCGAACTGGCCGTGCGCGAGGCGTCGTGGCAGTTCGACAACGGCATGCCCGGCGGTGAGGCCGCGAACACAGCCAAGTACCTGGCCGCGGACGCCGCGTTCTTCGCCTGCGACCGGGCGATGCAGACGCTCGGTGGCATGGGCTACGCCCGCGAGTACCACGTCGAGCGCTACTGGCGTGAGGCCCGGCTGATGAAGATCGCACCCGTCTCGCAGGAGATGGTCTGCAACTTCATCAGCGCCAACGTGCTCGGCCTCCCGAAGTCGTACTGAGCGTTCGCCCGGCACTGTGGCCGAACGCTCGGTAGTCTCCGGACCCATGCGTCACCACTTCCGCACCGTCACGTTGTCCGTTGCCGTCGCCGCCGTCGCCCTGGTCAGCTGCGGGTCGGACGCCAAGAAGGCCGAGACCACCACCCCTGCCAGCGTGGCCTCCGAGGGCACCGAGGGCACCGAGGGCACCGAGGGCACCGAGGGCACCGAGGGCACCGATGCGGTGGACCTTCCCGCGACGACCAATGCACCGGCCACCCCGGCCGAGGTCGCCGGCGGCAAGGCGACCATCACGGTCACCGTCGGCACCGACGACTTCGAGACCTCCGGTGGTACCCGCGTGGTCAGCCTGCCGAAGGGCACCGACGTCACGATCGAACTGACCGACGCCAACAGTGCGCAGGAGTACCACCTGCACGGTTACGACATCGAAGTCTCGGCCGAAAAGGGCGCGACGGGCACCCTGCAGTTCACCGCCGACCAGGCCGGCCAGTTCGACCTGGAGAGCCACGACACCGAGGCAACCCTGCTCGTCCTTCTTGTCGTCTGACACCAAGTCGTCACTTCTCACTCTCCGCGAGTAGCCTGCGACGAACGGCGCGTCGGCGCCACCCGGAGTGAGGGCGTGTCACGTCCGGGATCGTGACACGCAACGGTGACGACAGCCATGCTCGATGCGAACACAGCCGCGGACGCACCCGCTGACCAGTTCTGGCACCGCCTGCTCGTCGCCGCCGCCAGCCTGCCGCTGGTGGGGATCGGTGCGTTTCCGTACATCGTCACCGAGACCAGCGGCCGGACACGGACCGCCTGCCTGGTGATCGGCATTCTCAGTGTGGCTGCGGGTATCACGTTGAGCGTGGTGTTCAGCGTGCGCCGCACGCGACGCTCGTGGGATCGCCGGATCACCTTCTTCGGCATCGGGCTGCTGCTGGCTCCGGCGCTGATCGTGGGAATGTGGCTCGACGGAGGGGTCAGCAGCCCGCTCACGCTGATCCTGCTCCCGCCCACCGTCCTGGCGGCCGCCGCATTCCCTCCTCGCGATGCCATGTGGCACCTGGGGCCGATCCTGGCCGGCTACACCGTGCTGGCCGTCTTCGGCCCGGACGCGCCTGGCTGGACCATCGCCATGGGCTACGGCCTGTTCGTGTCGCTGGTCCTGCCGGTGGCCATCGTGCGGGCGGCCTCGCTGCAGTACGTCGTCGACCAGGAGCACCGGGCCGACACGCTGGAGATGGCGTCCTCCGTCGATGGCCTGACCCAGTGCCTCAACCACCGTGCCTTCCACGACGTGTTGAAGCGCGAGGTCGAGACCGGCGGTGGCCATTCGTTCGCCCTGCTGCTCATCGACGTCGACCGGTTCAAGCACATCAACGACACTCACGGCCACCTCGTCGGCGACAAGGTGCTCTCGGAGATCGGACGGATCCTGCGCGCGCACGCCCGCGGCTCCGACGCGGTCGGGCGAATCGGTGGCGAAGAGTTCGCGCTGCTGCTGCGCCGTGCGCGGTTGGCGGAGGCCGCGGACATCGCCCGCCGCATCGGTGCGGTGGTCGCGGAGAGCCGGCCGGGCGGTGTCGAGGTGACCATCAGCAGCGGCGTCAGCGAGAGTTGGCCGGGCGCATCCGTCGCTCAACTGCGCCGCCACACCGACAGCCTGCTGTACCAGGCGAAGGCGAACGGGCGGAATGCCGTCGTCGCCGCTGCCGTCCCGTCCGCGACCCACCAGCGCGGTCACATCGACTGATCCACCGGCACCTGCGGGTGGCAAGCTGGCGCGATGCGTCTCCACGTGGTCAGCGAAGGTCAGGGCAATCCGCCGATCGTGTTCCTGCACGGCATGGGGTCGTCGTCGGCCACCTGGGCGCGCTGTGCGGAGCTGTTGCGCACCGAACATCAGGTGGTCGCACTCGATCTGCTCGGCCACGGCGCCTCCCCCGTCCCCGACGACCCGGCCGAGTACACCCGCGACGCCGCGCTGCGCGACATCGACGAGGTGCTGGCCACCCTGCCCGCACCAGCCGTGCTGGTCGGGCACTCGCTGGGCGGCTACCTCGCACTGGCGCACGCGGCCACACGGCCCGGCGCGGTGCGCGGCATCGTCGTGCTGAACACGGGGCCCGGCTTCCGCGACCCGGAGAAGCGCGAAGGCTGGAACGAGCGGTCGCGTCGCAATGCACACCGCTTCGGCGTGCCGGTGCAGGCCGCCGAACTGAACCTGCAGCAGGACTCCGTGGTCATGGATCGCCTGGCCGAGATGGCAACACCCACGCTGGTGCTGGCCGGCTCGGCCGACCGCCCCGAGTACACCTCGTCGGGCGAGTACCTGCAGCGCAAGATGCCGCATTGCCGGCTGCAGGTGATCGAGGGCGGCGAGCACTCGATGCACGAAACGTCCCACGCCGTCGACGTGGTCGACGCCATCCGCACCTTCGTCAGCGAACTGCCCGCCGACTGAAGCCGGCGGGCAGTTGCAGAGTCGGGGTCTTGTCGGGTCGCTTCAGCGGATCGTCACCGGTGGCGCTTCCGGCCCGAAGGACGGGTTGATCCGGTCACCGCCGTTGACGTTGCTGAGGTCGGGCGCCTCCACCACGGTGAACAGCACGCAGAAGACGCCCTTGCACTCCGGCTCGGCGGGGTCGCTGACACCGGGCTTCTCGGTCGGGCCGCTCGGCAGTTCGATCGTGCTGCCGAAGCGGCCGGTGAGGCCCTTCAGGAACTCGACCCGCTCGGCGATCTCCTTGTCGCTGAGCCGCTGCGGCCGCTGGTAGTCCGGGTCGGCGTAGTCGCCGGCGGTCGTCGGCGTGGTCACCGACACCGGCGTGGTGACCGAGGTCTCCGTGGTCTTGGTCGTCACCGGGGTGGCCGTCACCGGGGCGGCGGTCACCGGCGTTGCGGGCGGCGTGGTGGTCGGCGGGCCGTACGGCTTCCCGTTCGGATCGAAGTACTGGGTGGAGACGACGTTGCCCTCACCGTCGATCACCTTGCGGACCCGGTAGATCTCCGTCCCGTCGTACGAGCACCACTCGATCGTCGAGTAGCCGTCGTCGGCCGGGAACAGGAGGAGACCCCTTTCGAGGAACTTGTCGGTCCCAGTGATGGGGTCGTATCTCACCGAGACGCTGAACGACGCGTCGGGTGCCTCCGACGTGTAGCTGAGCACGAAGTACATGTTGCCCTCGTCGTTGAGCCCCACGGTGAGCGAGCTGATCAGGCCCATCGGGATGCCACCGACGCGAGGACCGAGGACGCTACTGCCGCCCGCCTCCTTCGGAGTCTGGGCAATGAGCCCGTTGACGTCCGGGAGCACGCCGCCGTACTTGCCGAGCTGCTGGATCATCGACTGCAGCGCCGAGCCGGTGCTGGTTCCCTTGCCGAGGTTCTGGACCAGACCCACCAGGGTGGAGATGGCCGACTCCGGCTTCGACAGCACCTCCGGTGTCGCCAGGTCGACGATCACGAAGCGGTCGGGGAAGTTCGCCGACTGCAGGACGACCCGGCCATCGACGATCTCCAGCTGCGCGGAGCCCGGGTAGCTCTTCGCATCGTTCGGGTCGGTGCCCTCGAAGCGTTCGTACCAGTCGACCCAGCCGTCGCCGTCGCTGTCGGCGGAGGCGCTCTCGGCGGTCAGCGAGGTGCGGCTGGCGTCGAACTTCAGGTCGTCGAGGCGGTGTGAGTCGTCGGCCGAGGCGACCGACACAACGAGAGGGCCGGCGGCGATGCCGGCGAGGAGCAGGAGGAGTCGTGTACGCATGTCGACATCGTCCGCCGGACGACCCCCACCGCGCATCGGGGGAACCCACACAATCGCGAGCTCTGGCTTGCTGCGGGGCTCCTGCGGTCCGTTGCCATCGGTCCTCCGGTGTCAGCTGTCGAGGTCGACCACCAGCGGCGCATGATCCGAAGGCTTCGTGCCGGTGGCGTCCCCCGCCTCGCTGCGTTCGTGGCAGTCGATCCACACCCGTGTCGTGCGGACCGCCAGGTCGGGTGTGCACAGCGTCAGGTCGATCCGCAGCCCGCGGTTCAGCTCGTACTGGCCGGGTCGGTAGCTCCACCAGGTGTAGGTGCCCGCTTCCGGCAGGTGCTCACGGGTGATGTCGCGCAGGCCGAGGTCGACGATGGCCGCGATGCCCGCCCGCTCGGCCGGGCTGGCGTGGGTACGGCGCCGCCAACGGATCGGGTCGTAGATGTCCAAGTCGGTGGGCGCAACGTTGAAGTCGCCGGACACGAAGGTGGGCATGGTCGTGGTGATCGCGGCCCGTAGGCGTTCGAACCAGACGAGCTTGTAGAGGTAGTGCGGGTCGTCCAGTTCGCGGCCGTTCGGTGCGTAGATCGACCACACGCGAATGCCGCCGCACACCGCGCTGATCGTGCGTGCCTCGTCGAACGGCGCGCGATTGAGGCCGGGGAAGCCGCGCTGCACATGATCGAGACCGACCCGGCTGAGGATCGCGACCCCGTTCCAGTGGTCGCGCCCGTGGTGCGCCACCTGATACCCGAGGCGTTCGTAGACGCCGGTGAACTCGGCCTGCGCGAACAGGTCGTCGGTGCACTTCGTCTCCTGCAGCAGCAGCACGTCGGGTTCGTGGCGGCGGATCCATGCGACCAGTCGTTCGTGCCGTGAACGGATCGAGTTCACGTTCCACGTCACGATCCTCAGGCTGCCCGGCACGCAGCAAGGATGCCGGGCTCACCCCGCCCGCGCCACCTCAGCCAGCGCTCAGTCACTGGGCCGTCACGCCCGCGGCTCGAGGACCACCACGGCCGTCTCCTCCGGGCGACGGGCCGCGTACGCGTCCAGGCCCTTGTCGATCTCACGCCAACGCTGCCACAGGCGATCACGCTCGTCGCCCTGCGCGACCCGCCCCCTCACCAGGCGCGAGCCGCCTGGCAGGTCTGCTGTCGCGTCGGGATTGGCCTGCAGGTTCAGCCACCACGCAGGCTCGCCCGGGTTCCAGCCGTTCATCGCCATCGTCACCAGGTTCGGACCGTCCTCGAAGTAGCCGACGATCACGCTGCGTTCGCGACCCGTACGGCGCCCGACGACGGTGAGCCGGAGCGCACCCCAGCGATCACCCTTCGGTCGCCAGAGACCCACATGGCCACGGGTGAGGCGATACACCCGGCGGTGGGTGAACCAGAACGCCCGCATGAACCATTTGGGCGGCAGGCGGGTCGTCGACGTCGTGTCGGTCATGGCGCACCTCCTGACCACTTGCGCCTTCCATGGTGCTCGCTGCTCGGTGGGCGGCGGTAGAGACCACGGTCCCCACGGCCGCTCGACGCACCGGTCGCACAGGCCCACCGATGCGTGGCAAGGTGAGCACATGACCGACCTGCCCACGTCCATGCGCCAGATCCGTTCGCTCGTCACGGCCGACGGTCGCCTCGAGCTGTCCATCGCCACCACCGACATGCCGGTACCGGCGGCGCACGAGGTGCTGGTGCGCGTCGACGCCGCGCCCATCAACCCGTCCGACCTCGGGTTGTTGCTCGGCATGGCCGACGTCGCGCAGGCCACGTCCACCGGCAGCGGCGACTCCACCGTCGTCACTGCGCCGATCTCGCCCAACGTGCTGAAGGGGCTCACCGCTCGTGTCGGCGAATCGATGCCGGTCGGTAACGAGGGCGCGGGCCTGGTGGTGGCGGCCGGCGACTCGCCCGAGGCGCAGGCGCTGCTGGGCAAGATGGTCGGGTTCGTCGGCGGCGCCACCTACGGCGAGTACCGTGCGGCCGCGGCGTTCATGTGCATGGAACTGCCCGCCGGCGCCACCGCGGCCCAGGGCGCCTCGTGCTTCGTCAACCCACTGACCGCGCTGAGCATGGTCGAGAACATGCGCATGGACGGTCACACCGCACTGGTGCACACTGCCGCGGCGTCGAACCTGGGGCAGATGCTGAACCGCATCTGCATCGCCGACGGCGTGCCGCTGGTCAACATCGTGCGCCGCCCCGAGCAGGCGGGCATCCTGCGCGCGCAGGGCGCCGAGCACATCGTGGACTCCAGCTCGCCGACCTTCCTCGACGACCTGACCCAGGCGTTGATCACCACCGGCGCGACCATCGCGTTCGATGCGATCGGCGGCGGCAAGCTGGCCGGCCAGATTCTCAGCTGCATGGAGGCCGCCGCGAACGCGAAGGCCACCGAGTACAGCCGCTACGGCAGCGATGTGTACAAGCAGGTGTTCATCTACGGCGGCCTGGACCGTGGGCCCACCGAACTGACCCGCAGCTTCGGCATGTCGTGGGGCCTGGGCGGCTGGCTGCTGACGCCGTTCCTCGGCAAGCTGGGGCTGGAGGGCATGTTGCGCCTGCGCCAGCGGGTGGCCGACGAGCTGACCACCACCTTCGCCAGCCACTACACCGACGAGGTCTCGCTGGCCGGCGCGCTCGGTCTGGACGCTCTGCAGACCTATGCGAAGCAGGCCACCGGCCAGAAGTTCCTCATCCGCCCGCAGGCCTGACCGCAGGGTTGCATCCTCCTGGTTCCACGGCAGACTCGGGCGGATGCACGACGGAGCAACCCCCACCCGCATCGAGCGGTTCCTCGCCCATCTCGACGATGTCACCGGTGGCAGCGAGCCCCGCTTCTTCCCCGTGGCCACCACCCATGAGGGGCTCCACGGGGTCACCGCGATCATCTACCCCGACATGCCCGAGCCGGGCTACCTGATGGCCGTCACGTACGGCCTCTCGCTGGCCGAGCACCCGGCCTGGACGCACGGCAAGCCCGAGCTGTGCCTGTGCGTGGAGAGCAGTGATGCGAACTGGGGCCTCGCAGCGGCGTTCATCGCGGAACAACTGCGCGGCGAGTGCCCGTTCCGCTACGGCGACACGCTGGACTTCGGTGGGCCGATGAGCGAAGAGTCCGCGATGTCGTCGCTGGTCTTCTTCGCGCCGGCCGTGATGGAACCCGCCGACTACCTGGGCATCGACGTCGGCGACGAGCTGCCGATCAATCTCACCGGTTGCTACCCGATCCATGCCGAGGAGCACGCGTACATCCGGACCTACGGGCTGGAGCAGTTCTGGGAGCAGGAGTGGGATCCGTTCGACGTGCACCGCACGCCGTGCGTCGGGTGATCACGCGCCTGCCGGCCGCACCCGCAGGTAGGTGACCAGGTCGTTGCGGATGTGGCCGAGCAGCGCGGTCACATGCGCCTTGCCCTCGGCGATCGACGCGATCACGTCATCGGTCATGAACGCAAGCATGTCGTTCGGGTCCACCCACTGGTGCGCATCGTGCTCGTGGCTCAGCACCACGGCATCACCATCGACGACGCCCCAGTAGGTGAGCTGCAGGAACAGTCCACCGTAGATGTGCATGGGGTACGAACCCACCGGGTACAGCTCGCCGATGACCAGCCCGCTCTCTTCCTGCAGCTCGCGGCGGGCACCGTCGATGGGCAGTTCGTCGTGCTCGACCAGGCCGCCCGGCAGGAAGAACTGGCCGGCCAGCGCCGTGCCCTCGCCGCGCTTGAGCAGCAGGATGTGCCCGTCGGGGCGAACCGCGTACACCGCCGCGGCCAGACCGAACTGCTGTCGAGGTGGGAACTGCTCGGGCTCGCTCATAGGTGGACCGTACTGCGTGTGCCGCGCCGCCGATGAGCGCCGACCGGCTGGTTCCAGCGACACGGCCGTAGCGTCGTTGCGATGAGCAGGCTGGACGACATCGGGGACCGCGACGGGTGGCGCTGCTGGCTGTGCGACGAGCCGGTCGACCCACGCATGTCGGTGAACGACTCGCGCGGCCCCAGCATCGACAGCCGGATCACGAAGGCAAAGAGCAAGGGCATGGCACCCGGCTCCACCGACCGCCTCGCGCACCGTGGCTGCAACACGAAGAAGGGTGCCATCGCCGCCGTCGTGCCGTGGGGCGAGGGCCTGTTCGTGGTCGACCCGGCGCCGATCATCACCACGGTCGAGCGGCTGCAGCGCAAGGGCGGCCGCGAGATCATGGCCCGTTGCCCGACCCGCGCCGATGCGCAGGACGCAGCCACGTGGCTGGCCGACCGCATCTCCCGGCTCGCTCCTGACCTGGGTGCGACCACCGAGGTCGAGGCCGGCGGCGGCCAGTTCCTGCTGGTCCTCCGCGCCGGCTGACGCGCCGCACCGACACGCCCGACCGCCGCGCCAGCCGGCCGCCGTGCAGGCCGAGTGCCGCCCGCAGTACCGGCCGCAATACCGCCCGGCCGCTTGCAATAGTTAGCAGTGCGGTGCATGATGGCAGCGGGCCGGTGGGGCCCGCGAGGAGCACCACATGGAACAACTTCCGCTCTCCCGTGTCGTCATCCACGGGCACGAGGTCGGCTATCGCCGCAGCGGCACCGGTGAGGCAGTCGTCCTGATCCACGGTCTGGCCGGCAGTTCCGCGACATGGGCCGCCGTCCAGCCGCGGCTCGCGCGCACACACGACGTGATCGCGCCGGACCTGCTGGGCCACGGCGAGTCGGCGAAACCGATGGGCGACTACTCGCTCGGTGCATTCGCCAGCGGACTGCGCGATCTCCTCGCCGCCATCGACGTCCCCAGCGCGACCATCGTCGGCCACTCGTTCGGCGGCGGTGTCGCGATGCAGCTCGCGTACCAGCATCCGGAGCTGTGTGATCGGCTGGTCCTCGTCGGCAGCGGCGGCCTCGGCCGCGAGGTCAGCTGGCTGCTGCGACTGGTGACGCTGCCGGGTGCCGAGCACCTGATGCCGTTGATGTTCCCCCGCCTGGTCGCCGATCGCGGTACCGACGTCATCAACGTGCTGGGCAGGTTGGGGCTGAGCGCCCCACGCATGGGCGAGATGTGGCGGTCATACGCATCGTTGGCCGGCACCGCGAACCGCAAGGCGTTCGTGCGCACCATCCGCGGCGTCATCGAGCCAGGTGGCCAGACAGTGAACGCGCTCGATCGGCTGTACCTCGCCGCCCACCTGCCGACGCTGATCGTCTGGGGCGAACACGACGACATCATCCCGGTCATCCACGCCTACGCCGCGCACGAGGCCATCCCGGGCAGCCACCTGTGTGTGCTCGAGGGCATCGGCCACTTCCCGCACGCGGAAGCGCCGGATCGGTTCATGGAAGTGCTGGACGAATTCCTCGCCAGCACGCCACGCGGCAGGTCGGTGCCAGGTGGCCTTCGCGCGCTGCTGCACGTCGGATAGCCCCGTCGCGATTGGGGCTGGACGCCGCTGGTCGCGGGGTGGATACTGAATCCAGCCCGTCGATCACACACTCGGTCAAGTCGGTTGCAGTCTCACGACCGCACCGCGCCGCATGGCCTCACGGCTGCTCTGATCGGCGGGCGCTTTCGCGCAGCAGCGACCGGACTACAGCTCTGCGTGCAGCTCGGGGATCGAGGCGGCCCACGCCTCGAACTGTGCACGCAGCACGGCCCGGGTGGTCTCGTCCAGGAACGCTGCGTCGAGCGCGTGCAGGTTGCAGCGCCACAGCTCGGGCAGCGTCAGGCCCAGCTCGCGGATGCACGACAGCCATTCCTCCGACAGGGTGATGTCGCTGATCGTCGTGTCGTCCGTGTTGATCGTGACCGGCACGCCGGCACGCAGCAGGGTGACCAACGGATGGTCGGCGAACTCGGCGACGGTGCCGGCCTGCACATTGCTCGTGGGGCACAGGTCGAGCGTGACGTTGCGGGCGATCAGCTCGGCGATCAGCGTCGGGTCGGCGGCGGCCGAGGCGCCGTGGGCGATCCGGTCCGGTCGCACCTCGAGCGCACGCCACACGAGGGCACCGTCGTCCAGCAGTTCACCGCTGTGCAGCGTGATGCCCAGCCCACCGGCGCGGGCCACCTCGAACGCGGCGGCGTGCACGGTCGGGTCCGGGTCGGCGGCCTCGAAGCCGGCGAGGTCGAACCCGGTGACGCCAGCGGCTCGGTGTGCGACGGCAGCACGTGCGACCGCGACCGCGTCGGCGGGCGACGACGAGCGCAGTGCAACCACCGTCAGCCGCACGACCACGCCGCGCTGTGCTGCCGCGGCCGATGCCGCCGCGGCCACCGTCTCGATCACCTCGTCGACCGTCAGTCCGGCCTCGCAGTGGAAGGCCGGCGCCCACTTGATCTCCATGTACTGCACACGATCGGCGGCCTTGTCCTCCACCAGTTCAGCGGTGATGCGGGCGATTGCGTCGCGGTGCTGCATCAGCTTGAGCGGCAACTCGAACGACTTCAGCAGCTCGGCCTGCGAGCCCGGGTGCGCGTCGGCGACGAGCGCGTCGAACATGCCGGTCCACGTGGACGGTGCATCGATGCCGTAGTGCTGGGCGAGTTCGAGAGCCGTCTGCGGCCGCAAGCACCCATCGAGGTGCAGGTGCAACTCCGCCTTCGGCATCGCCTGCACCAACCGCCGAACCGCACTGGAAGGTTCCGTCATCGGTCGTCCCCCATCCTGAACCCCCACTCCACCGGTCCCTGCACGAGCACGAGCGTGGAGCCGTCAGCTGCGCGCCACTCGCTGAACTCGCAGAGGTAGCGGTACTTGCGCGGCACCTTCGGGGCTCCTGTTGCGACCAATTGGACGATGTCGGCCGGTTCGAGCCAGGAGAGCTCGCAGTATCCGCCGCACCCGCACGAGTCCCACACGATCAGCGCACCCTTGGACGCCCGATCGGTGACATCGGCGGCAGTGAGCCGATCATCCACCAACGCGTACGAACGACCACTCCGATCGGCGAACGAGTCATCCTCCTGCAGTCCAGCCTTCTCCTGCAGCCCAGCCGTCGACGTGACGGGTGCGGAAGTCATGGCGCGCACGTCCACGACGACAGCGGCGAAGATCGGCTGCGTGCGGCGACGGCTCATCACACGATGATCGCACGCGCGGGCCGTTGCAGGGCGAAGACGAGTTCGTCGCAGCGTTCACGTCGATCAGGTCGTGGTCGGCACACGAACGCGGAGGTCACCGGCGTCATCCACAGCGGCGGTCGATCTCGGACTGCAGTTCCAGCGCCTTGGTGACCACCTGCTGCAAGGCATCCATGTCGTCCCACTTCGACACATCGACGGCGGTGCCACCGGTGACCTGTTGCAGTTCGGCACGCAGGTCACTGCAGGATCGTTCGCCGGACGAGCAGCCGGTGGACACTCCCAGGGCTGCGAAGAGCACGACGAGCAGGACGCGTGACATCACTGCGCCAGTGTGCCTGGTCAGCTGACCGCAGACGCGGCGGTGGGTGTGCCGCTCCCGCACACGGCACACCCACCTGGCTCCCGCATCCTCAGGAGATGCGGTAGTGCAACGACTGCGTCGCGTTGGGCTGGAAGTTGGCGGCACCGGAGTCGACCAGCGCGACGAACGCGGGATCGGCGTTCGTCTTGTTCATCGATGCCTCCAGTTCGGCCATCGTCGGGGCGCCGGTCAGCCAGATCACGCCGCCGTAGTTGCCGGTCACCGACGAACCGAAGACGGTGTTGAGCCCGCCGGTTGCGGTGGCGGCAGCGGCGAGCGCAGCGCCGTGCTGCACGGCGCCGGCCAGGTGCCCCGAGGCCGCGGTGGCACGCACGACGGCGACGAAGTTGTTCGCCTCCGGGTTGCCGCTCATGCCGCTGATCAGGCCGGACATGCTGTCCGAGACGGGGCCGTGGAACAGCGGCGCCGCCGCGGTGACCGACGATGCATAGTCCTGGTCGGCGGCCAGTCCAGCGCTACGGTCCGCCCAGTCGGCGAGCGTGTCGAACGCGCACGTCCACGACAGTGTGCTGATGTCGGGGGACAGGACCGTCCCCCAGACCGAGACCTTGGTCCCGAGGATCGACGAGGCCTTCTCAGCGATCTGGACAGCCCAGGTCATGGCCTCGGTGAACTTCTCGGGACGGGCAGAGCGGGTGCGGTTGAACAGATACATGTGAAACCCCCAGGTTCGTGGGAGCCGGCGGTGGCACCCACCACCACGGTCGCGCCGCGGGGCGGCCCTCGTCGCTGGCCACAAGGACAGGCTTTGCTGTCCTCACGGGCGCGCAGGACCGGGCACATCAGCCCGTACCGTGGGGCGCGTGACCGCCACCGTGCCTCCGTCCGACTCTCCGTTCGTGCCGCTCTCCGTCCTCGACCTCTCCGTGGTCAACGACGGCCAGACCAGCGCCGACGCGCTGCAGACCACCGCCGCGCTGGCCCAGGCCGCCGACCGCCTCGGCTACCAACGCTTCTGGGTCGCCGAACACCACAACATGCCCAGCGTCGCATGCACCTCGCCGACGATCCTGATGGCCCACCTCGCCGCAGTCACAGAACGCATCCATGTCGGGTCCGGCGGTGTGATGCTGCCCAACCACGCGCCGCTCGTCGTCGCGGAACAGTTCGCCCTGCTGGAGAGCCTGCACCCCGGCCGCATCGACGTCGGCATCGGCCGCGCCCCCGGCACCGACCAGCGCACAGCGGCCGCGCTGCGGCGCTCGCCCGACCTGCTCGGTGCCGACACGTTTCCCCGCGACTTCCTCGACCTCATGGGCCTGCTCGGCGACCCGCGAACCGAGCACGGGCTGTGGGACCAGTTCCGCGCCACACCGACCGCCACCACCAGCCCCGGCATCTTCCTGCTCGGCAGCAGCGACTACAGCGCCCGCTTCGCCGCCCAGTTGGGCCTGCCGTTCGGCTTCAGATCGGA
>Ga0209023_10004231_pt1 | contig 16491 bp, 12 predicted proteins | sample LakOneMetagenome_FD_187468 | JGI IMG/M metagenome (GOLD analysis project Ga0209023, IMG submission 187468) | Freshwater and sediment microbial communities from Lake Erie, Canada (SPAdes) (version 2) | ecosystem: Environmental > Aquatic > Freshwater > Lentic | place: Lake Erie, Canada... | reverse complement strand
ACCCGTGGCGGCATGGAAGCGCCCTGGGTTGAGCGAACGGTCGATGACCAGCGCGTCGTTCGGCTCGATGACGATACGCTTGCCGTACACGTCAGCCACCAGGCGCAACAGGTCGAACTTGGCGATTGGGTCCGCCGCCACGTGGTATAAGCCACGCAACTCCGGGCGCGGCACGACCACGTCGCGCACCAACCTGGCCAGCTCGACTGTCGGCAGGCCGGAGAAGATCGCCCGGGTGTAACCCCTGACGCTTTCTTCCTGCGCCAGGAACCAGTTGACCAGGCTGCGGTTGCCGGCCAGTTCATGCCCAATAATCGAGGTACGCAGCGTGATTGCGTGAGGATAGTCGACCTCGCCCAGCAGCTTGGTACGCCCGTACAAGTCGTCGGCATCGGGAAAATCATCCTCGACATAGCCGCCCTTCTCGCCCGAAAACACACAGTCCGTGCTGATGTGCACCAGGCGCGCACCGGCTACCCGGCACAGTCCGGCCAGCCTGTGCGGCAGCAGCGAATTGATCGGAATGGTCAGGAGCGGATCGTCCGATTCGGCCAGTTGCTTGACCAGGCCGACGCAATTGATCACCAGCTCAGGCCGCACGGCGCCGAATACACGCGCCAACGAATCCTGGCTGTCGACGTCGACGCCACACAGGATATTTCGCTTTAACGCGTCAGGAAAATAGCGTCGCGCCGATTCGCTGCGCACACTGCCGAATACGGTGTTGTCCGCAGCTTCGGAAAAAACGCGGAACATGGCATTGCCCAGCATGCCGCTGGCCCCAAGGATTAGTACTCTCATCTGGAAGTCCTTGATGCGTTCGGACGAACGCATTCTTTCTATTGTTAACTACAGCAACGCAGGCAGTCAGTCCCGTTCCGCGCGAAAAAGGCTTAGTGCAGATCGAGTGCCTTGCGCACCAGAACGTCTCGCTCGGCCCCGGTCGGATAATTGATTAGCACGGCGCGGTAGCCGCCCTTGAAGACGAACAAGCTGCCGGCGGAGGCCCCAACCACGCCACAGGTGCGGATCAGCTTACCGATATCGTCGAGCGAACCGGCGCCGCCCAGCACCGACATCGGCAGCTTGATCGCCTCGCGTACCTTCTTGGCCAAGTCGAGGTCGTAGCCCTTCATCTGACCGTCAAGGTCGATCGAATTGAGGACGATTTCACCAGCGCCCAGACTTTCCGCCAGGCGCGCCAGGTCAACCGGCGACCGGCCGCTACCCTTACGGCCGTTGTGGGTGTACACCTCATATTTACCGAACAGGGATTTCTTCACGTCGAGCACCACAACCACGCTCTGGCTACCGATTTCGGCGGCAATCGCGGTAATGAGCTGGGGATCGGCCAGCGCAGCCGAACTGATCGCGACTTTCTCGACGCCCAGTCCAATGATCCGTTTCGCCTGCTCGACCGTTTTAACGCCACCGCCGTAGCACAAGGGCATGCGGCATTCCGCGGCCAGCTTCTGGATCAGCGCGAAATCGGGTTCGGCACCATTCGCCGTCGCATCGATATCGAGCACGATCAGTTCGTCAGCTTCCTTCTCGTTAAAGATCTTTACCGCATTGATCGGGTCGCCAACATACTTGCCTGGGCCGAACTTCACAGTCTTGACCAGCCCTTTTTTTTGAATCAGCAAACAGGGAATAATCCGGGGACGCAGCATGTTTAGACTTCCGCAAAATTGCTCAGCAGCTGACTGCCGAAGTGATGACTTTTTTCAGGATGGAACTGAACCCCATACACATTGTCACGCCGCACGGCGCAGCTGAAGGCCGGGCCGTAATCAGTCATCGCCAGCGCGTTCGCCTGCTGCGCGCATTCGAAGTAATACGAATGCAAGAAGTAAAAGCGCGCGTCCTCCTCCAGCCCCTTGAACAGGCCGCCGGGCGCGGTTGGCGTGACGTCGTTCCAGCCCATGTGCGGCAAGTTTGTGCCCTTCGGCATCATTTCCTGATCAAACTTGCGCACGTTGCCGTCGATCCAGCCGAGTCCGGGCAGCTTGCCTTCGTCGCTGGATTTGGCGAGCATTTGCATGCCCACACAAATGCCGAGCACCGGCATACCCTGTTGCACGACCAGCTCCTCGAGCGGCCCGCGCATGCCGGACTGGTCGAGCTGCTCCATCGCATGGTCGAACGAGCCGACGCCGGGCAGGATCAGCCTGGTCGCGCCCGCCAGGTCCGCCGCCGACTTGGCGACCTTGACCGGAATGTTGACGCGGTTGTAGACATTCACGAACGCGAGCACGTTGCCGAGTCCATAATCGATAATCGTAATCATTTATACAGTCGCTTTTCCAGGCCAAGCAAGGTCATCATTTTGGCGCCGAACTCGATCAGGCCACGCTTGCTCTTGTAGTCGTAGCTGGACCGGTTTTCGCCGTTGAAAATGGCGCGCAGCTCGTCAACCGTCAGGTCGAGTTTGTGGGCGACATACTCGAACTCACGTTCGAGGAAGTGCTCGTCGAGCTCCGGCGTGGCCATGCGGTCAAGCGCTTCCTGGCGGGTCATTTGCCCCGTCAGGATCAGGCTCGAGAAATGCGCACGGCGGCGATCGAAGCCGAACTTACGAGGCAGCCAGTAATCCTCGAAGAAGCGGGTAAAGCGCGACTCGTGGTGCTTGTGCTGGAACTTCTTCCAGCCGAACTTGCGTTCGAGCGTCTCTTCCGCATCCTTCTTGGTATAAGGAATCAGGTCGAGCGGCTTGAACACCTGCATGCCGAGAATGTACTTGTAATAGATCTTCGAGGTAAACACGTCGATGATCGGGAAGGTGTCCAGCGGAGCCTTGCCGAATTTCTTGTGGATATCGAGGATCAGGGTCTTGTCGGTGCCCGGATAGGCGCCCCACTCCTCCGGCTCGCGGACGCACTCGGTGGAGTAATTGCCGCCAGTGAGCACGTACTTGATCTTGTTTTCACGCGCAAATTTGTACAGGGTCGAGAAGAAGGCGGTGTCTTGGGCAATATCGAGGTGCGGGATTTGCGACTTCAGCAGAGCGACCTGGAGGTCCTTGATTTCTTCCCAGTTGATCACCTCTGTAAACAGCTCGAGGCCTAGTCCATCGACCAGTTTTTCGATGTTGCCGACGGCCTGGTCGGTATTCCACCCAGCGTCCACATGGAACAATAGCGGGCGCAGGCCCAGCTTTTCCTTGGCAATATAAGTCAGGTATGAACTGTCGAGGCCACCGCTGAGGCCAATAATGCAGTCGAAATCCTTGCCCTTGCCTTCCGCCTTGATCTTCTCGACCGTTTTCATCAACTCGCGCTCGCCGCGCTCGTCGGTATGCCAATTAGGCTTGATGGTTTCGGCGAAATTCACACAATAAACGCACTGTCCATGCTCATTAAAAGTAATCGTCGAATCACTCGTATCCATTACGCAAGTCGTGCAAGTCGTTTTAGTTTTGATCATAGTTATTATTAAATAAATACTGTTTATTACTTCCACACGCCGCTTGAAGCCGGCTTGTGTTCGCGAGCTGCAAGAACCATCCAGCCTGCTGTCAACGCGCGTAACAAACGTTCGGAGTACATAGCCGACATGCCATCAGTTTTCCGCAAGAACAGTTCTAGAGAGAAGACGGAGAATCGATTCAACAGCATGGACAATCCTAATTTTACAAGGACTGTCTTCATGCTGTCAGTTCCGAACTTTATCGGCAGCGTAAATTGCGCCCTAGTGCCTGCTATCTGTTCCGGATTACTGTCCGCAATGATCTTGTAACTCGTTGATGCAGCCTCCATCATCTTCCGCTTCACCCTGCTCATCGAAATAATGTCATGGTGATAGACAACGGCCGTATGCGAGAACGAAATTCTTCCGCCAGCGCGTTTCAGGCGCCAGCCGAATTCTTCGTCCTCGCAGCCGTAGGTAGTGAAATTCGAATCGAAGCCACCAATCTCACGAACAAATCGCGTTCTGACAGAGGTCGCGCCGCCGGCGAAAAAGTTATACGGTAAGTCGTCGTAATCAAGACTTGCGCGTCCGGCACGCGAGCGGAATCCCAACTCGCGGGCCTGCATGAAACGGCTGAAATTACTGCCATCGACGAATTGAGCAGGATAGGTAACATTACTTACCAGGGCCAACTGCCCAGTTTTACAGCCCGCATGCGCTTCCAAGTGCTGCTGGAGCAGCGTCGGACAAGCAACCATATCCGAGTCCAGGAAAAGTGTGACATCGCCGTCAGCGGCGTCGATGCCACTATTTCGGGCAGCCGAAAGGCCGCGATTCACGGGGTGCGCAACGATCCTAAGATTTGAAACCGTGCCGCGCAGGCCCTGCAAAAATGCCGCCGCGCCGTCGGTCGAACAGTCATCGACGACAATTAACTCGAATTTTTCCGTGCTGAGCGTCTGCACCCGAAGCGACTCGATGCATTTTTCGAAAGCATCCATACGGTTGAACAACGGAATTACAACACTAATCTTATCGCACACACCAGTTCCTCTTCAAGACAAATCCCTTTTGGACCTGCATTGTTACGCATTATTCAAAAAACTTCCCCCATGCGGACGCCGACATCACGCAGTGCAGCCTTCCGCAGGTCCGTCTTTGCACTCGCCGCTGGGATCTGGGCTTATTCGACGCCGAACCAGGAATTCGTGAATAAGGGCGAGCGAACACATGAAAATTATAACCTGAACGAACTTGATATATCCGATCGCCTCGCCCTTTACATGCAATACCGCCAAGTATCCGTATGCAAATAGCGACATCCTCCGCAAACCGATCTGCGCACCGCCCCACACGCTGGATAAAAAGACACGAAGAACTGCTAACTGATTGACAAAGCAAACAACCAGAAAAGCAACCCCGCCGAACAGGATCTGGCGCGCATAGCCACTATCGATCTTCTTATAATACGATCCGTCGGCATTCGTATACATCCCATCGCCGAAAGCAAGCGTCGTTGGATCAAACTGAAGCCGCAACGATTCCATCAATATATTTGTCGACTCGGTTTCCACCGAATTTCCCTCAAGATAGGCATATACGAATTCAAACGCAAACCTGAGAAGGGCCTCCGTCTGCTCGCTCGCAAAAAACGTCAATGCAGCGGCGCAGACAACCAGGACAATAATAATGTTCATCCCCAGCCTCAGAAACGCCTTTGCGCCAAATCCCGAGGCGGACAGATAATACAAAACGCCGACAGCCAAACCGATAAAGGCCGTGCGGCCCGCAAACATCGAACCAATCACTAATAAAAAACCGGCAACATAACTGGAAAAGCGCGATATCCCAGCGTTCACTACCAGATAAAAAAGGATAATAAAAGAAAACCCATAGGTTGCCGACAGCGCGAAGGTCAACTCACCGGACAAGGCCAGTCCACGTAATCCGCCATAACCCAATTGCAGCATCTCAGAATCGCTTTCATTCTGAAACAACTGCACAATTGCCAGAACATCCGGGGAGACAAAACCTGCAATCTGAATGAGCGACTGAAGGCACATCGCATATAACACCAGGCGCAGCACGTCGGCGCATGTAAGGGCATACTTCGAAAGCAGGAACACCATCACCACTGCTGTACACGCTAAAGAAACGACCACAGAAATATAACCGCGAAATATCGTAATGTCGCTCGAAACGGTATACAGCAACACCACAGTAATCACGAAAAATATAACGAAATAGCTCTTCAACACGTCGAACAAATAGTCGGAGCGGAGCAATTCCCCCATCTTTCGCCAAAATACGGGACTGCGGAATCCTGCTATAAACGCACCCATCGCCGCAAGTACCAGACTGTTATAGACGAGCGGAATCCTGAAGCTAAATATCGTCATGAAGATAAATAGCAACGGAATAACGGTATCTCTTAGCGTGCTGGAAGCGCGTCTCACCGTGAATACGTCTTCATTTAATGTTGAAATAAGGGGATCATTGCACCTGGACTCTCGACATCCGGCGCTGAGAAATCCGAGCTTGGCCATAGTTCAGCAGACCGACATAGAAGAATTTATCCCGCACAACGGTCGAAATTCCGATTTTTTTCGCTAGCCAGAGCGAATACAGTACCTTCAGGTATTTCAGCATTATATGACGGCGTGCATACATCGACTCCCCTCCTGGAATACAGGTAAGTCGGTCCGTGATCCACATGACGTAATCTTTCAGCTCGCCGATCACGAGCGCCGGATACAGCGCCGCCTTCTCATGATCTGAAAGCAGATAATGTAATTTCCGCTGCTGCGCATCGCAGACGATTCCATACCGGCTCAGATACCCTTGCTGAATCGATGAGATGATTCGATATCGTTCGCCGAAAGGATCACGGTCGGCGACCCGGGTTACGCTGTCGTTCCGGTACCGGAGGCGGAGCAACGGTTCGGCCAGGTTGACAATTCTTCCCTTGCTGATCAAGCGTGTCCAAAGCTCATAGTCCTCCGCATGGACAAACTCGGCCGAATAAGGGGGGGCGCAATCGCGCAAAGCGGCCGTCCGGACCATTGCCGATGGATGTACGATCGGTGGACCAAACATCAGCTCGATGTGAGGAAAGTTGGGATGCGCGTCGATCAGGTAAGTTTGCTCGCCAGGCCTGTCCCCAAACTCCACAAAGCCGGTACCGCACACCACGATGCCTGCGTCGCCCTCCAACGCATGGACCTGACGTGTCAAACGCGGCGGTTCTGAGATGTCGTCGGCGTCCATTCGGGCAACATACTTGCCACGCGCGAGACTAACCGCCTCGTTCAGGCTGGCGATCAGCCCCTTGTTCTCTCTTGAAATCACCCGAATACGCGAATCTGACGCCGCAAACTTCCCGATAATCGCGGGAGATGCGTCGCGCGAGCCATCGTTTACCAGAATTAACTCGAAATCGGTCAAAGACTGGTCCAGGATGCTCTGGATGGACTCTTCTAAGTATTGCTCGCCGTTATACACCGACATAACAACCGAGACCAATGGACGATTCACGCTCACTTTAAGCTTTCTTTTTCACAAACATACGATACTATTCTTTCAGCCGCATTACCGTCGACGTAGTCGTGCAACTGTTTCTTGAGCTTGCTCCGCGCCTCGGCAAACGAAACATCGTCCCGGTCTGCCAGATACCTGAGCAAGACTTCCTGATTGGTAGCAATAAAGCCTGGAGCTTGCTCACGGTAGTCCGCATAAAATCCGCGTACATCGTTCGCATATTCTTCCAGATCGAATGCATAGAAACAGACTTCTTTATTCAACAACAGGTAATCGAAATAGACCGATGAGTAATCTGTGATCAACAAATCCGTGTACTTCAGTAACGGATATATATCCTCGTCCGATTCGAGAATATAGAGATTAGGATAACCGCGGAATTTCTCAAGTACAGGTTTTGGCGTTGAGAAATGTAGCTTTAAATAAAGAATGCTGTCGGTGCGCACGAGTACCTCGTTCAGTCGTGCGGGATCCAGATGGTTGGACCCGAGGAAATCGTCATTATTGTCGCGCCATGTAGGCATGTAGACGAGCCGCTGCCGATAATTTTTCCCTGCATTGATCGATGTGAGCTGGTTTTGACTGCCCCAACGATCGATCCACGCATGGAGAAATTCGTCAGCCCAGAAGAACGGAGCGATGCGAGGATATCCCAGGACAGGGCAGCGCGCCGCGGAAACCCTGAATGCCGACGCGAACCTCGACTCGGAGACATAGGTGGAGGTAGACAGCACGTAGTCGGGAGTACGGAAGGTCGCAGGCGTGCCAACCCGGCGCACAAATTGCGATTCAGTATGAAAGAGGTCCCGAAGCGGTCCCCGTTCGATGTCGTGCTCAATTTTTTTGAGCGGAATACCATGCCACAGGTTGAATACCACCGCGCCATTCGACGTGAAATAATTGATATCGGAGACATAGGAGTTGATGTACCAAACCTTCCCGATGGCCGAGTAATATAGTCCGGCAAGGCTCCATCGATAATATGCTTTTCCGCCGCCGCGACGCACCTTCTCGACCGTCTCACGATTGCCGCTAATCCAGACCGCGCGAATGTGGGGACAAGTGTCAGTCACGCATGTGAACAGATACTTGGCGTTGTCGGAAAAGCCATTGGAGTAGGATCCGAAGATCCAGGTGATAGAGCTGCGTGGAATCAACCCGCATAGTATGTAAAACGTCCTCGTAAGCGGATACAGGACGATCAGGAAAAAATTTTTCAACTTCATTGAAAGAATATTTCTAAAGGAAACACAGCCGCGCGCCTCTACAGCCTAGCGAAGCCGGAAACGTGGGCCAAGTTTCGCCGCCCAAAACAGGCGAATGAGCAGAACGACCAGTTCAACCAACAAAACGCTCATCGCGACGCTGAATGCCGAGGTCAGCTCGAAGTAATACAGACAGGACAGCAGCCCTAGTTGCGATGCGGCAGCAACAAACACGCTCTTATTAGCAAGGGCGAGTCGGTTCAACGCCCCAAAGAGTGGGTATCCCAATAAGGAGGATGTTGTACTGACCACGAACGTGACGAAAAAAACATTCAATATGACAGAGGCGCCTGCAAACTGCGGCCCGAAGACGATATGCACAATGAACGGGGAAAGCGCGATGCCGGTCAGTGCGCCTGCGATACTGACGAGCGCCACGCCGATGACGATACGATAGAGAAAAAGAAAATCTTTCTCGCGCACCATCTTTGGATAAATGGCTTGAGAAAGCGGAGAGGCTATCGATTGTAGACCTCGGTACAATTGTTCGGCGGTGGCGTAGATGCCCAACTGCTGTGGAGACGCCAGCAAGCCTACAAACAGAGCACCGCCCGAGGTATAGGTCGCTACTGCGGCGCGCGACCAGAAGAATGCCGTTGCGTTACGAAAGACGGTCACTACTGCAGCGCGGTTCGTCCGACGGAATGCATAGCCGAATCGATGCAGGGCGATGACACTGGTCGCGACGACCAATGCCTGGGTGGCGGCCATCGCGCCGATGATGGTCGAAAGGTCGTCCGGTCCATTGACCAGCAGCAACACTGCAACAATGTAAGCCAGCTTCGCTATAAGGGACGGTACGGCGACGAATTCCATCCGCTCTAGGCCTTGAAAGAACCAGGTCGGGGTGAAGGTAATGGAAATCAGCGGCAGCGCAACCAAAAGAATCTCATGGCTATACGCTGCGTACTTTTTCGTAAATAACGAGAACAGAATGACCGCGCCGAATGCCACGGTCAACAGCAGCGACTTGATGATGAAAATCGACGTCATCAACTTGCCGATATACGGAACGTCATCCCTGCGGAGTGCAATTTCCGAGGTCGCCCAGAGGTCGAAGCCGAAGTCGGTCAAAACGCTGGCCAACGCGCAAATCGATACGCACAACGCAAGAACTCCATAGATCTCCAATCCGAGCATTCGACTCAGATACGGAATTGTAAACAACGGGAGGATCTGGTTCGTTATTTGTACAACGAATAGCCACGACACGTTCTTCACCAGGGAGTTCTGCAAATACTTCAAATTCTTCCTCGAATAGCTTTGGGTAGTGCTCTGGGGTCAGAGCTCGACTTTTGAATCCGAGGCGGAAGGATGCAGAACCGTGGCAATAAATGCGCCGGTGTCCAATTCGCCTCCGATGAGCTTAGAAAGACTATCGAGAACATGAGCGCCAGACCGTTGTCCAGCCGTGAGTTTGGACGCGATATAGTCGATCGAGCGCAAGCCCTCGACCACTACCGCCTTGTCGAAGGCAGTGGCGTCGATAAATCCTTTGCCGATCATCAGGCCCAGTGTCCTGTTTCGGCTTTGGTCGTTCAGGCTGGTTAGCAGCAGATCGCCCAAACCGGCGTACTTCAGGATATTCACTTCCTCGCCAACGCACCAGGAGCACACTTTCTGCATTTCTATGGCGCATTCCGTAAACAGCGCTGCCCGCACATTTGGACTCTTGAACTTCGCCTCGACGATGCCTATTGCAATCGCATAAACATTTTTCAATATCGATAGAAACTCGAGCGTCTCCATGTTCGGAATGATATCGAACTTGACGTTGGAGCGTATTAATACATTTTTCAATACACCGAGTGTTTCTGCATTGCTGGCGCAGATGGACACCGCCGAGATCGGCGAATGAAGCATATCTGCCGCAAAGGTAGGACCTTTCAGCGAGCCGATGCCCACGGCAGGGCCCAGCTTAGCCTGAAGATATTCTGGAACCGTCGCGCGCGCAGAAGAAATGAATCCTTTGGCGAGGTTGATGACAGCTGCCGTCGTCGAAAGCAATGATACGTTTTGGTCGATAAATGGCTGAATGGCGCTCGAAGGCAGTGCAAGGAAGACGATGTCCGACCTTTCCATCGCTTCAATTTGCTGCGTTGCGCGTAAGCGTGCGGACAATGGAAAATTGTCGAGATACTGCGGGTTCCTTGCACTGACGTTGATCTGCTCGACCTGCGAGGCGGACCGCGAGAATAACGTTACGGCGTGCTGAGGATTGGCGCACAAAATGGACGCAAATGCGGTGCCGTACGAGCCGGATCCGACAATGGATATCTTCATTGAATGAACTTTCTCAGGGTTTCAACGCCCGGAACAATAATGTCAGCGTGGCAGTCGCTGAACTCGTATTCCGCCCGGCTGGTTTCTCCGCTGAGTACCAATATCGAGGTGACTTTGGTGCCGGCGCAGGACTCGATGTCCGTGTACAGACGGTCTCCGATGAGCACCGCGTCGTCTTGTTCAGTCCCACAATTGGCCAGGAGGAAATTAAGATATTCGCGTGTCGGCTTGCCAAATGTGGCTTCAGGGCGGACGCCCGTGCAGGACGCGATCATCTCGATGTAGGTACCGATATCCGGGATGCTTCCAGCTTCAGTCGGACAGACCATGTCAATATGCGTGGCGTAGTACGGAACACTCGCGTTAATAAGATGAATTGCATTCCGCAACTTTTTGTAGTCGATTTCGTCATCGTAGGTGAGCAAAAGCGCGTCGGGATTATTCGAGTTGAACTCAAAGTGACTGCTCAGGTAGGTCGAGACACTTCGGTTGGCGACTGCGTATATCGAAGCCACACCTTTTGCCTTTAACGCGGATATTGCGTGGTCGAGTGATGTAACGACCTGTGGCGTGACTTCACCATTGAACAGTGCGCGCAGCTTGTGCCCATGATCCTCGGATGTGCGCGATGAGTTATTGCTTGCAACCACCCATTTCTTTTTCGCTGTGTCTAATTGCTTGAGAAATTCGACCGCGCCTGGAATCGGTGTGTTGCCGACTGCCAGCGTCCCGTCTTTATCGAGGAGAAACACCTTTTTTTCGTTTAGCTGCGCCAATTTGTCATTAAAGAGTACTTCGGCGGCGGCCAGATCGCCGAAATTATCGATTTCGTACCAACGGAGGTCGCCGATGTCGTACGGCCTTGCCTCGATCAGTTTTTCCTTGAATACACGGTCGAGTAAGACTTCGGTCCACTGATTCAACTGACCCTCGACTTCGACAATCTTTTGGATATATCCGGCGAGAACTTCCGTTGCGGCCGCATCCAGCTTGTACACGTCAATCGATGAACCGTAAGCGTCTGCGCGGGTAATCTGCTTGGATATGGATGAAACGATTCCATCGGCAACGACAAGTTTCATCGCCTCCTCCAGGTAGTTTCCCTTATCGACAGCGATCGCACAGCCTGGCTGCACGACCAACTGCGCCATAATTTCCTTATCAAACACAAGGTCGGCGTTCATCAGCATAACGTCACCGCAGAGGTATTCGCGTGCAAGATAGAGCGAATACATGTTGTTCGTGGTTTGGAAGCTTAAGTTTTCGACGAAGGTAATTTTCGCCTTGGCGCTATAGGCTTCCGATAAGTGCGCATGCAACTGGCTGGAGCGATAGCCTGTACAAACGACGATCTCCGCAACACCGGCGTAGAGTAATGACTCAATAATGTAGTCGATCATTGGCCTGTTGTTAACAGTCACCAACGTTTTCGGTTTTTTTAACGTAATTGGATGAAGACGTGACCCGATACCCGCTGCCAGAATAATAGCCCGCATGTTTGTGCTCTTTGGTTAAATTTCGTTATCGTTCCCGTTTGGAACGACTTATATTTGCGGCGACCCTGAGCGATTACATTGCGCGCCGAAGGGGTAACTGCAGTTCAAATTAGAGTTTATTTAAGAGGGAACACCGCTCACTGAATGTGCACATGGAACTAGTGCGCGGGCACGAATCACAAATCGCTTGGCGAAACTGAAATCTGTATTCATTATAGTACTCAGCGCGACTGTAATCCGGTATTTACTGCGCAGTCCTGATTTCTCCGGATGGTTTTTGCACTGTCCGGCGGACCTCCACGAAGAAAATCCATGCTATTGCGCCGAGAACTGTCAAAATACTCGCAAGTATTGCAATAAGTGCCCTGGCAGGTTTGAACTTGCGCTCCGGATCAACTGCAGCATCGAGTACCTGAATGATCGAAGGCTCCTGGGCTTCGTCGATGCGCGCAACCTCATATTGTTTTGAGAGCAGCTCATACAGCATCTGATTGTACTTGACGTCCCTAACCAATTTGATGTTACCCAAGCCAGCCTGCTGTGTTTCCTGTGAGAGAGGGTCTTTTTTTCTGCCATTCTCTAGCCTTGACAGCTCGGCACGCTGACTTTTTAATTCCTCCTCGACACGCTTGAAATCAGGATGATTTTCGGTGAGAAATGCGCGTATCGAATCTCGCTGTATTTCTTTCGCCGAGATCTGAGCTTGCAAGCGGACGACGGTTTCGATAATCGCCCGGCTTTCACCGTCCACGCTGACAATCCCGCTTGTTTGCATGGCCTTCTTCAAGAGCACTTCCGCCTGAGCTAACTTATCCTTTGAGGTTTCCAGCTGACGTTCAAAAAAGACCCTACGCTGGGACGCCTCGGTCAGTGCTAATTTTCCGGCCAAGTCTAAAAGTTCGGCTGTGTATGCGTTCGCGAGTTTGGCGACCGCGCCGCGATCCTTGCCTTCTACTTCAATCGTGATGATCCCGTCTTTGCCGGAAGTAATGAGCGAATTATTTGCCAGTATGCGCCGCGCATCTTCCTGGGATTTCGTTTCATAAGCCGTTTTCAGATCAAATTTCGCAATGAGCTTGTCGGCGACCGTGCGGCTCTTCAGCATGCCGATATACATGTCGTTCGGGTTTTTAAGGCCAGCCATACCAGCCGCCAACCCCGAACCTCCGCCCAGCTGAGACAAGATTGCCGCTGTGCCAGATTGCGCCTGCTGTGGCGGCAGTAACTTAGTACTTGCCTTGTAAAAATCGGGAAGGGCCAAACTGATACAAAAGGCAACAACACCCACGACGGCTGCGGCTCCGGCAATGCGCCACTTTTGCTTATTGATAGCACTCATCAATTCAAACAAGCCGATCTCCTGGTTTCGCTTCGAGGAAGCCTGATGAGCCGCACTGTGTGTTCGTGTCATGTCGCCAACTTGTTCTATCGTGTTTTCGTAAATACTGTAAATCTGGGATTCATTAGTCACGCAACGTCTTGATCGCCGCCGCACCCAACCCAAAGTTCGCAAAGATCTGTGCCCACTCACGAGTCCCCTTGGTGAATTTAGTCCACGCGGTTTCCTTGTCAAACTTCTCCGGAATCACGATGCTATCGCCCGGCATGACTTCCATGCCGCCGATGCCCGTCGAGAGCCAGCTGGCCGAACTGTGCGTCATGACCGTACCGTCGACACGAATCACGAACACGTTGTCGACGTCGGCATCGGCCGTCATGCCGGCAATGCGCAGGTAATCCTTGACGCGGCTGTTCGCACGCCACAAAGGTGACGCTTCCACATTGACCGCGCCAAATACGTGAACGAAGTCGGGCCGGGCCGGCACGACCAGGCGGTCACCGTTGGCCAGCTTGATGCGCGGCAGTCGGGCAAACGATTTCTCGTCCGGCTCAAGACCGAAGGCAATCCGGCCGGTCGGCTTGAGCTGGCGGAAACGACGAATCGTCTCTTCAGCAATCTGCGACTCGACCTGGCGTTGCGAGGCAGCCGCCGCCGCGTCGGCGGCACTCATTGCCCCGATGTTGGCGATCCCTTTCGCCTGCTGCGAACGCAGCTGCGATTCCAGGCGGATCGCCGCTTTTTCCAGGTTCACTTGTTGTTCCTTGCGCACCTGCTCGCGATAAAACGCGGTGCCGAACAGGTAGGCATTCGCGGTCGTGCCGCCGGCCCGGGCCAGCAGCGACTGCAGCGTTTCGCCCGCGCTCATCTGGTACACACCCGGCACCTGCACTTCACCTTCGACACGCACGAACACACGGCGCTTGTCCATCGGTACCGCGACGTCTTCGTGCGAGAACACGGTGACGGTATCGCCCGGCTGCAGCTGGATGTTGTCCGCGCCTTGTGGATTGGTGAACACGTTGCCGAGATTGAAAGGAATCAGGCTGACGCTCAGGTCGGCACGGTTGATGCGCTCGACGACCGCGTAATCCCAGTTGATTTCGTCGATCAGGCCGCCGATACGCGAGGCGATCGAACGCTCTTCGCCGTTGGCGGTGCGCTCCCCCTCGCCCAGCGACTCGGCGCGTCCGATGCCCAATTTTTCGCGGTCCTGCTCGGTCAGCCTAGTGTCGCTGCGCAGTTCGCGTACCGCTTCACTGGTCGTCACCGCATTGTTCTGGCGCTTGATCGAGCTGCGGGTGATCAGGTATTCGCGGCTCGGGATCAGGTCGCTCACGCGCATGTTCGATTTGAACGGCACGCGTACGGCCTGGTCGACATTGCCGCGCAAGACGACCGCGTTCGAGAAGTCGGGGGTGATCGAGGTGATGTTCAGGACGTCGCCGTTCTTCAGGCTGCGCTTGAGGCCTTCGCCGTTCAGGGCGAATTGCTCGACGCTGCGCGGCTGGTTGCGGTTGGCGTCGATGCGCTCGAGGAAGGCGCGACGCGGGTCGGCGACGACCGGCAGGCCGCCGGCCAGGTCGAGCAGCGATTCGATGGTGTCGCCGCTGCCCTTGAGTTCATAGATGGCCGGCGCGTTAACCTTGCCCACGAGGGCGACGAAGCCGCCCGCTGGCGGGATCACGATGGTGTCGCCGTCCTGCAGTTTGATGTCGCCCGATTTATCGCCCTTGGCGATGAAGGCGTACAGGTCGAGTTCGCCAACGACCTTGCCGGCGCGCTTGACCTGTACGCGGCGCATGCTGCCGTTGGCGGTCGGGCCGCCGCTGGCAAACAGTGTCGTCACGAGCGTCGACAAACCGGAGACGGTGTAGGTACCCGGGCGCCTGGCCTGGCCTACCACGTAGACGGTCATCGAGCGCAGCTGCCCGAAGGTGACATTCACGTTCACGCCCTTGTACAAACGCGCGACGGCGGCGCGGATGACGCCCTCTGCCGAGCCCGCCTTCACGCCGGCCAGCACGACGGTGCCGACGGTCGGGATCGAAATGGTGCCATTGCGGTCGATCGTGGCACGGTAGTCGATGTCGATGGTGCCGGTGCCGCGGATGAGCAGCTCGTCACCAGGACCCAGCGGCTGGTCGGCCGGCAGCGGGCCGCCGCCGATCGGGGCGAACTGGGACTGTGCGGACTCGAAAAAGCCGGCGCCGAAGACGGGCAGGATGCGCCCGGTGCTGTCCGACAGGAATTTCTGGAACTCGCTGATTACTACGGGCTCAGGCGCGCGTGCACCGTTCTGGACGGCGGCGTTCTCACTACGCTGGGCAGCGCCTTGCGGCGCACTCGGGCGTTCGCTGTTCGTGATCCGAACTTTCGGCGGCGCACCCGGTGCGGCGGCAGGGCTGTCGGTGCTCGGACTATCCTGACCGAACATGTCGTCGCGGCTGGTCGAACTCTGCGCCGATGCGCCAATGCTGGAAACGGCCAGGGTGACGGCCAAAAAACCGGTGCTAATTTTGAACATTGATGATGGGAGCGCAGGGCGCGGTGGACGTATAGGAACAGTCCGCTATCTTAACCGAATTCATTGGTATAGGGAAATGGGCGGATAAGCTCGGCCCGGCATAAAGGCGCTTTTTTTGGCAACTCTTCAGCACATATACCACATCGAGGCTTTGCGTTATGTCAATGACAGCATCGATTAACAGCGGACGGCGCCCCCTGTAGGGTGGACGCGACACGCCTGCCCTGCTCGCCCGTAAGGCTGAGCTTGCGCAGACGTAAGCGCCCCGATATGACCAGAATACCGCTTGTATCAATTCTCCTTATTCTCCACCGATTTGTTGAATTGGAATGCGTGAGAAATGGAGAGAATTGAACTGAGGTTCTTTACGGAGAAAACCACATGTCGATTCCGGGCCGATTCTGTTTTTTGTTTATGCATGTGCTTATATCGGCCGCTACATTTATGCTCAGTCACACCGCGCTGGCCGCGAATGACGCCGCCCAGCAACTGGCTGCGCCAGGCAATCCGGAAGCGGCACGCGCGCTTCAAGAGGCCGAACTGCGCAAGGCGCTCGCCGAGGCCGAACGCGCCGAACTGCTGGCCCAGCTGCCGCCGGCCTCCAGCCGTCCGCTCGAAGGCAAGCTCGACACA
>Ga0209023_10004230_pt1 | contig 16492 bp, 15 predicted proteins | sample LakOneMetagenome_FD_187468 | JGI IMG/M metagenome (GOLD analysis project Ga0209023, IMG submission 187468) | Freshwater and sediment microbial communities from Lake Erie, Canada (SPAdes) (version 2) | ecosystem: Environmental > Aquatic > Freshwater > Lentic | place: Lake Erie, Canada... | reverse complement strand
GTTCCCCGCCCGCATCGACCAGGGTCAACGCGTTGTCGTCACGGCCGAAGGTGGCCGGGCCCAGGTTGGCGACGATCAACGGCACGTTCTTGCGCTCGCGCTTTTCGCGTGCATGCCGGATCAGGTCGTGGCTTTCGGCGGCGAAGCCGATGCAGTAGGGCCGCACCGGCAAGGCGGCCACGGCGGCCAGGATGTCCGGGTTCTCGGTCAGGTCGAAACCGGGGGCAGATTGCCCGCGCTGCTTCTTGATCTTGCTCTCCGACGGCGCAGCCGGCCGCCAGTCGGCCACCGCCGCCGTGGCCACGAACACGCCGTGCTGCGCCGCCAGCGGCAGCACGGCGTCGTGCATCTGCTGCGCACTCTGCACGTCGATGCGGTGCACGCCGCGCGGCGTGGGCAGGTGCACCGGGCCGGCCACCAGGGTGACATCGGCACCCGCCTCGCGCGCGGCCCGCGCGATGGCAAATCCCATCTTGCCGCTCGACAGGTTGGTGATGCCCCGCACCGGGTCGATGGCTTCGAAAGTGGGGCCCGCCGTGACCAGCACCTTGCGGCCCGCCAGCACCTTGGGGGCGAAGAACGCGATCACTTCTTCGAGCAATTCGGCGGGCTCCAGCATCCGGCCGTCGCCAGTCTCGCCGCAGGCCTGGTCGCCATTGCCAACGCCCAGCACCACGGCGCCGTCCTGCGCCACCTGGTCCAGGTTGCGCTGCGTGGCGGGGTGGGCCCACATTTCGCGGTTCATGGCGGGCGCCACCAGCAGCGGCACGCGCTGCACCGGGCGCGCCAGGCACATGAGGCTGAGCAGCTCGTCCGCCCTGCCCTGCACCAGGCGGGCGATGAAGTCCGCGCTGCACGGCGCAATCAGGATCGCGTCGGCCTCGCGGCTCAGGTTGATGTGGGGCATGTTGTTGGGCTCGCGCGCGTCCCACTGCGAGCCATACACCGTGCGGCCGGACAGCGCCTGCATGGTCACCGGGGTGATGAACTGCTCCGCCGCCTCGGTCATCACCACCTGCACGGTGGCCCCGGCCTTGATGAGCTGGCGGCACAGATCGGCCGACTTGTAGCAAGCCACGCCTCCACTCAGACCCAGAACCATGTGTTTGCCAGCAAGCTCATTCATGCGGCGAATTTAGCAGACGGTATGCCCCCCTGGTGGCAGGGGGCTGGCGGGGGGCCATCTATAATCCCAATTTCCCACCACCAAAAAAGACATGACCAAATTTGTCTTCGTCACCGGCGGTGTGGTGTCTTCCCTGGGCAAGGGAATCGCCTCAGCCTCCCTTGCCGCGATTCTCGAATCGCGCGGACTCAAAGTCACCCTCATCAAGCTTGACCCCTACATCAACGTAGATCCGGGCACCATGTCGCCGTTCCAGCACGGCGAGGTTTTTGTGACCGACGACGGCGCAGAAACCGACCTCGACCTTGGCCACTATGAGCGTTTCATCGAAACGCGCATGAAGAAAACCAACAACTTCACCACGGGCAAGATCTACCAGTCCGTGCTGGAGAAGGAGCGTCGCGGCGACTACCTGGGCAAGACCGTGCAGGTCATCCCGCACGTCACCAACGAAATCCAGGAGTTCATCAAGCGCGGCGCTGGCATCGGCACCCCCGATGCCGTGGATGTGGCCATCGTTGAAATCGGCGGCACCGTGGGCGACATCGAATCGCTGCCGTTCCTGGAAGCCGTGCGCCAGATGAGCCTGCGCATGGGCCCCAACAACACGGCTTTCGTGCACCTGACCTACCTGCCCTGGATCGCAGCGGCCGGCGAGCTCAAGACCAAACCCACCCAGCACACCGTGCAAAAGCTGCGCGAGATCGGCATCCAGGCCGACGCCCTCTTGTGCCGTGCCGACCGCCGCATACCCGAGGAAGAGCGCGCCAAAATCTCGCTGTTCACCAACGTGCCCGAGTGGGGCGTGATCAGCATGTGGGATGTGGACACCATCTACAAGGTACCCCGCATGCTGCACGAACAGGGCCTGGACGGCCTGATCTGCGACAAGCTGCGCCTGAACACGCCGCCCACCAGCCTCAAGCGCTGGGACGACCTGGTGCACGAAACCGAGCACCCGCAAGGCGAAGTCACCATCGCCATGGTGGGCAAGTATGTGGATCTGTCGGACAGCTACAAGTCCGTGAACGAAGCCCTGCGCCACGCCGGCATGCGCAACCATGTGCGTGTGAAGATCGACCACGTCGACTCCGAGACCATCGAGAGCGCCGACGCGGCCGCCAAGCTGGCCCAGTACGACGCCATCCTGGTGCCCGGCGGCTTCGGCGCACGCGGTGTGGAAGGCAAGATCGCCACCGCCCAGTTTGCCCGCGAGCACAAGGTGCCGTACCTGGGCATCTGCCTGGGCATGCAGGTCGCCACCATCGAATACGCACGCCACGTGGCGGGCCTGGCCAACGCCAACAGCACCGAGTTCGATGCCACCACCCCCCACCCCGTGATCGCGCTGATCACCGAGTGGAAGGATGCCGACGGCACCATCAAGACCCGCAACGAGAACTCCGACCTGGGCGGCACCATGCGCCTGGGCGCGCAGAGCTCCGACGTGTCGGCCGACACCCTGGCGCACAGCATCTATGGCGACGTCGTGACCGAGCGCCACCGCCACCGCTACGAAGCCAACGTGAACTACCTGGACCAGCTGCGCAAGGCCGGCCTCGTGATCTCCGCGTTGACCCAGCGCGAGCAGCTCACCGAGATCGTCGAGCTGCCGCAAGCCGTGCACCCGTGGTTCATCGGCGTGCAGTTCCACCCCGAGTTCAAGTCGACCCCGTGGAACGGCCACCCGCTGTTCAACGCCTTCATCAAGGCGGCGGTGGAACACCAGCAAGCGGCTACCAAAGCCTGATTGGAGACCTATGCAGCTGTGCGGATTCAACGTCGGCCTCGATCAGCCGTTCTTTCTGATCGCGGGTACCTGCTCCATCGAAGGCCTGGACATGTCGATGGATGTGGCGGGCCAACTCAAGGAAGCCTGCGCACCGCTGGGCATTCCGCTGATCTACAAGGGCTCGTTCGACAAGGCCAACCGCTCGTCCGGCTCCAGCAAGCGCGGCGTGGGGCTGGAGGCGGGCCTGAAGATCCTCGATGAAGTGCGCCGCCAGTTGCAGTTGCCCATCCTGACTGACGTGCACGACGCCTCGCACGTGGCCGAGGTGGCCAGCGTGGTCGATGTGCTGCAGACCCCGGCCTTCCTGTGCCGCCAGACGGACTTCATCCGCGCAGTGGCGCAGTCCGGCAAGCCGGTGAACATCAAGAAGGGCCAGTTCCTGGCGCCCTGGGACATGAAGAACGTCATCGACAAGGCCCGCGCTGCTGCCAGCGAAGTGGGCCTGTCGGAAGACCGCTTCCTGGCCTGCGAGCGCGGCGTGAGCTTTGGCTACAACAACCTCGTGGCCGACATGACCAGCCTGGCCGAGATGCGCAACTCCGGCGCACCGGTGGTGTTCGACGTGACCCACTCCGTGCAAAAGCCGGGCGGCCTCGGCGCAGTCAGCGGCGGCGCGCGCGACATGGTGCCGGTGCTGGCACGTGCCGGTGTGGCGGCGGGCGTGGCGGGCCTTTTCATGGAAACCCACCCCCGGCCCGCAGAGGCGTGGTCGGACGGCCCGAACGCCGTGCCTTTGAAGCATATGAAGGCGCTGCTCGAGACGCTGGTGGCACTGGACCGCGTTGTAAAAGCACAGCCTCTGCTCGAAACGAATTTCGAGTGAGTTGAATTTTCAAACCGCGCTTCACAGGCCTGTCGCCAGCCTAGTCATTCAGCAGTACCGAGAACCCATGAGCGCACTTCAGGTCGACCTTCCTGAACAAGATCAGAAGGCAACTTCGAACATGGCAAATGGCAGCGCAGTCATGCGCACTGCCGAACAAAGAACGCCGGGTTGGTCGCCATGGAGAATCGTGCTGTTTGGCATGTATGCGGCGGGCCTGTTCCTGCTGGTGCTGTTCGCTGGAAACGAACACGACTGGATGATGCAGATGGACCCGAGCCTTGAGAAAGGCTCCATCGAGAGCAACGGCAACCGGCAAGTCTTTACCGGGCTGGTCCTCGCCTCCATATGGGTGACGCAAGGTTTTGCCATCGCCACAGCGGCATCAACGGGCCAAAAAATTCTCTCTGGATCATTGATCGTTCTCGCATGCGCAATCTGGTTTGTTTTGTCGTTCAACGCTTGAGATGAATCAGAGCGCCCTGATGGACTGCGGCAGAATGCTGCGCTTGCTACTCGCAGGTCCTGTCACCCGTATTTTTCCCACAAGCAACTTTGGAGCTTGAGACACATGAGCAGTGGTTACGTCATCGCATCCGTCACCGTCACCAACCCCACGCAATACGAGGAGTACCGCAAGTGGAGCACGCTGGCCATGCAGGCCCACGGCGCCGAAGTGTGCGTGCGCGGCGGCAAGGTTGAAGTGCTGGAAGGCGACTGGAACCCGGGCCGGACCGTGATCCTGAAGTTCGCCAGCTTCGACGCGGCCCGCGCGTTCTACGACACGCCCGAGTACCAGAAGGCCAAGGCCGCGCGTGAAGGCGCGGCCATCATGCGGATGGTATGCGTGGAAGGCGTGTAAAACTGTTCACTTCAACTTTGAGGAAGCTTGTATGTCTAAAGGTCGCCGAGGCTTGATTCAGTTTTTCTCGTTAATCACCGTTTTGTCACTATCTGCCTGCGGAGGTGGAGACGAAAGTGGGTCTGGCGAGAAGAACTTATGCTTTGACAACGGCATTTATGCGGCGAATGCCGTAACCAAGGTGGAATACATCGAATCTGATCGCCTCTCCTCGGAAACCCGTACTGAAACAGGCGTTGTTCTTTCAACCAATGCTTCTTTCAATTCCGTAGAAGGATTGATCGAGCGGCAAATTAGCATTGGTATCACCTCGCAAACAGGTGAGACCAGCCCCTTTACGACCACCTATTCTTCTTCTTACATGAAAATCCAAGATTCAGGTGTTCCATTGCAATATGGCAGCGTTGCCTTTGGCCGAGCAGGCACACAACGCATCCGCGTCTATACCCCCGCATACGAAGATGCGCGCCGTAAGTTAACTCCAGGGGAAGAACTCACATTTTCCATGGTGGGCACCGATACGATCACAGGCTTTATGCCCTCTGGACCCACTCCGTTCAGTCAGACTACCCGTGTCAAATTCGTGGGCGTCGAGTCATTGCGACTCCCGTCTGGCGATTACCAAGCCTGTCGATATGACGTCAGCGTCAACGGTTCTTCGGTCACCAAAGAGTGGCTGTACCGTGGCCTTGTCATCCGCACGGAATACCCCTCAGGATTCATTTCTGAAATGAAATCTGGCACGTTGAACAAGCTGCCAATCTAAGTTTATAAAAAACCTTGAAAGACTGAAATGAGTGCAATCGTTGACATCGTAGGCCGCGAAGTGCTGGACAGCCGCGGCAACCCCACCGTCGAATGCGACGTGCTGCTGGAGTCGGGCGTGATGGGCCGCGCCGCTGTGCCCTCGGGCGCCTCCACCGGCAGCCGCGAAGCCATTGAAATGCGCGACGGCGACAAAAGCCGCTACCTGGGCAAGGGCGTGCTCAAGGCGGTGGAGCACATCAACACCGAGATCTCCGAAGCCGTGCTGGGCCTGGATGCCTCCGAGCAGGCTTTCCTGGACAAGACGCTGATCGACCTCGATGGGACCGAGAACAAGGGCCGCTTGGGCGCCAACGCCATGCTGGCCGTCTCCATGGCCGTGGCCCGCGCTGCTGCCGAAGAGTCCGGCCTGCCGCTGTACCGCTACCTGGGCGGCATGGGCGCCGTGCAGTTGCCCGTGCCGATGATGAATGTGATCAACGGCGGCGCGCACGCCAACAACAGCCTGGACCTGCAGGAGTTCATGATCATCCCCGTGGGCGCTCCCACGTTCCGCGAAGCCGTGCGCTGGGGCGCAGAAGTGTTCCACGCCCTCAAAAAGATCCTGCACGACAAGGGCATCAGCACCGCCGTGGGCGACGAAGGCGGCTTTGCGCCCAGCGTCGAGAACCACGAAGCAGCCATCCGCCTCATCCTGCAAGCCATCGAAACCGCGGGCTACACCGCCGGCGAGCAGATCGCCCTGGGCCTCGACTGCGCGGCCAGCGAGTTCTACAAGGACGGCCACTACGTGCTGGAAGGCGAAGGGGGCCTGAAGCTCACCGCCCAGCAATGGACGGACATGCTGGCGGCCTGGGTCGACAAGTACCCGATCATCAGCATCGAAGACGGCATGCACGAAGGCGACTGGGACGGCTGGAAGCACCTGACCGAACGCCTGGGCGACAAGGTGCAACTGGTGGGCGACGATTTGTTCGTGACCAACACCAAGATCCTGAAGGAAGGCATCGACAAGCGCATCGCCAACTCGATCCTGATCAAGATCAACCAGATCGGCACGCTGACCGAAACGTTCGCCGCCATCGAGATGGCCAAGCGCGCCGGCTACACCGCCGTGATCTCGCACCGCTCGGGCGAGACCGAAGACAGCACCATTGCCGATATCGCCGTCGGTACTAATGCTGGGCAGATCAAGACCGGCTCGCTGTCGCGCTCGGACCGCATCGCCAAGTACAACCAGCTGCTGCGCATCGAAGAAGACCTGGGCGAGATCGCGCACTACCCTGGCCGCGCTGCGTTCTACAACCTGAAATGAAGCACCCCCTGAGCCGCTTCGCATCTTCTCCCTCTCCTGCGGGTGGGGGACGCACCTCCTGTCCCGGCCAAGCCGGTTCCACGGGTGCGCTGATCCGGAGCGCGCCCAGGGCGTCCGTTGCGCCCCTGCGCCCAGCGAGTGGACTGTACCGCCCTGGCGGCCCGTCATCGCCCTACTGACCCACCCACCGCCTGAGTCATGGGTTCACGTATCGTGCCTGTCATCCTGCTGGCCTTGCTGGCAGCGCTGCACGCCCAGCTTTGGCTGGGGCGTGGCAGTGTGCCGCGCGTCAACGAGATGCAGCGGCAGATCGACGTGCAGAAGGCCGCCAACGACCAGGCCCGGCAGGCCAACGAGCGCTTGTCCTCCGAGGTGCACGACCTGAAGGAGGGCCTGGACATGGTGGAAGAAAAAGCACGCAGCGAGCTGGGCATGGTCAAGCCCAACGAGGTGTATGTGCAGTTCACGCCGCGCTGAGCGCACGCTGCTGGGTCCACAGGGGTGCCTGTGTTGCGGGCCGAAGCCATTGCTCGCAGAGGGGCGCGCATTGCCAACCCAGCGCGCACGGCTTCAAAGATGCCTTTGAACCCTCGCTCCTGACCGTATTCATCCTCTCTCCCTCCCGTCCCCTCCTCCACCATCCTTTGGGTACCGCCGCATGACACGCGCGGCGTTCACCGCAGGCCAGTTGCCACCGTGAATTCTCAGCCTTCCGTTGTTTTACTCGGCGTGCCCGGAACCGGCGTGCAGGCGCTGTGTGCGGCGCTGGAGGAGCGCCTGGCGGCCACATCGGTGCGCCTTGTGTGGAGCCACACGCTGGACGCAGCGGCGCAGCAGGCACTGACCGCCGATGCGTCCGATGCAACTGAAGCATCCGAAGCAGCGGGCACCACGGTGCTGCTGATGGGCCTCGATCAACCCTGCCCGGAGAGCGACCGGTGTGCCCAGGAAGCCGCCGATGCCGACCTGCGGACCGCACTGGCGCGCGCGGGTGCCAGTTACAAGGTGGTGTACGGCCAGGGCAGCCAAAGAATCGCCAGCGCACTCAACGCTATAAAAAACATAGCTGCTAGCGCTTATCCATCAAGCGGTAGCGGTCATTTTGAACCGAATACGGACGAACCCACCACCCGCTCGGCACGGCTGCGGGCGTGGAACTGCGAGAAATGCAGCGATCCGGAGTGTGAACACCGCCTCTTCACGGCCCTGACAGGGCGCGACAGCCAGCGCGGCTGACACTGCCGCCCATCACCCATCACCCATCACCCATCACCCATCACCCATCACCCATCACCCATTACCCATTACCCATTACCCATTACCCATCGCCCAGCGCCCATCGCCCATGGCCGCACAGGCGAATCAGTGGTCGGTGTCGCGCCTGCAAGGCTGGCAGCACCGTGGGCTGGCGGCACGCCCCCGGTGCAGATTGACGCTACCCGGCCCTCAGTCCTCAGGCCTGCGGTTGCTGCACCAGGCCCCGCTTGAGCTCCTTGAGCAGCAGCACCACCTGGCCCGACCCGTAGCGGTAGCCGCCGTTGAGCACCTGCACCGCCTTGTCCCACTCGCCCTGTTGGGCCAGCTCCACCAGCAGCGCTGCCTGTTCATGAAAATACTGGTGGCGCGCCATCAGCACGGCATAGGCGGGCTGGTCGCTCAGCAGTTCACCACCCAGTCCGTGCAGCCACCGCCCCAGGGTGCCGCGGTCGCTGCGGCGCACTTCGGCGGGGTCCAGGCCGTGGGTCGTGCGGCCTTCCAGGTAATCCATGAGGTGCGCCTTCCAGCGCTCGTGGGCGTTGATCGCGGCGTCGATATCCAGCGCCGCCAACAGCGTGTCGGCGCGCAGGGAGTCGCGACCCGAAGCGCCGTCATGCAGTTGCAGCGACGGCGCCGCAGCGCGTTGTGGCCCACCACCCCATACCCGACGAAGAATCCCCATAGCCCCTCTCGCAACACCGCCCAAAGTTCCCACGAACCCGAGAAGATGCCCGGAGTACGCCCTGAAGCGCGAGAGCTACAGCGACAACGCCAGCCACCCCCGCCGAAAGAAGGCCGATCTTAGGTGTGCGGCAACGGGCGGCGCAAGGAAAAAAGGGCGCGCGATTGTCAACGATGGTCAAGGCGGGTAGCCGGGTATGCCTGCAAGCGGGAGGGTGAGTCACATCGCGTCGCTCGCCACCTTTGAGACGAAGTGACATCAGCCATGTTCGCCACGTCCGGCGTGTCTGCAAGTCGGCCCCATTGGTTGCCACCACCCAGAGTGGTTCAGCCAGGCCTTGCGGTTGGAAATGCAGTCGCGAGGGCCCTGGGCAATGCCCAGTGACTCAGCCTACTGGATGCCGCTCGGCCCCGGAGGCTGGCTGGCTGCGGGCGAGACAAAGATCTGCGCTGCATCCACCGCGTCGAAGCGGTACTGCTGGCCGCAGAACTCGCAGCCCACCTCGATGTCTTCGCGCTCGGCCAGGATGCTCTCGGCCTCCTCGACCCCCAGGTTGCGCAGCATGCTGGTGACACGCTCGCGGCTGCAGGTGCACGCAAAGCGGGGGCCTTGGTCGCCCTGCTGGGGCTCAAAGCGCAGCAGTTTTTCTTCCCAGAACAACCGGCGCAGGATGGTGTCGACGTCGAGCGTCAGCAGCTCTTCGCGGGTCAGGCTGCTGGCCAGGTGCGCGATGCGGTTGTAGTCCTCGTTGTGGCCGATCTGGTCTTCGTTTTCGCTGTGGCTGAGGCTGCTGGCCAGGTTGCCCTCGCCCTTGATGGGCATGCGCTGGATCAACAGGCCGGCAGCCACCTGGTCGTTGGCGGCCAGCACCAGCACGGTGTCGAGCTGCTCGGACTGCAGCATGTAGTGCTGCAGCACGTCCGACAGGCGATCAAGCTTTTCGCGGTGGTCGCCATGCAGGGGCACCACGCCCTGGTAGGGCTGCTGGCCGGGGTGGCGGTCCTTCGGGTCAAGCGTGATGGCGCAGCGCCCGCCACCGCCCACGTTGACCATGTGGCTCAGGCGTGCACCCTCGGGCAGGTCGCCGTTCAGGGTGGCGGTGGCACGCAGGCTCAGGTCCGACTGCACCTCGGCCACGGCCAGCTTGACCGGGCCGTCGCCGAAGATCTGCAGCACCAGCGCGCCGTTGAACTTGATGTTGGACTGCATCAGCACGCCGGCGGCGGCCATCTCGCCGAGCAGCTCGCTCACTGGCGCGGGGTAGGCACCGCCGCTGGTGTTGTTGGCGCGACGGCGCAGGATCTCGGTCCACGCATCGGTCAGGCGCACGATCATGCCGCGCACGGGCAGGCCATCGAAAAGAAACTTGTGAAGTTCAGACACGCAAAAAATTCCCAAAAATACCGGTCTTCAAAAGGTGCGATCCATCGCATTGCGCACCGCCAGCAACCCGCGAAACCGGCGCGGCCCAGCGAGTGCACCCGTGGAACTGGCGTCGGCAGGCCACCGGGTTCGCCCCCCCTCGGAAGCCGCAAAGCGGCCCAGGGGATTCGCCAATTTTTTCAGCCGATTTTATGCAGGCCGTTTTGGAAACGGCGAGCGTTGTCGATGTAGTGCTGGGCGCTTTGGCGCAGGCCCTCGATCTGCTCGGGGGTCAGCTCGCGCACCGCCTTGGCGGGGCTGCCGATGATCATGGAGCCATCGGGAAACTCCTTGCCCTCGGTGACCAGCGCGCCGGCCCCCACCAGGCAGTGCTTGCCGATTTTGGCGCCGTTCAGGACCACGGCACCGATGCCGATCAGCGTCTCGTCGCCGATGGTGCAGCCGTGCAGCATCACCTGGTGGCCCACCGTCACGCGTTCGCCTACCACCAGCGGCTTGCCGATGTCGGCATGCAGCACGCTGGCGTCCTGGATGTTGGAGCCCGCACCGATGGTGATGGTCTCGGTGTCGCCCCGAATCACCGTGCCGAACCATACGCTGGTGTCTTCGCCCAGCACAACGCTGCCCATCACCTGGGCACTGTCGGCCACCCACGCCGATGCCGCCAGCTGGGGCACCATGCCATCGAGTTCGTATATCGCCATGCAAGAGTCTCCGTGATGGTCGGCACGCCCAGCCGCCCTGTGTTGGTGCCCACACGCCCCCGGCCAGCGTTACAAAAGCGTGCACGATGGGCCCGGTGGCAAGGCCTAGAATTGTAAGGATGGAGCTTCGCCACCGTGCACTGCAGGTCTTGTGCCTTGCCGACCCTGAACAAAAAGCGGCTGCAGCGCTGGACCTGCATGCGCAAGCAGCTACGCTTTCGATAGCAGATAACACCCCCACCCTGCCCCACGGCACCCACGACCACGACCTGCCGGGCCGCCCCGAGCGGCCGGAGCTGCGGCGCCACACCGACATGGCGCGGCGCTCTCCGGCCACGCCCGAGGGCCGCGCCGTGCTGATCCACGCCATTGCACACATCGAGTTCAACGCCATCAACCTGGCGCTCGACGCCGTCTGGCGCTTTGACGGCATGCCGCGGGAGTATTACCTCGACTGGATGCTGGTAGCGGCCGAAGAGGCGCGACACTTCAGGCTGCTGCGCGACCACTTGCGCAGCCAGGGGCACGACTACGGCGACTTCCCGGCCCACCAGGGCCTGTGGACGATGTGCGAGAAGACCAGCCACGACATCCTGGCCCGCATGGCGCTGGTGCCGCGCACGCTGGAGGCCCGGGGGCTCGACGCCACGCCACAGATCCAGGCCAAGCTGCGCCAGGTGGGCGTGCCCGACGCGCTGGCAGCGGTGGCCATCCTGGACATCATCCTGCGCGACGAGGTCGGCCATGTGGCCATCGGCAATCATTGGTACCGCTGGCTGTGCGAGCGCGCAGGGCACGACCCCGAAACCCACTACGGCACGCTGGTGACCCAGTACGAGGCGCCGCGCCTGAAGCCCCCTTTCAACGAGGCCGCGCGCCGCAAGGCAGGCTTTACCGACAACGAACTTCGCTGGTTGCAGCAGATCTGACCCCCGGCGCACGGTGGCGTCCGGCGTGGGCTCCTACAATCCGCCGCGCCGCCGCCTTTGATGTCAGCCCCTCTTTCTTTCATACTCTACCCATGACCTCACCCACTGCTCCCGGCGCTACCCTCACCCCCCCGCCCCCTGGCAGCCAGACGTCGGTCGCCATGATCGCGCGGCAGGCCATCGTGAACGCGCAGCAGGTCGTGGTGGGCTACGAGCTGTTCAACCGCTCGCGCACCGGCGCCGCCCACACCGCGGCCACCGACGTCATCCTGGTGTTCACCGCGCTGTCGCACGCGGGCACCGAAGAGCTGGTGGGGAAAAAGCTGATCTTCGTCAACTGCACCCACGAAAGCCTCTCGGGCGGCCACCTAGAGCTGGTGGACCCGGACAAGGTGGTGCTGGAGATCCCGCCCCTGGGCCACACGGCGGCCGAAGAAGTCGCCACGCGCATGCCCATCCTGGCCGAGCTGCGCGACCGGGGCTTTCACCTGGCGTTCAACCACACCGTGCTGCAGTCGGCCTACGCGCCCTGGCTGCCGCTGGCGGACTACATCAAGCTCGACCTTTCCGTGCTGGCCCCCGACCAGCTGGCCGTGCTCATCAGCTACGCAGGCCGCAACTCCAAGGCCGAGCTGATCGCCGAGAAGGTCGAAACCGCCCAGCAGTACGACATGGTGTCCAGCCAGGGCGTGCAGCTGTTCCAGGGCTACTGGTTCGCGCGGCCCGCGCTGGTCGAGGCCAAACTGCTCACGCCGTCGCAGGGCGCCATCATCGAGCTCATCAACCAGGTGCGCAAACAGGCCAGCACGGACGACATCGAAGAGACGCTCAAGAAGGATGCAGGCCTGGCCTTCAACCTCATGCGCCTGATCAACTCGGCGGGCTTTGGCCTGTCGCGCGAGGTCACCTCCTTCCGCCAGGCGGTGATGCTCATGGGCCTGAAAAAGCTGTTCCGCTGGGCGGCGCTGCTGCTGACCGCCTCGCGCGCCGGCGGCACGCCATCGTCCGTGGGCCAGACCGCCGTGGAGCGCGGCCGCCTGATGGAGCTGCTGGCGCTGGAGACCCTGCCCCCCGAAGAAGCCGACCAGGCCTTCGTGGTGGGCATCTTCTCGCTGCTGGACGTGATGCTGTCCATGCCCATGGAGTCGGCGCTCAGCCTGCTCAACGTGCCCGAGCCGGTGGCGGCGGCACTGCTGCGCCGCGAAGGATTCCTGGGTGACCTGCTCTCGCTGGCCGAGGCCTGCGAGTCGAGCGACGACGCCGCCTTCGACCGCACGGCCGGCCTGCTGCACCTGACCAGCCAGCAGATCAATTTCGCCCACCTGCAGGCCCTGGCCTGGGCGGACCAGCTGACCGCATGACGCAGCATTCGCACACTCGGCAAAGCAGTGATGGGCTGCGGCGGCTGTGGGGTCTAGAATCACCGCAAGACAGCCAACCATACCGCAGACCCCATGTCCAGCTCACCTGAACAAGACACCCCGGAATCCGACGCTCCTGCGGTTGAACCCGTCGACGAAAACATCGCCATCATCGCGCGCCAGGCCATCGTGGACGAAACCCGCGCGGTCTACGGCTACGAGCTGTTCGACCGCTCCACGGCCTCCGACGCGCACACCGCCGCCAGCGATGCCGCCCTGCTCTTCAACGCCCTGTCGTACGCGGGCACCGAAGCGCTGGTGGGCAAGAAGACGGTGTTCATCAACTGCACGCACGACAGCCTCTCGGGCGGCCACCTGGAGCTGATCCACCCCGAAAAGGTGGTATTGGAGGTGCCCCCGCTGCCTGACACTGCCACGCCGGAAGAGATCGAAGGCCGCCTGCCCACGCTTGAAGCGCTGCGCACCCGCGGCTTTCGCCTGGCGTTCGATCAGCAGGCCCTGCGCCGCGCCTACACCAGCTGGCTGCCGCTGGCAGCGTTCATCAAGCTGGACATGATGGCCTTCAAACCCGAGCTGGCCACACCGCTCGTCAAATTTGCCACCACCCACAGCAAGGCCACGCTGGTCGCTGAAAAGGTCGAAACCGCGGAGCAGTACGAGCTGATGCGCGGCCTGGGGGTGAAGCTCTTCCAGGGCTTCTGGTTCGCCAAGCCCTCGCTGGTCAAGGCCACCACCATCCGCCCGTCGCAGGCCACGATCATTCAGCTAATCAACCTGGTGCGCAAACAGGCGACCACGGCCGAGATCGAAGACCTGCTCAAGAAAGACCCCACGCTGTCTTTCAACCTGCTGCGCTTCATCAATTCGTCGGGGTTCGGCCTGTCGTGCGAGATCACCTCGTTCCGCCACGCGGTGATGATCCTGGGCCTGAAAAAGCTGTTCCGCTGGGCCGCCCTGCTGATGACCACCACCCGTGCGGGCGGTGCGCCGCCGGCCGTGGGCCAGACCGCCGTGGTGCGCGGCCGCCTGATGGAGCTGCTGGCCGCCGAGCTGCTGCCGCCCGAAGAATGCGACAACGCCTTCGTGGTGGGCGTGTTCTCGCTGCTCGACACCATGCTGGGCGTGCCGCTGGAGAAGGCGCTGGAATCCGTCGCCCTGCCCGAACCCGTGATGGACGCGCTGCTGCGCCGCACGGGCGTCTTTGCGCCGTTCCTGGAGCTGACCATTGCCTGCGAAACCGGGGACGAAGTCGCGTTTGCCAAGAATGCCGACGCACTGCACCTGTCCAACCGGCAGGTGAACTGGGCCCACTTGCAGGCACTGACCTGGGCAGAAGGCCTGAACGACGAGTAGGCGGCAGATCCGTTGGCAGATGCATGGGGCGCAAGCCCTTTACCGCAGAGCGGCTTCGGCGCCGCCAAGCGCACCTGCAAACACCTGCAAACACCTCCAAGCGCCTTCGAGCACCCTCCAACGCACCTCCCTGCACAAGGCCCTGTTCGACAGGGCCTTTTGCTTTTCTGCGGCGCCGCGTCACCCGCGCGGATGGTGCTCCGAATGCAGCACCTTGAGCCGCTCCCGCGCCACGTGGGTGTAGATGGTGGTCGTGGAAATATCGGCATGCCCCAGCAGCAGCTGCACCACGCGCAGATCCGCGCCGTGGTTGAGCAGGTGGGTGGCAAACGCATGGCGCAGCGTGTGGGGCGACAGCGGCACCGTAATGCCGGCCACAGCCGCCCATTTCTTAACGATGACCCAGAACATCACCCGCGTCATGCCGCTGCCGCGCTGGGTGACGAAGAGGTCATCCGTCTGCTGGCCGCCAAGGATGGCGCCCCGGGCCTCCTGCAGGTATTGGTCCAGCCACTGGCGGGCCACCTCGCCAAACGGCACCATGCGCTCCTTGCCGCCCTTGCCCATCACGCGCAGCACGCCTTCGGCCAGGCCGAGGTGGAAGGTCTTGAGCGTCACGAGCTCGGTCACGCGCAGGCCGCTGGCGTACATCAGCTCCAGCATGGTGCGGTCGCGCACGCCCAGCGGGTTGCCCAGGTCGGGCGCGTTCAGCAGGGCCTCCACCTGCGCCTGCGACAGGGTCTTGGGCGAGCGCGGTCGCTGGCGCGCGGCCATGAGCCGCACCGTGGGGTCGGCCGTGATGCGGCGCTCGCGCAGCGCCCAGTGAAAGTAGCGCCGCAGCACCGTGAGCCGCCGGTTGGCCGTGGTGGCCTTGGTCTCTTCATGCCGCGCCGAGAAATAGCCGTTCAGGTGGTGTTCGACCGTGTCGTCCAGCGCCACGGCGGGCTGCTGCGCGGCCAGCCACTGTGCATACAGCGTGAGATCGCGCCGGTAGGCCGCCAGGGTGTTGCGCGAGAGGCCGTCCTCCAGCCACAGGGCATCGACAAAGGCATCTATCGCATTCAGGCTGGCATCGGACATGGAAAAACGATAGCACGCCGAGCCACCACCCCCGTCACAGCCAGTGCGCAGCCAGCCACAAAAAACAAAGCCGCCCGGGTGAGCGGGCGGCTTGGGCAGGCTGCGCGGGGCAGCAACCCTTTCAGTGGTGCGGTGTGCTTATTCCAGCGTCAGCTTCTGCTTGACGACCACTTCCTTGTATACGGCGAACTCGGCCTTGATCTGCTCGGCAAACTGCTCGGGCGTGTTGCCCAGCACGATGGAGCCGGTCTCTTCGATGCGCTTTTTCACGGCCGGGTCTTCCAGCGCCTTGCGCACGCCAGCGTTGATCTTGTCCACGATGTCCTTGGGCAGGCCCTTGGGGCCGACGATGCCGTAGTACGCCATGCGGTTCACCGGCTCCAGGCCCAGTTCCTTGAACGTTGGCACGTTGGGCAGGGCTGCCACGCGCTGGGGCGCGGCCACCACGATGGGCACCAGGCGGTTGTCACGAATGAACGGCAGGGCCGAGGGCAGGTTGTCGAAGATCATCGGCACCTGGCCGGCCACGGTGTCGTTCAGCGCGGGGCCGGCACCACGGTAGGGGATGTGCGTGACGAAGGTGTTCGACAGGCTCTTGTACAGCTCCATCTGCAGGTGGCCGATGCCGCCCGTGCCCGACGACGAGTACGAGTACTTGCCCGGCGACTTCTTGAGCTCGGCCACGAAGGCCTTGTAGTCCTTGGCCGGAAAGCTCGGGTTCACCGCAATGATGTTGGGCGTGGCCGCGATATTGGTGATGGGCGTGAAGTCCGTGATCGGGTTGTACGGCGTCTTGGGGTTGATGGCCGGGTTGGCCGCCGTGGTGGACACAGTGGCGATGCCCAGGGTGTAGCCATCAGGCGCCGAGCGGGCGGTTTCGCTGGCACCCACGATGCCGCCGCCACCGGCCTTGTTCTCCACGATCACGCTCTGGCCCAGGGCACGGCCCAGCGGGTCGGCGATCACGCGCGCAATGATGTCGGTGGTGCCACCGGGGGCAAAGGGCACCTGCAGCTTGATGACCTTGTTGGGGTATCCC
>Ga0209023_10004229_pt1 | contig 16493 bp, 15 predicted proteins | sample LakOneMetagenome_FD_187468 | JGI IMG/M metagenome (GOLD analysis project Ga0209023, IMG submission 187468) | Freshwater and sediment microbial communities from Lake Erie, Canada (SPAdes) (version 2) | ecosystem: Environmental > Aquatic > Freshwater > Lentic | place: Lake Erie, Canada... | reverse complement strand
TCCTCAGCCAAGAAGGCGAACTCCTCCGCCACCTCACCCTCGACCCCACCCGGAGCTACCAACCGCTCAACAACTAGGGTCCCGTGGGTTCGTCTGTCCACGATGTCTCGCGACATCACACGGTGGAGGAGATGGGACTCGAACCCACGACCCCCTGCTTGCAAAGCAGGTGCTCTAGCCAACTGAGCTACACCCCCGCGAACGGGCATCGGTCATCGTATCGGGTCATCGGCAACCACCGCGACCGAGATCCCCTCCGAGCGGCAGTAGCTTCGGTCACATGACGATCGACGCAGACCTCAAGGCGCTCGCGCAGGGCAAGAACTTCGCCGCGCTGACCACCATCCTCCCGAGCGGCCATCCGCAGACCCAGATCATGTGGGTCGGCGCCGACGACGAGCACGTCCTCATCAACACCGAGGCCGGTCGTCAGAAGTTCCGCAATGTCGAAGCCGACCCGCGGGTCACCGTCACGGTCTTCAACAACGACAACCCCTACCAGTACGTCGAGGCCCGCGGGAAGGTCGTCGGCACCGTCGGCGGCGACGAGGCCCGCGCCCACATCGACGAGCTCTCGCAGAAGTACATGGGTGCGCCCTACGGCAACCCGATCGGCCCCGAGGGTCGTGTGATCCTCAAGATCGAGGTCGAGCGCACCCACAAGAACGGCATCGCCTGACCCTCCACAGTCGAACTGTGGAGGATTCAGGTCGGGGGGTGGACGGAATCCTCCACCGTTGAACCGTGGGGGATTCCCGCGGACGTGAGCGCGGCGGTCTGGCCCGCCATCCTGCTCACGAGGAGCAGCCCGGCGAACGCCCCGACCGCGGCGACGGCAAAGGCCGGGCGGTACGACGAGATCGCAACGACGGCACCGAGCAGCACCGGGCCCAGGCCATTGGCCAGGTCGAACGCGAGCGAGAACGTGCCGACGGCCTGGCCCCGCTCGTTCTCCGGCACGTCCGCCACGACGGCGGACATGAGGGCTGGGAACAGCAACGACATGCCGAGCGCGAGGCCGAACGTGGCGATCCACAACCCCGGCGCGGCACCCCACGCCGCCATGATCGCCCCGGCACCGCCGAGCAGGCACAGCGCGATCGTCGACGCCCGCCGCCAACCGAGCCGGTCGGGTGCCTTGGCCGCGACGATGCGGATCACGAGCACCAGCCCGCCGTACAACAAGAGCAGGGGAGCGACGTCGTCGATGCCGATCTTCGGGCCGTACAACGAGACGTAGGTGCTGAACCCGACGAAGGGGAGCAGGCCCAGGAGCAGGATGCCTCCCGGCGCGACGGCCGCAGGGTGGAACAGCCGGAATGGCTGGGGGTCGGCCGGCGCAGCCGACGGGGTGAAGAACCCGAGTGCGCTGGCGATGAGTGCCGAGATGCCGGACGCGATGAACAACGGCTGATAGTCGTGCCCGTCGACCAGTGCTTCGCCGACGAGCGGGCCGAACGCCAGACCGGCGTACAGGGCGACCGAGAAGTACGACGCTGCCTCACCACGACGAGCTTCGGGTGCCATGTCCTGGATGGCCGTCGCCGCGCCCACCCACATCGCCGCCTCGCCGACCCCGGTCACGAACCGCAGCACGAGGAGCGTCGTGAGCGAGTCGACGAAGGTGTATCCCAACACCGAGATGCCGACGAGGAACGAGCCGCCGACGATGAGGATGCGCCGGCCTCGCAGGTCGCCGAGCCGACCGGCGAACGGCCGCAGGATCGCGGCAGCAATCGCGAACGTACCGATGCCGAACCCGACGGCGACACTGCTTCCGCCGAGCTCCTCCTCGATGAACCGGGGCAGTGTCGGGAGCAGCGACCCGAGCGACATGAAGTACGCGAACGTCGACAGGGTGATCGCGATGAACGTCGGGGTGATCAGTCGCTCGGTCGGGTCGTCCATCCGGGGCAACAACGTCGAGGGTCGTCGGCGAATTCCGCCGGGCCGGAGTCGGCCCCCCGATCGGGGAGCCGAGCGGTCTCCCGATCAGGGAGCAAATCGCCGTCAGCTCGCGAGCTTTGCCGTGCCCATTCCGATGCCGCCCGTGCTCTCGCCGTCCTCGGTGACGGCGAAGCAGCGCACGGCGCGGTCGCCGTTCGACCACTCGTACTCGAGGGGGTAGGTCCAGCCGAGTCCGATGCCGTCGGGTAGATCGTCACTGCGTTTGCCGGTCGCCTGGGAGCTGAGCGCCGGGCACAGCTCCTCGGCCAGGGCGCCGAGTGCCTCGTCGCCGGGGTACTGCGTGTCGTTGGACCCCGCCGAGTACGACGCCAACTGCTCGTAGTTGTGGGGTTCGCTGCACGGTACGACGGTGAACGTGTCCCGCGAGTCCGGCGGCTGCTGTTTGCACCAGCTGAACTGCTCGTCGAGCGAACCGGGCTTCGCCAACGCGCCCTTGAGCGTGCCGGTGTAGCTCGACGGAACCTTGAGGCGGTTGCTGAGCACGGCCGAACAGGCCAGCCAGCGTTCGCCGGCCTGCCACGCGGCCGGGCCGGGGATGAACGTCGCGTACTGGATGCCGGTCACCGCGTAGGCCCCGAACGCGCCCTTGGCCACCTGAGCGTCCGTCAACTTCAGCGGGGCCGACCCGAGGAACTCGGTCAGCTGGCCGGGAGCGTCGCCATCCCCCTCGCAGGCGCTGACCTGCTCGTCGGCCCCCTCGAGGTTGCGACCCCAGCCGGGGTACGTGTCGTCGGTCGGCGCCGGGATCTCGAGCACCGAGACGACCTCGCCACCGTGGGGCTCGTCGCACGGCACGATGGCCGGCAGCTGGTGGCTCCCTGCGATCGGCTGGGTCATCGGCTCGAGGCAGTCGCCGACCTCAGGAGCGCTCGCCGACGTCGGAGCGCCCGCGGATGAACCGGCCGCCTTGGCCGGCGTTGTCGTGGCGGTCGACGTGGTCGGTGCACCCTTGGTCGTGGTGGTGGAGTCGGACGCCTCCTTGCCCGAACCACACGCAGCCAGCAGCACCGTCGGAAGCGCGATCAGCGCCAGGAGGCGGGTCCGGGACCGGCCGCCGCTCACGCGGCGACGATCAGGAACGGCACATCTTCGCCAAGGCGGCGGTCACGCGGAACGGGCATCCGCCGAGGGTAGCGGAGCCTCGGCGAGACCCGTCGGGGAACGTCAGGTCGGCGTGACGGGCACGGTCGCGGCGGTCGTCTCCACCGGTGCGACCGACGTGGTCGGCTTGGGTTTCGGCTTCGGTTTGGCCGTGGTGGTGGGCGCGAGGGTGGTCGGCGGAAGCGCGGTGGTCGTGGTCGACGTCGTGGTGGTGGTTGACGTCGTCGTCGAGGTGGTCGTCGATGTCGTGGTGCGCTCGACGCTCGTGCCCTGCACGTCGACGGGCGAATCGCTCACATCGTTCTCGTACCACATGTACATGCCGGCACCGACGAGCCCGATGCCCAGGAACACGGCCGGGACGCCGACCATCCGCGAGCGGCGCTTCGCTGCCCGTGCTGCTCGGCGTTCTTGCCGGAACCGTTCCCGGCTCGGCGGTGTGAAGCCATCGTCGCTCACGGACAGCCCCTCCTTCATCCCAGACCGCCGCCAAAACTAGTTCGGCCCGGCCGGGGTTCCGCGGACCCAGGGGTGATGGTGGTCGCGATCACGCGGCGGTCGACGAAGTCGGGCCGCCGCCCGGAAGGACAGTTCGTTCGTCGGCGGAGCCGACAGAATTCCGGAGCCACCGAGGTGAAGTTGGCCGAAGACCGTCAGTAGTGGAGGTCGCCCTCGGCCACCAGTTTCTCGAGGCACAGGTCGGGTTCCTCGGAGATGAGGCGGTCGAGCCAGTACGTGCTCTCGAACAGGGCGAGCAGCGTGCCGTCGGATCGCTCCAGCACGTCAACGCCCCGCATCGCCTTCAGGCGCTCGCGGCCCTCCTCGTCGGTGCGCCGACAGACCCGGTACGCCGTCGGGGCCAGCTCGATCGGCGCCCCGAACTCGTGCTCCAGCCGGTACGCGACCACCTCGAACTGCATCGGGCCCACCGCAGCGAGCACGGGTGCCTGGTCGCCGGTGTCGGGAGAGCGGAGCACCTGCACCACTCCCTCCTCGTCGAGTTGGGCGACACCTTTGCGGAACTGCTTGTAGCGACCGGTGTCGCGCACCCGAGCGATCGAGAAGTGCTCGGGGGCGAAGCTCGGGATCTGGGGGAACGTGACGGGTTCGGACTCGAACAACGAATCGCCGACCCGGACGTCTCCGGCGTTCACCAGGCCGACGACGTCGCCGGGGAACGCCTCCTCGACCGTCTCGCGGTCCTGGCCGAACACCTGGTGGGCGTACTTCGTCGCGAACGGCTTGCCGGTGCGGTCGTGGGTCACGACCATGCCCCGCTCGAACCGGCCCGAACACACCCGGACGAACGCGATCCGGTCACGGTGCGACGGATCCATGTTGGCCGCGACCTTGAACACGAAGCCCGAGAACGGCGCCTCGAGCGGCCGGATCGTGCCGGCCTTCGTCGGGCGCGGGCCGGGCGGGGGGACCAGATCGATCACACCGTCGAGCAGCTTGCCGACACCGAAGTTGGTCATGGCCGACCCCACGAACGTCGGCGTGGTCTTACCCGCCAGGAAGGTCTCCATGTCGAGCGCCTGGCCCTCGAGCAGATCGAGCTCGTCAACCGCGGTCGACCAGGCTTCCCCCTCCTCGGACGCGGCGTGCTCCGCGTCGACCACCTCCTCGGGAGCAATCTTCGAACCACGGGCGGTCCGGGTGAACCGCGTGTACTCGCCGGTCCGACGGTCGACGACACCGCGGAAGTCGCCGGCGAACCCCACCGGCCACGTGACCGGCGTCGGCTGCACGCCGATCATCGACTCGATCTCGTCGAGGAGCTCCAGGCCGTCACGGCCGGGACGGTCCCACTTGTTGATGAACGTGAGGAGCGGCAGGCCACGGTCGCGGCAGACCTCGAACAACTTGAGGGTCTGCGGCTCGATGCCCTTGGCAGCGTCGAGCACCATCACCGCGGCGTCGGCGGCGGTCAGCACCCGGTACGTGTCCTCGGAGAAGTCCCGGTGACCCGGCGTGTCCAGCAGGTTCACGACACAGTCGCGGTAGGGGAACTGCAGCACCGTCGACGTGATCGAGATGCCACGCTGTTGCTCGAGCGCCATCCAGTCCGACGTTGCCGATCGGCGATCGGCGCGGGCCTTCACTGCGCCCGCGTCCTGGGTGAGCGCGCCGCCGTACAGCAGGAACTTCTCGGTCAGGGTCGTCTTGCCGGCGTCGGGATGACTGATGATGGCGAACGTCCGTCGCCGCTTGGACTCGGTGAGGATGTCGGCCATCTACAGCGACGCGTAGACGGCGTCGATCAGCGCCGCGGTGCGGGGATCCCCGGCGATGCCGAGGTCCATCTTGTTCATGACGTAGCCGAAGCCGATGCCGTGCTCGTGGTCGGCGAACCCGACCGAACCCCCGGCGCCGTAGTGGCCGAACGCCGACGGCGAACCGAACTTCGCGAAGGCGGAGTCGCGCATGAAGCCCAGCCCGAACGGGATGTCGAACACGAGCACCGCGTCGGGCCCGGAGCTTCGGATCTCGATGGCGTTGCGCATGGTGTCCTCGCCGAAGAGCCGCACGCCCTCGACCTCGCCCACCGTCGCTGCGTACATCCGGGCCAACGACGGTGCGTTGGTGATGCCGTTGGCCGCCGGGATCTCGGCCTGCCACACCTCAGGGGTGTTCCACGCGTCCTGCTCGGTGAAGGCGCCACCCGGAGCGGCGAGCGCCCGAGCGATGAGGCTGTCGGCGCCCATGAGCATCTGCAGCATCTCGATCATGCCTGGCTGCGGGGCATCGGGATCACCGAAATGCACACCGGGCGGCGGCCCGAGCGGGATGAGTGGGACCACGCGGTCGAACTGCTCGGCGGGCAGGCCGATCCAGAAGTCGAGGCCGAGCGGCCCCGCCACCTCGTCGGAGAAGAACTGGCCGACCGACTTGCCGCTGACCCTGCGGATGACCTCGCCCACCAGCCACCCGTAGGTCACGGCGTGATAGCCGCGGTCCGTGCCGGGCTCCCACAGCGGAACCGAATCGGCCAACGCCTCGACGACCGGATCCCAGGCGATCGCCTGCTCGAACGTCATCGGACGGTCGACGTCGACAAGACCCATCCGGTGCGACAGCAGCCAGGCCACGGGAGCATCGGCCTTACCGTGCGCTTTGAACTCCGGCCAGTACTCCGACACCGGAGCGTCGAAGTCCAGGAGTCCACGATCGGCCAGGATGTGGGCGCAGATGGCGGTCGCACCCTTCGTGGTGGAGAACACCAGCTGCAGGTGATCGGGGCCGTACGGGGTGGATCCGCCGGCCTCCGTGACGCCGCCGTGCAGGTCGACCACGAGTTCACCATCGCGGTACAGCGCGACGGCCGCGCCGACGTCACCGCGGTCGTCGAAATTGCCGGCGAACGCATCGCGCACTCGTTCGAACCCCGGTGCCGCGAATCCGGTCACTTCGGCCATGTCATCTCCTCAGGTCGGCGTTCGATCCGGCTCGATGGTACGGGCCCCACCCTGCGGCGTCGATCCGTCGTCAGAGCCCGGTCGCGACGGCCGGCCTCGACGTCGTCCGGTCTCGGTCAGCGATAGACGTCGAAGGTGGCGAGCCGCCGGAACGTGCCGTCGACCGTCGTGACCTCGGCGAGCACGGTGTGGGAGCCGAGCCCGTACTGGACCCGCCAGTCGGTACCGGCCGGATCGAGGTCGAAGGGGCCCTCGGCGACCCGCGTCGGCCGGCCCGAGCCGGTCGGGTCATCGACCCAGTAGGTCACCGACGTGACCCCGGGCCCGTCGTAGAAGATCCACACCCGAGCCCCGGCCCGACTCTTGTCGAGCGGCGTGGGCTCGCGATGGTCGGAGTACACGCTCGAGAACAGGCCCGTGGCGGTGATCGCCGGCGTTGTGGTGGTCGGAGCGGGCTGGCCGGCGATCGTGGTCGTGGTGGTCGGAGCGGGCTGGCCGGCGATCGTGGTCGTGGTCGTGGTCGTCGTCGTGGTTGTTGTGCTCGTCGTGCTGGTGACCGCGTTCGGCACCGACCGCGGCGGCGGATCGAGCGTCGGCACGGTGGTGGTGGTCGTGGTCGTCGGCGCCGCTGCGACGACCTCGTCACGCGCCTTCGTGGCCTGGTACGCCATCGGGCCCGCGACCGCAGCTGTCACCGACGCGGAGGTGGCGAGGGCCATGACGACGCGGAAGGACAAGAGGCCCTGCAACAGCATGATCACGCCACGAGTGGCGGTGGAAGCCCTCATCCTTGTGGTCCTTCACCCGGCCTGGAGCGGGAAGTCGTCAGTTCTGGTCGAGATGAATGATGCCAAGCCGGACCGCGCTGAGCACGGCGTGGGTCAGGCTCTGCGTGTCGAGCTTGCGGTAGATGGCATTGAGGTGGTTGTGCACCGTCTTCTGGGTGATGCCCAGATCGCGGGCGACCTGCTTGGTTCCGTAGCCGTTGGCGACCTTCTGCAGGATCTCCACCTGGCGTTCGCTCAGGAGGTCCTCGGTCGCCGCGGCGTCCTCGGCAGCGCGCAGCATCGAAACGGCCAGCGCCGGGCTGAGGAACGTCTCGCCCGATGCCACGAGTCGAATCGTCTGCAGCACCTCGGCGAATGACGTGCCTTTCGTGAGGTAGCCCGATGCGCCCGCAGCGATGGCCGCTCGGGTGCGGCCCGGATCGTCGTGCATCGTGAGGACGAGCACCCGGACGTCGGGGAGCTCGGTGGCAATGCGCCGTGTCGCCTCGACCCCGTCGAGGACAGGCATCGAGAGGTCCATCAGCACGATGTCGGGGTTGGTGGACCGGGCGAGCTCGATGGCCTCCTCGCCGTCTGACGCCTCCCCGACGACCGACTCGCCGGCCCCCTCCAGACCACGCCGGATGCCTTCGCGCAGGATCTGATGATCGTCTGCTAGCAGGATCTTCAACATGTCATCCTTCTTTCGCCACCGGAATGGCTCCGACACTCACTGAAACAGTGGTTCCTTGTTGGACGGCGCTCTCGATTGCGATGCGCCCTCCGATCACGTCGACGCGTTCGCGCATGCCGACCAGGCCGTACGCACTGTCGCGGACCCCCTTGGCGGCGTCGAAGCCCCGTCCGTTGTCTGCGATGACCAGGCTGGCGGTCCCGGCATCGACTGCCCACGTGACGTCGACCCGGCTCGCCTTCGCGTGCTTGTCGACGTTGTTCAATGCCTCTTGGAGGATACGCAGCAGCTCGTTCTCGACCGGGACCGGCATCTTCTCCGTCGGGTTCGTGACCCTGAACGTCACCTCGAGCCCGGTGCGCCCGGCGTACCGGTCGACGAGTTCCTTGCCCACCATCGAGAGTGGGCGATCCTCGGTGATGCCACTGCGGAGCTGACGCAACGTCTCGCGCAACTCGCCGAGCGCCGTCTGCACGTCCGCGTACAGCTGGGTGAGTTGCACGAATCCGCTGCCGTCGGTCGAGATGAAGCGCTCGAGTTCGAAACTGATGTAGGTGAGCCACTGCCCGAGTCGGTCGTGCAGGTCGCGGGCGATGCGGGCGCGCTCACCCTCGGCCCCGAGCGATCGGAGGCGGCCGAACCAGCGGGCGTTGTCGAGCGTGAGCGCCACGACGTCGGCCATACCCAAGAGCAGACGACGGTCGCGATCGCGGTACTGACCGGGGGTTGCGTGTTCGATGCCGAGCACACCCACGACCCGGCCGCGTGACTCGAGCTTCGTGTAGAGCCCCGACCCCGACGTGGGAGAGATGCCGGGAAGCGACCCGGCGGTGAGGTCGGGAACGAGCCACGGCTCGCGGCTGTCCATCGCCTGGCGCAGGTGCACCGGCAACTCGTCGACCGACGACGTGGGCTTGACCGCACACCCCTCGGTCAGCTTCGGGATCCACTCGTCGTGCGCCTCGTCGTACTCGAGGAGGCAGATGACGTTGCTGCGGAACGTGTCGATGACCTGCTGACGGGCGGCGTCGATCGCCTCGCGCTGGTTGAGGCTCGTCGGCAGGGTGCGGGCAACGGCATTGAGCATCGTGAGCAGGTCGTTGGTCTCGGCGAGTGTGTCGACCTGGCCGGCGAGCCGACGGCGACGTTCCTCGGCCTCGATCAGTCGCGTGCGGAGGAAGGCGGAACCGAGCGCCACCAACACCATGGAGCCGAGGAGCAGGCCCACCGCCCGGTCGAGGGTGACCGTCTCGCCGGCCGGATGGATGGCGTGACCGACGATCATGGCCGCCCAGCCGATGACGAACGCGAGGGCGCCGTCGAGGTACCCCCAACCGAACGCGGCGACGGCGATGCCGGCCATCACGCAGAACACGAACGGCGACACCGGCCCACCGGAGGCGCCGACGGCCAGGCCCAAGATGAGCACATCGGTCAGCGCGACCACACGATCGAGCCGGACCCGCGATCCGAGCCGGATCGGGATCATGGTGCGCCAACACGTGAGGAACAGGCAGACCGACAACGTGGCGACGACGCTGTAGGAGCCCTTGAACGCCGCGGCGGCACCGAAAATCATGCCGTACATGACGGCGGCCCACCGGAACGCGTTGATGACCGGGGAGATGGTGGCCTGGATCTGCGGGGAGACGTCGAGGTTGCGGGCCGTCTCGTCGACGCCGCCGAAGGGAAGTGCCCGAAGTGCGGCCACCAGGTCGACCGAGCTCGGGACGGGCGCGGTGGCGCGCGAACGCGCGCCGAACTCGTTCGGGCTCGACGGACTGGTGGCCGACGGGTTCAGAATCGACTTCCCGTGCTCGGGCATGGCTTCCTCGCAGGTCCCGCCGCTGGTGGCGGAGGAACACAGGGTTGTCCCGCACGGGCGAACCCTGCGGAAATTTGGCACTCAACGGGCGAGGGAGCCCGCTTTCATACTATCTGTTGTACGGCGCGACCGTGCGCTGGGTAGTCCTCGGCGGGCGTGGGTCATCAGGCCCGGGCCGATCGACCTAGATTGGCCGTGTGACCACGAGCGAATCCGATGAATCGTCGGTTCGTGCCGGCGCTCTCGGAACGGGGATCGTGACAGACGACATCGAGGTCGTCCACTATCCGGGGGCGAAGCGGCCCGACCGCCGCGAGACCCTCGACGCAGCCGGCGTGGCGATCTCCAAGGTGGAGTGGGGCGACCCGTCGGCGCCCCCGCTGCTGTTCGCCCACGGCGGCTTCGACTTCGCCGAGACCCTCAATGTGTTCGCCCCACTGCTCGTGGCCCAAGGGTGGCGCGTCGTCAGTTGGGACCATCGAGGCCACGGGCACTCGGCATGGGCCGACCTCTACAGCTGGGAGGCCGACCTCCGCGATGCCGCGACGGTGCTCGAGTCGATCGGGCCCGCTCCACTTCCGATGTTGGGCCATTCCAAAGGGGGCGCACTCACCCTTCAGTTGGCCGAGGCATTTCCCCATCGGTTCACACATCTCGTGAACTTGGACGGCCTTCCGTCGCGCCGCTCCATGCCCGACATCGCGGAGCACGAACGCACGAGAATGCTGGCGCAGGAGCTGGGTGCTTGGCTCGATCACCGTCGGCGTGTCTCGGACAAACAGCGTCGTCCGGGGACGATCGACGAGCTCGCCACCCGGCGGGGGCGGATGAACACCCGGCTCGATCACGACTGGCTGCGCTACCTCGTCACCGTCGGTGGTCGTCACGACGGCGACGGCTGGCGCTGGCGCATCGACCCCACCCTTCGGATGGGCGGATTCGGCCCGTGGCGGCCGGAATGGTCGATGTTGCGGCTCCCCGGCCTGTCCATGCCGTTCCTGGCAGTGCTCGGCCTCGAGCTCGAGGTGATGGGGTGGGGCACGCGCCCCAACGACGTTCTCCCCTACCTCCCGCCCGGCGCACACTTCGAGCAGCTCGAAGGTATCGGCCACTTCATGCACATCGAGCAGCCCCAACTCATCGCCGACATGGTGATCGATTTCGTCGGTGCGCCGGAATGAGCGGCACCGACAGCGAGCCTACGGCCTGGGTCCGGCACGGCCGGAGCGACCTGGCGCTCCAGTGCCTCCGCGAGGGCGAGGGCCGGGCGCTCCTCCTCTTGCACGGGCTCGGTGAGCGCACGCCGACCGTCGCACCCGACTGGGTCGCTCCGTGGCCCGGTCCCGTGTGGGGCCTCGACTTCACCGGGCATGGCCGCTCGACCCTTCCCCGCGGTGGCGGATACACCGCGGAGATGCTCCTCGGCGACGCTGATGCGGCGCTCGAGCACCTCGGCGAGGCCACCGTGGTCGGACGCGGTCTGGGCGGGTACGTCGGCCTCCTGCTCGCCGGCGCCCGTGCCGCACGGGTACACGGCGTGATCATCTGCGACGGTCCGGGCATCGCCGGAGGCGGGATCCAGCCGGGCTCACCGTTCGTCGTGTTCCCCCGGTTCGGTCACGGCGAGACCCCCGACCCGTTCGCCATGGTCGAGTTGGCCCGCGATGTCCGGCCTCCGGACTACGCCCTGAACTACGTGCGGTTCGCGTTCGAGTCGGCCCCGGTGCCCGACCCGGTGGTCGTCGCCGCCGTCGTCCGCCCCGAATGGCTCTCCGCCGTGGCCGTCGAGCCCGGAGTGATCGAGTGCGAACGGTCCGAGGCGCTGGCGTCCTTCATCGACTGAGCTGAACGGCTTATTTGTGGTCGGGGAGCGCCCCAACCCAACAGTTGCCGGTCGTTCACGTCGAAACAGATGGGGTGAGCGAAGGCCTCGCGGGCGGCGATTCCGTCCTCGAACCCGACCGGGACGACGCCATCGGCGTCATGAGTGCCGAGTTCGTCGACCCCGCACTCGAGCGTGAGTTCCAGCTGCATCACCCCGACTCGACCGCCCGCCGGGCCATCTCCACCTCCGTGGTCGGTGCATCGAGCTGCTTCGTGTTCACCGTGTCGGACTTCACCCGGCTCGGGTTCGGTTCCCACTTCGTCCTGTTGCTCGCCCTCCGCTCCTTGGTCCTGCTGGCCTCGGTCCTCTTCGCCATGGCCGTCCGCCGGAATCCGGTCCGCAGCCTTTCCTGGAAGTTCGTGTCGACCCTCGAGTCGGCCGTCCTCGCGGTGCTCTTCGTGGTCATGGCGTTCCGGCCCGAGGAAACCGAGGTCAACAACCTCGGGATCTCGGTGACCATCGTCGCGATGTTCCTGCTCGTGCCGAATCGCTTTCCGGCCGCGTTCGCCATCTCCGTCGCCACCGTCGTCATCGATCTCGGCCTCGCCGTCACGTTGGTCGACAGCCCGCTGAGTCGTCAGATTCCCTCGGCGTTGACCCTCGTGTCGTTCCTCGTCATCGGGGCCATGAGCGCCAACCAGCTCCAACGCGCCCGGCGGGAGGAGTTCCTGTCGTTGCGTAACGCCCGGACCTCGAACGACCTCCTCGTCGAGGAGATCGGACGACGACGCGTCCTCGAGGACGAGCTGACCTGGATGGCGACCCACGATGCGCTCACCGACCTGCTCAACCGTCGAGCCTTCTACGAACTCGCCGAGCGTGAAGCGGTGCGGGCGCGCCGCACCAACCTCCCCGTTTCGATCCTCGTGATCGACGCAGACGAGTTCAAGGCGGTCAACGACCGGTTCGGTCACCACGCCGGCGACGAAGCGCTCCGCCGCATCGCCGCCACGTGCAGGCAACACCTCCGCGCCGACGACGTCGTCGGGCGAGTCGGTGGTGAGGAATTCGCCGTCGTCATGCCCGGCGCGAACAGCGCGCTCGCACACCATGTCGCCGAACGTCTCCGGGTTGCCGTGACCGAGGCCCCCATCGATCACCCCGACGGCCCGATCAACCTGAGCGTCAGCATCGGAGTCACCGAATACCGCGTGTGGCACGAGGCCATGCTCGACGCAATCCAACGCGCCGACGAGGCGATGTACCTGGCCAAGACCACCGGCCGGAACTGCGTCGTTCCCGTCTGATCGATCAGGCGGGTGGCAGGGCGAGGCCCCGGAAGGTCGCGCCCAGCACGGCCTCCTGCAGGTCCCGGCGGGCGTCGGCATCGGCGGAGACGCCCAGGAGGAGCACCTGCGCCAACCCGTGGGTCACCGTCCACAGCGTCAGCGCGGTGACGAACGGGTCGTGATCGGGGTGGATCGCACCGGTCGCGATCGCGTCGGCGATGGCCTTGGTCGGTTGTTCGAACGCTTCGGTCGCGGCGGCGAGTTCCGTACGGGGGTTCGGCAGCTCGAGCGCCTGGGGCGGGAACATGAACATCGCCTGGAACAGCCCCGGATTGGCCAGGGCCATGTCCACGTAGATGAGGCACTGCTGGCGAATCCGGTCGATCGGGTCGTCGGTGGCGATCGCCGCGTACCGATCGAGCAGCTCACGGAAGCCCGTCTCCGCGAGCGTGGCGAGGAGGTCGGACTTGTCGCGGACGTGGGCGTAGAGCGCCGGTGCCGTCACGCCGAGGTCACTCGCCAACCGACGGAGCGACAACGCGTCCAGCCCGTGCTCGGACACGAGTTGCAACGCCGCCGCCACGATGGCGGGACGACTGAGGGCGGTGCGGGCTGCGGGGGGTTGCTCGGGACCGGTACTCACCACGTCGGATCGTAGGAGATCAGGCGGGCGGCGTCGGCTTCCGAGAGTGGCTTGGAGATGAGGAAGCCCTGAGCGACGTCACAGCCGAGCGACCGCAGCTCGGCGAGGTCGGACTCGGTCTCGACTCCTTCGGCGATGCACTGCAACCCGAGCGTGCTCGCGAGGTCGATGACGGATCGGACGATCGCCGCGTTGTCGCGATCGTTGCCGATCCCGTCGACGAAGCTCCGGTCGATCTTGACCACATCGATCGGGAACGAGCGGAGGTAGGTGAGCGACGAGTAGCCGGTGCCGAAGTCGTCGAGCGACAGCTTGAGACCGAGCGCCTTCAACTTCTCGAGGACCATGATCGACCGGTCGACGTCGTCGAGGAGGATCGACTCGGTGATCTCCATCTCGACGTTGTTGGGATTGACTCCGGTCTCCTCGAGGATCGCCTCGATGTCGGCGATGAGCGACGGCTTCACGAGCTGCTTGCCCGACAGGTTGATGCCCATCGTGAAGTTCTCCCCGCCGGGGAGCTCCGTCGACCACTTGGCCAGGGTACGGAGGGCCTCTTCGATGACCCACGAGCCGATCGGGATGATGAGCCCCGACTGCTCGGCGATCGGCACGAAGTCGCTCGGCGACAACAGGCCGTGCTCAGGATGCTGCCACCGGATCAGGGCCTCGGCGCCGTTGATGCGGCCCGTGTCGAGCGAGATCTGCGGTTGGTAGAAGAGCCGGAGCTCGTTCCGGCGAAGCGCACGCCGGAGCCCGGTCTCGACAGTGAGGCGGTCGACGGCCCGGGCGCGCAGGTTGCCGTTGAACACCTCGGTGCGGTCGCGGCCCCGGAGCTTGGCCTCGTGCAGCGCGGCATTGGCGTCGCGGATCACCGACGCCGGATCACCACGGGTTCCGTCGGTCACCGCGACCCCGGCGGTGAACGTCATCAGGAGTTCGACCTCGGCCATGCCGACGCGACCCGACACCGCCTTGCGGATGCGTTCGGCCAATGCCTCGGCACCCTCGGCCGTCTCCAGGCCCTCCATCACGATCGCGAACTCGTCGGCGCCGAAGCGGGCCACCATGTCGCGCGACCAGACCAGGCCCGTGAGCTTCTGAGCCGTCTGCTTCAGCAGGTTGTCGCCGACGCGGTGCCCGAGGCTCTCGTTGATGATCCGGAAGTTGTCGAGGTCGAGGAAGACGACGGCGACCCACGTGCCGTCCTGCGCGCCTCGATCCATCGCCTCGGCGAGGCGCTGGGTGAGCAGGGCGCGGTTGGGCAGATCGGTCAGGGGGTCGTGGGTGGCCTCCCACTCCAACCGCTCCTCGAACTGCTTGCGTTGGTTGATGTCGCGGAGCACGGCCGAAATGCGGTTGAGCTGTCCCGATTTCTGGTGGTCCGGGATGACCTGAGCCGAGAAGGGCTCCCACGTGCCGGCGGCGGACCGAAGGGTCACCTCGCCGTGCCAGATCTCCCGGCTCGCCATGTGCTGAGCGATCGTCTCGAGGGCGTCGGCGGGCCGCGTCTGGAAGTCGAGCGGCGTCGTCACGGTCGCCAGGAGGGCTTCCTGCTCGATACCGAGGAACCGACGACCGGCCGGGTTCACATACAGCGGCATGAGTTCGGGGTCCATCACGATGACCAGGTCGCTCGACGCCTCCATCAGCGTGTAGAGACGGGCCTGGTCCTCCTCGGCGCGGACCCGAGCCGTGATGTCCTCCACCGCCCACAGGTAGTTCGTGATCTCGCCGGCGCTGTCGAGCTGGGGAAGGATCCGCACCGAACCCCACCGGAGCTCGCCGTCGGGCCGGATGAACCGCATCTGCGTGGTGGCCGAATCGTTCTCGCCCGCCGTCCGCCAGGCCGCCAGCGCGTTGTCGATGTCGCCCTCGTGGATGTGTCGACCGAGCTCGTCACGGAGGAGATAGTTGGCCGACGTCCCCATGATCTGCTTGAGCCGGGCGTTCAGGAACACGAAGTTGCCGTCTCGGTCCTGGAGGCCGACACCGAACGGCGCTTCGTTGACTATCGTCCGGAACCGCTCCTCGCTCGTGCGCAGCGCGCGGGTTCCGGCCACGCGCCGCGAGGCGTCGCGGATCGTCACGAGCACCTGGGGCTCACCCGACTGGTCGATCGCCAGCACGTCGACATCGCACCACACCGACGCCGAGTCGCCACCGAACACCTGACAACACACCGGCTCGGAGTCGTCGACGCGAGCGGCACCCTGCACCCGGGCGCGGATCGCCGGCCGGTTCGTGTCGTCGATCAGGTTGCCGATGTCGACACCGGTCAGGTCCCGGGGCTGGTGTCCGAGGATCGAGTACACCGACGGGGACGCCCACTGGATCGCACCATCAGGCGTGCACAGGAGTGTCGCCAACGCGGCATTCGTCAGATATCCCCACAACAGCTGGGAATCGGTGATCGCAGCTGCGAGTTCGGTCGGGCGTTCGTCGAGGACGGCCTGACTCATGGGGGGATCACGATCGGGCATACCGCTTTCCATCGGCACGTTGCCGTGGAACTGAAACGGGCGTGACCGAAAATCCGTCGGTCTCGTGATTCGGGTCGATCCGGGGTCAGGATCCGGTGGTCTCGTCGAGGTCGGCGACGATCTCGGTGACCCGGAGTTTGGCGGTGTCGAGCCGTTCGCGGCACAGACCGACGAGGAACGCGGCACGGGCCACGTGGTCGGCCAAGTGGTCGATATCGAGCCGGTCGTCCTCGAGTTGGGTGAGGATCGACTCGAGTTCGGCCATGGCCGCGGCGTATCCGGGGGTCTCGTCGGTCATGTGCCCGGAACCGTAGCGCCGTCGGAGGCGATACCGGACGACGACGCCGTGACGACCGACGTGATCCGTCCATCGGCGACCTGGGTGACGAGCACGTCGCCCTCGTCGAGATCGGCGGCGCGGACGACGCGGCCGTCGGCTCCCCGCGTGATCGACCAACCCCGCGCCAGCGACACCGCCG
>Ga0209023_10004228_pt1 | contig 16494 bp, 11 predicted proteins | sample LakOneMetagenome_FD_187468 | JGI IMG/M metagenome (GOLD analysis project Ga0209023, IMG submission 187468) | Freshwater and sediment microbial communities from Lake Erie, Canada (SPAdes) (version 2) | ecosystem: Environmental > Aquatic > Freshwater > Lentic | place: Lake Erie, Canada... | reverse complement strand
GACTATGAAAAGTATGCCAACAAAAAATACCAAGTAGGCGAAAGCAATAAGTTAGAAAAAATAAATGCAACCCTGCAACGCAAAGATTTGCAATTGCAATTAGCAAAAGCAAAAACAGAAGTATCTTTTTATTTAACCGACTTGCAAAAATGGTTGCGTAGTACAGAGCAATACACAGCACCATTACAATACACAGCATTGCCCGAAATTAATTTAAGCGATAGCAGTTTGGTAAACAAGCATCCAGTATTACAATTTTTGCAGCAGCAGGTTACAGCAAAAGAGTTAGCAGTAAAAGCAGAAAAAGCAAAAGGGCAACCCTCTTTTAATTTGGGTGTAAATGCACAGAGTTTAGATAAGCAAAAGCAGTTTTATTATGGTAGTATTGGTATAAATATTCCAATATTTAAAAACGGTGTAAAAGCACGTACACAAGCCGCAAAGTTTGAAACCGAAATTGCAAAAAAAGAATTAGACAAAAACCAACAGGAAATTTCAACACTCTTTTTGCAGCAAAACCAATTACAGCAACAAAATTTACAGCAGGTAAAATATTATCAAACAGAAGGTTTACCAATGGCTGAAAGTATTATAAATGCAGCACAACGCAGTTACAAGGCAGGCGATATTGGTTACATTGAATACATCCAAAACATTAAGGATGCCATCAAAATAAAAACCGATTATTTGGCTGCCATCAATAGCTACAATCAAACCATTATCCAACTCAACTATTTATTAAATCGCTAAAATAATTTCAATAATGAAAAATATATTTCTCATCATACTCACTTTGTTTTTTGCAATTACATCTTGCAAAAACAAAGCAACAGAAACCAAAGCAGAGCCATCAACAAAAGACACTACTGCAAAAAAAGAAGAACCAACCGCCACAGAAGTTGAACTAACAGACGAGCAGATAAAAGCAATTGACTTGCAAACAGGCAGCATTGAACAACGCAATTTATCATCAACCCTAAAAGTAAATGGCAAACTAACCTTGCCACCGCAAAACCAAGCACAGGTAAGTATTTTAACAGGCGGCATTGTAAAAACCATCAACGTAACCGAAGGCACATTTGTAAAGCAGGGGCAAACATTAGCCACCATTGTAAACAACGAAGTAATACAATTGCAACAGGATTATTTAGAAAACAAATCGCAGTTGATTTATCTGCAAGCAGAATTTAAACGCCAAAAAGAATTACAAGAAGACCGCATTAATGCCACCAAAACTTTGCAGCAAGTGCAAAATGAATTAAGCATGGCACAGGCAAAACAAAAAGGCTTGCAAACAAAATTGCAATTGCAGGGCATCAATGCAGCCAACATAAGCACAACAAATTTTACAAACCGTATTGCAGTAACAGCACCTATCAGCGGCTTTATCCATCACATCAATTTAACAATGGGCAAGTTTGCAGATGCAAACACAATCTTGTTTGATATTGTGGACAATCGGTTTCTACATTTAGATTTAACGCTGTTTGAAAAAGATATTGCCAAAGTAAAAATTGGCGATAAAATAATGTTTACCGATGCCAACGATGCAAGCCACACACACCCTGCAACCATTTTCGCATTAAACAAATCTTTTGAAGATAACCAGCAAGCAATTTTAGCCCATGCCAAAATTGAAGGAACAACCGAAACGCTTTTGCCAGGAATGTATGTAGAAGCAAGAATACAAATTGACAATTATAAAACCAGTGCCTTGCCAAGCGATGCAGTAGTAAGCAATGGCGATGAACATTATATTTATGTAGAAACATCAAAAAACCATTACAAACAAATTGCTGTTGCCATTGGTGTAAGTGATGTTGGGTTTACTGAAATAAAACCTTTGGAAGAAATACCACCCAATGCAAAAGTGGTAATTAAAGGAGCTTACTATTTATTATCGCAGCTTACAAAAGGAAGTGGAGAAGAATAAAAAAATATAAATGAAAATATATACCACAATGCCCAAGGCATTAAAACCATACTATCAAAATGAACTAATAAAAGCTCAATTAGAACTATCAAAAAATAATTTGCAGCAAAGTTGGTATCATTATGAAAGGGCACACATTTTAGGGCAGCGTTATCCTTTTCCACATTCTTATGTGCATTGGCAAATGCTCAAATTTGGCATTAAAATAAAAAGTACAAAAGAAGTTTTAGGACAAATTACACGATTAGTATTTGGAGGGGTAAAATCATTTGTTGGTACTGTCCCAGTTGGTAATACAGGTGGTGCAAATGTGCCACCATTAAAGCCAATGGAAATTCCACAAGATTTGCAAACAATAATTAATCAACATAAATAACTATGGTACATCAACATAAATACGATAAAAACGGTAAGCAACTTTGCTGCACACAGCAAGAAAAAATTTACGCCAATGCAGGTGCAAAACATTTATTGCACGAAGGGCATACACACGATGACGGACACGACCACGAAAACAGCAATCAAACCACGCTGCAAATGTTTACGCCACCAATAATAAGTTTAGTACTATTACTTGTTGCTATTGCGTTTGATTATTATGTAAAGCCCGGTTGGTTCACAGGTTGGGTACGCATTGTATGGTATGCAGTCGCATATATTCCAGTAGGTTTTCCAGTAATGAAAGAAGCATTTGAAAGCATCCGCAAAGGCGAAATATTTTCAGAGTTTTTATTAATGTGCATTGCAACAATTGGTGCATTTTCCATTGGCGAATATCCCGAAGGCGTGGCAGTAATGTTGTTTTATGCAGTTGGCGAAGTGTTCCAAACATTGGCAGTAAAAAGAGCAAAAGCAAACATCAAAACTTTGCTCGACCAGCGACCCGATGAAGTAACCATTTTAGAAAACAACCAACCCAAAACCGTTAAAGCCGAAGGCGTAAACATTGGCGACATCATACAATTAAAGTCAGGCGAAAAATTAGGATTAGATGGAGAGCTTATTTCTGAAACCGCATCATTCAACACCGCAGCACTCACAGGCGAAAGTAAGCCCGACACAAAATCAAAAGGCGAAACCGTGTTGGCAGGTATGATAAATCTTAACACTGTTGCACAGGTAAAAGTTACCACTGCTTACACCGATAGTAAACTTTCAAAAATTTTAGAGTTAGTACAAAACGCCACTGCACAAAAAGCACCAACCGAATTATTTATTCGCAAGTTTGCAAAAGTTTATACCCCTATCGTTGTGTTCCTTGCCATTGCAATTTGTGTAGTGCCAATGCTGTTTGTAAATGATTATGTTTTTAGAGATTGGTTATACAGGGCGTTGGTTTTCTTAGTTATCAGTTGCCCTTGTGCATTGGTTATCTCAATTCCTTTGGGATATTTTGGTGGCATTGGTGCAGCCAGTAAAAACGGAATACTATTTAAAGGCAGCAACTTTTTAGACATCATTGCAAGTATTCAAAATGTAGTGATGGACAAAACAGGCACCATGACCGAAGGTGTTTTTAAAGTGCAGGAAGTAGTTATAAGACCTGAATTTAATAAAGATGAAATCCTGCAAATAGTTAATGTATTGGAAAGTCAAAGTACACACCCAGTTGCAACAGCCATTCAACAATTTGTTGGTAAAATAAATACTGAAATAAAATTAAACAACGTAGAAGAAACCGCAGGGCATGGATTAAAAGCAGAAGTAAACGGCAAAGAATTATTGGTTGGCAATTTCAAATTGATGGATAAATTTTCCATTAAATACGACATTGACCCCAACACAATTGTTTATACTTTAATTGCTATTGCCTACGACAAAAAATTTGCAGGTTATCTCACCATTGCCGATAGCATAAAAGAAGATGCACAGGAAGCCGTTGACAAATTAAAAGCATTGGGTGTAAGCACCACAATGTTAAGTGGCGATAAAAGCAGCGTAGTAAAATTTGTGGCAGATAAATTAGGAATTATAAATGCCTTTGGCGATTTACTACCCGAAGACAAAGTAAATAAGGTAAAAGAATTGAAAGACCAAAAACAAACCGTTGCCTTTGTTGGTGATGGCGTAAATGATGCACCAGTAGTAGCGTTAAGTAATGTAGGTATTGCAATGGGTGGTTTAGGAAGCGATGCAACAATTGAAACTGCCGATGTAGTAATACAAGATGATAAGCCCAGTAAAATTGCAATGGCAATTAACATAGGCAAGCAAACAAAAAAGATTGTTTGGCAAAACATCACATTGGCATTTGCAGTAAAAGCAATTGTATTGGTATTAGGTGCAGGTGGATTAGCAACAATGTGGGAAGCAGTTTTTGCAGATGTTGGTGTAGCGTTGTTAGCAATACTAAATGCTGTTAGAATACAGCGTATGAAATTTTAAAATACACACAATGAAACTATACATAAAGAACATGGTTTGCAGCAGATGCAAAATGGTAGTAAAAGCCCAATTGGAAACAATTGGGCTTCAACCCCTATCGGTCAATTTGGGCGAAGTGGAAATCAAAGACAACTTATCAAAAGACCAATTAGCACAGTTGGACACATCATTAAAAACTTTAGGGTTTGAACTTATTGACGACAAAAAAAGCCAAACCATTGAAAAAATAAAAAATACCATTGTAACATTAGTACACCATACCGACCACGACATCAAAACAAATCTATCATCTTTCATCACTTCACAAATTCACCAAGACTATAATTATTTAAGCAACCTTTTTTCGGAAGTAGAAGGAACAACCATTGAAAAATATTTTATTTCCCAACGCATAGAAAGAGTAAAAGAATTAATCGTTTACGATGAAATGACTTTATCCGAAATAGCCGACCAATTAGGCTACAGCAGCGTTGCATACTTATCAAACCAGTTTAAAAAAGTAACAGGCTTTACACCCAGCTATTTTAAATCGCTAAAAGAATACAAACGTAAAAACATTGAGGAACTGTAAATGTTACAACTCTAATACAAAATTCCACAACAGCAACCTCAAACACCCAAATTACCTTTGTGTCAAACAAAAAAACAATGACACATACTTATAAAGTTACAGGCATGACTTGCGGAAGTTGCGAAGCAAAAGTAAAAAGCAGCTTGATAATGTTACCAAATGTTACCGAAGTAGAAGTTTCAAAAGAAAAACAATCTGCTACTATTACAATGGATAAACATATTTCACTTTCTGCAGTTCAAAATGCGTTGGATAGGAAATATTCCATTACCGCAATGGAACACAACGAAGCCGCAGAGCAAGCAAAAAGTTGGTTGGCTACTTACAAACCTATATTACTCATTTTTGGTTACATCACTACCATTTCAATCATCGCTGCTACACATCAAAATTCATTTCATTGGATGCAGGCCATGAATATTTTTATGGCGGGTTTCTTTCTCACCTTTTCTTTTTTTAAAATGCTTGACCTGAGAGGCTTTGCAGAAAGCTATGGCATGTATGATATTCTGGCAAAGAAAACACTAGTTTGGGGCTTTATATACGCCTTTGTTGAGCTGGGTTTGGGCATTGCTTATGCCATAGGTTTTAATCCTTTACTCACCAATAGTGTTACGCTTGTGGTAATGACCATCAGCATTATCGGCGTACTGCAAACTGTATTTAATAAGCGTAAGATAAAATGTGCCTGTTTGGGTGCGGTATTTAACCTGCCAATGAGTACGGTTACTATTATTGAAGATGGCCTGATGATGGTCATGAGTGTGGTAATGCTATGCAATTTAAAATAACCCCAAGACTTAACACCCAATCCCTACACTAATCTTGTAACTTTACAAAGTGAAAAAAATAGTAGCCATATTTCTTTTGTTCGCTTATGGTATTACCTCCATAGGGGCTACTATACACATGCACTACTGCATGAACGAATTTGTTGGTTGGAACTTATGGCACGGTGATAAAGACAACGAATGCGGTAAGTGCGGTATGAAGGAAAAGAAAGGCGGCTGCTGCAAAGACGAGCACAAACAAATAAAAATAAGTGACGACCAGCAGTACAATCAGAATGTAGCTTTTCTCTTTCAGCAGTTCTTTAGCACCCTCATTTTAAGCCATTATTCCGATTACAATTTTTCGCAACCTTCTGTTGCAATATTGCTCCCCAAAAACAATGCCCCTCCGCCTGAGCAAGGCACCCCCATTTACATTCTCATCAGGGCTTTCAGAATTTAGAACAAGACTGTACAAAATGCCTCGTCATTTGTTTGGCAGGCTATTGGCATGACTATATGCCATACCAATTGTATTTATTCTACAAGTTCTAAAATTTATAAAAATGAAATCTTTACAAATGCTGTTGATGGCAGCCTTAACCATCGTATCTGTTGCTGTATTTGCCCAAGACTCTACCAAGAATAACAAGAATAAGTCAAAGCAAAAAACGGAAAAAACAGTCTACACCTGCCCCATGCATCCTGATGAAGTAAGTAACAAACCGGGGCATTGCTCAAAGTGTGGAATGGATTTAACCAAGTCGAAGAAAGAGCAAATGAAGATGGATGTTATGAAAATGTATGCCTGCCCTATGCACCCCGGCGAAACTAGCAACAAGCCCGGCCAATGCTCAAAATGCGGTATGGATATGAAAGCTACAGAGGTTACTGCTAAAGCTTATTGCTGCCCAATGCACCCCAATGTAACAAGCGATAAACCCGGCCAATGCTCACAATGTGGTACACTTATGACCCTTTCGCCCAAAGAAAAAATGAAGTATGATGTAATGGGAAAATATACTTGCCCGATGCATGGCGAAATGGGGGCTTCGAAAGATGGTAAATGTCCAAAGTGCGGAATGGCTTTAAAACCAGTTGAGACTACTAATACACAGACTTATGCCTGCCCTATGCACCCCGATGTAACAAGCGACAAACCCGGCCAATGTTCCAAATGTGGAATGAATCTGACAATGTCGAAAAAAGAGCAGATGAAAAGGGATGTAATGAAAATGTACAGTTGCCCGATGCATTCTGATGTAACCAGCAACAAGCCAGGTACCTGCTCTAAATGTGGTATGGCTTTAACTGAAAAAAATTAATAGCAGGTAGTACCTAGATGATTGTTTCTGAAAAGAACCATTTGCTTGTTTCAATATTGCTATCACATGAATATTGCTATCACGTGAAAGAAATAATGCCATGGTAATTTTATGTAGCAGTAAAATTATCATGGCATTCGCTAAAGTGCCGCTATCTATACTTAAAAAACATCTTGGAGAAAAGGGGAATCTTACTATTCTTCAATCCCTGTTTGAGTAAAGCAATGCCCATCATTAATACAAATACTCCTCATTTTCATTTAGCTGACAGACAGTTTGATGAAGCCACTTTCATACCTAAACCCTGAAAAAATGGATCACTCCCAAATGAATCATAGCACCATGCAGCATGGGGCCAACCCACCAATGGGCATGGCTGGTCATAACCATCATGCCATGATGATTGCCGATTTCAAAAAGCGATTTTATGTAGTGCTGGTACTTACCATTCCCATCATGCTGCTATCAGAAATGATACAACATTGGCTGGGTATTCACTGGCTGTTTGCAGGTTCGCAATATATCCTGCTTGCCCTGTCCACTATTGTGTTTTTGTATGGTGGTTTTCCATTCTTAAAAGGCCTGATTGACGAAGTAAAGGCAAAGACCCCCGGCATGATGTTTCTGATTGGCTTTGCCATTTCAGTTGCTTACATCTACAGTGTTGCAATAGTATTTGGCTTGCAGGGTATGGATTTCTTTTGGGAACTAGCAACGCTAATTCTTATCATGTTGTTAGGGCATTGGATAGAAATGAAATCGGTTGCCGGTGCATCAAAAGAACTGGAACTATTAGTGCAGCTAATGCCGGCGGAGGCACACATGGTAATGCCCAATATGGTGCATGATGTAAAGACCGACACACTTAAAGCAAACGATATAATTCTTGTAAAGCCTGGCGAAAAAGTAGCTGCCGATGGAATCATCTTGGAAGGCGAAAGCTACCTGAATGAAAGTATGCTTACAGGCGAAAGCAAACCTGTGCAGAAAGTAAAAGGCGACAAAGTAATTGCCGGAGCCATCAATGGAAATGGTTCTATAAAAATAACCGTATCCCATGCTGCAAAAGACAGCTATCTGTCGCAGGTAATTAAGTTGGTGGATGATGCACAAAAATCAAAATCGCAAACACAATTATTAGCAGATAAAGCGGCAAAATGGCTAACCATTATTGCATTGGTTGCTGGTATTACTACATTTTTTGTTTGGTATTTAACAGGGCAAACTTTAGCCTTTGCCATGGAAAGAATGGTTACTGTAATTGTTATTTGCTGCCCACATGCGTTGGGTTTAGCCGTGCCTTTGGTTGTGGCAAAATCAACAGCTTTATCCGCTAAAAATGGTTTACTAATTAAGAACCGCACAGCCTTTGAAAATGCAAGAAAAATAACCACTATCGTTTTTGATAAGACAGGTACATTGACAGTAGGAAAATTTGAAGTGTCAAAAATTGTATCGCTGCAAAATGAGTTGAACGAAAATGAAATAATCCGTTTGTCTGCGGCATTGGAACAAAAATCAGAGCACCCTATTGCAACGGGTATTTTACAAAAAGCAAAAGACATATCCATCGCTATTCCTGCAACTGAAAATTTTAATGCCATTACAGGCAAAGGCGTTGAAGCCACAGTAGAGGGCAAAAAAATATTAGTGGTCAGTCCGGGATATTTATCAGAAAATAATCTGGCCATACCCGAAGGCTTTACTGCCAACGATACAGAAACGGTTGTGTTTCTAATCATCAATAATCAACTGGCAGGTTACATTGCTTTATCAGATGAAATAAGACCTGAATCAGCCGAAGCTATCAAGACCCTGAAAGAAAATAATATCAAATCAATTTTGCTTACAGGCGACAACAGCAAGGTTGCAAAAAGTGTAAGCGACACCCTTGGCATGGATAGCTTTATTGCTGAAGTATTACCACATCAGAAATTAGAAAAAATTAAAGAATTGCAAAGCAGAGGTGAGTTTGTTGCTATGACTGGCGATGGGGTAAACGATGCACCAGCTTTGGCAATCGCAGATGTAGGCATAGCCGTTGGCAGTGGCAGCGATATAGCTGCTGAAACAGCAGGCATTGTTTTAGTAAACAGCAACCCAAAAGACATAGTAAGTCTCATTTTATTTGGCAAAGCCACTTATCGCAAAATGATACAGAATTTGATTTGGGCAACCGGCTACAATGTGGTTGCATTGCCATTAGCTGCTGGTGTTTTATACAAACAGGGCATTCTGTTAAGCCCTGCCGCTGGTGCGGTTTTAATGACTTTAAGTACCATTGTTGTAGCTATCAATGCCAGTTTTTTAAAAGTAAAAAAATGAAAAAAATAATCACTTCTATACTTCTTATTTCCATTTATTCCTTTGCTTCCTCACAGGATATGAAAGGCATGGATATGAATAAAAAAGAAAACAGCCAACAGATTTACACCTGCCCCATGCATCCCGAAATACACGCCACAAAACCTGGCAGGTGCCCCAAATGCGGAATGAACCTGGTAAAGGAAAAACCAATTGCAAACAAGGTGGAAGAGCCGGTAACATACACTTGTCCGATGCATCCCGAAATCCACGCAACAAAGCCAGGCAACTGCCCCAAATGTGGAATGAGGTTGATAAAAGAGAAACCGGCAACTGTAAAGCAACCACCGGTTGCAAAAAATGACAGCATGCAAATGCCCACGAAAGACACCTCGGAAAAAATGGACGACATGAGCAATATGGATATGCCAACCCTAAAAAAAGAATCTATAAAAACAATTGTCAACAATACGCCACCCCATACCGTTCGTTACGATTTATACATTACAGATACCACAGTAACTTTTGGTAAAAAACCTAAACGGGCTATTGCTGTTAATGGTCAAATACCCATGCCCACACTCACTTTTACCGAAGGTGATACAGCAGAAATTTATGTTCACAATGAATTGAATGAAGAGACATCACTGCATTGGCATGGGCTCTTTTTACCCAATCAATACGATGGTGTACCTAACCTTACACAGATGCCTATAAAACCACATTCAACTCATTTGTACAAGTTTCCCATCATTCAGCACGGCACACATTGGTATCATAGCCACACAGGTTTGCAGGAGCAAATTGGTATGTACGGAATGTTCATAATGAATAAAAGAGAAGAGTTAGACATACCAACATTGCCAGTTGTTTTAAGTGAATGGGCAGATATGAAGCCCGAAGAAATACACCGCAGTTTGCACAACGCCACAGATTGGTTTGCTATAAAAAAAGGAACAACACAAAGCTATGCCGAAGCAATAAGCACAGGACATTTAAAAACAAAACTCACCAACGAATGGAAGCGGATGAATGCAATGGATGTTAGCGATGTGTATTACGACAAGTTTTTAATCAATGGCAAAAATCAAAACGAACAACCACAATTTAAAGCAGGAGATAAAGTAAGGTTGCGTATTGCAAACGGCGGGGCATCCTCTTATTTTTGGCTCACTTATTCAGGCGGAAAAATTACTGTTGTCGCAACTGATGGCAACGATGTAGAACCTGTTGAAGTGGACAGATTAATTATTGCCGTTTCCGAAACCTACGATGTTATTGTAACCATTCCCCAAAACATGAGTTACGAATTTTTAGTAACACCCGAAGACCGTACAAAATCTGCATCGCTTTGGTTAGGCAGTGGTATGAAAATGCCAGCCCAAAAATTACCCAAACTAAAATATTTTGCAGGTATGAAGATGATGAATCAGATGATGAAAATGAACGGCGACCTTGACCCTGCTTCAATGGGCGATATGCAAATGAGCAATCAGCTTATGGACATGAACACAGTAATGTATCCCGAAGTAACAGGCGAAGAAAAAACGAAAAGTAAAAAAGAAAAAGGCAACACAGGCGACCATAATCATAATATGCAAATGCCAAACAACAACAGTATGCAGGGTATGAATATGGAAGCCGAAACACCCGACCTTGTAACATTAAATTACACAATGCTTAAAGCAACTGAAAAAACAACTTTGCCGCAAGCCCCAGTAAAAGAATTGAAATTTAATTTAACAGGAAACATGAACCGTTATGTATGGAGTTTAGATAACAAAGTAGTTTCCGAAACAGATAAAATTTTAATTAAGAAAGGCGAAAACGTAAGAATTGTTTTGTACAACAATTCAATGATGAGGCATCCCATGCACCTGCACGGACACGACTTTAGATTGCTGAACGGGCAAGGCGATTATGCACCTCTAAAAAACATTATAGACATTATGCCAATGGAAAGAGACACCATTGAGTTTGCTGCAAATGTTTATGGCGATTGGTTTTTTCATTGCCACATTTTATATCACATGATGAGCGGCATGGGCAGGGTATTTACTTATGAAAATCAACCAGCCAATCCCGAAATACCAAACCCCAAATTAGCACAACGCAAATTATTTGCAGATGATAGAATGTTTCATTTCATGGCAAAAGTCGGCATAGAAACTAACGGCAGCGATGGCATGGCAATGTTAGCAGGTACAAGATGGAAAGCAAGTACCATGTGGCATTTGGGTTATCACGATATGCACGGTTACGAAAGCGAAACAATGGTTGGCAGGTACATTGGCAGAATGCAATGGCTATATCCCTATGTAGGTTTTGATTATCATTATAAAGTAGAAGGCGGGCCCAAAAACATTTTCGGCAATGATGATAAAAATTGGTTCGGGCAAACAAGTAATAAAAATAACCGTTCAACAGTCGTAGCAGGTATAGCATACACTTTACCAATGTTGTTTGTTGCCGATGCAAGAGTTGACGGCGATGGAAAATTTCGTTTTCAATTAGGCAGAGATGATATACCAGTTACAAAAAGATTAAGGGCAAGCATGATGATAAACACCGATAAAGAATATATGTTAGGGTTACGATACATTGCTACCAAATACATTTCAATATCAGCACATGAAGATAGCGATATGGGTTTAGGTGCAGGGATAACATTTACTTATTAATCAGTCATCATGTACCAATGCCACCAGTATAGAGTAAATAAAAAAATAGTTTTAAATTTACTAAACAATAATTTTTATTTAACCACTTAAAACGAAATGCTATGCCATCAACATCAGAAACAGGACACGCCAAAAACGTAGCCAACTTTGAAACCTTGATTTCATTTTGCACAGGCTATGGTGCAACTTATAACCCATCGAGAGATGCCTTAAAAGTTGCCAACCTTCAAACACTTTTAACGGCTGCAAAAGCAGCCATTGCAGATTGCAAAACAAACGAAACGGCATTTGACAACGCCACAGACGCAAGGAAGGAATCCTTTGCAACCTTAAAAGCATTGGGAACAAGGATTGTAAACGCCCTATTAGTTTCAGGTGTTGCCGATAGCGTTGTTGAAGGTGCAAGAACCATCAACAGGAAATTGCAAGGACAAAGGGCTAACGGTTCTGCACCTGCTGAACCAGTTGCAACAGGTGGCACAACACCAACAACCCCAGCAGCAGCATCATCTTCACAACAGAGCTATGATAATTTAGTGGAACACTTTAATGGTTTGATTGAATTGGTAAGTTCCCATACAGAATATAACCCCAATGAAACAGAACTTAAAGTGGCAACGCTTCAAACCTATTTAGCAGAACTTAGAACGGCAAACACAAACGTTTTAAACGCAAACACCGCTTGGAGCAATAGCCGTATAAGCAGGGACAATACACTTTATGCAGACACAACAGGCTTGGTGGACATAGCTTTGGATGTAAAAGCCTATGTAAAATCAGTATTCAATGCCACAAGCCCCCAATATGGACAAATTAGCGGAATCGAATTTAAAAGGCCAAAAGCCTAACATTTTTTTATAAAGGGCTTTGCTGACACAGTAAAGCCCTTTTTTATAATCCTCAACTATTGGATACATTTCTTGCTGCCAAAAGATATATCGACAGCCCCACTTTTCATAATCAGCGTACTAGTTAACAAAACGCATGACCGCAAAGGCAAAATTTTTATCCGCAGTTTCATAACTCTAATCCGCATTGCCATAATTACATACCGCTTTCATATAATTAACATCCGCATTGACATAATTACCGTCTGCATTTGCATTTTTTCAATCCGCTTCGACAAATATTCCCTCTGCACCGACAAAGACAGCCCACGCAGCAAGTCAGGCACTTATGCAAAGCACACAAAAGCCAACGTCAAGCACTGTTCTCAGCACCACAGCCCGGCATTAGCCGGGATTGCAGTGGAAATCTTTTTGTGCCATCGCAGTAACTATAGCTATAATCAATTTTCAATGGCACAAAAAATTGTAACGGAAAGCCCGTACTGCTGTTGGGTCTTTAACTAAAGCCGCTGCTCCTAAAAAAACCTCCAACTTATTTTCCCCTCCCATCTTCAAACGCTTTAATTTCATGGCATAAGAAACCATTACCTGCCATGGCTACCCCCAAAAAAAATACCAGTAAAACAGATAAGGCTGTTACCCCGGTTACTCCCAAAGCAATTACTAAAAAAACGCATTTGAAAACAGCCCCCCGTTACGAGGACATACATTTTGTGGACAGTACAAAACTTGTATGGAACTATTCTTTATTTACCGATGAAGATATTACCAACTTTCAGCAGGGTACCCTGTACAATGCGTACAACATTATGGGGTCGCATAGGGTAACAGTGCTGGAACAGGAGGGCTATTACTTTTCGGTGTGGGCACCCAATGCTACTTCGGTTTCGGTAATTGGCCATTTTAATAGCTGGAAGCCCCACGAGTTTGAACTGTATCCGAGGTTGGAGAAGAGCGGCATATGGGAAGGGTTTATACCTGGCATTCAACCCGGCGAAGCTTATAAATACCATATCATTGGTTTTGGCGGAATGGCCCTGGATAAAGGTGACCCATACAGCAACTACTGGGAAAAGCGGCCCAACACTGCCTCTATTACCTGGCAGCTTGGCTACGAATGGCAGGACGATGAATGGATGGGTATAAGAAAGAAAAACAATTCGCTGGATGCCCCGTGGACCGTGTACGAAGTGCACCTGGCAAGCTGGATGCGGCCCGACAAAAACGATGAAGAAACCTATAATTCATACGCTGAAATTACAGAGCGGCTGGTGCCTTATGTACAGCAGATGGGCTTTACCCATATAGAACTGATGCCGGTGATGGAGCATCCCTTCGACGGTAGCTGGGGCTACCAGGGCACGGGCTTTTTTGCACCTACTTCAAGGTTCGGCACGCCGCAGGATTTTATGGGCATGGTAGATGCTTTTCACCAGGCAGGTATTGGTGTAATACTCGACTGGGTGCCCTCGCATTTTCCATATGATATGCACGGCCTGTTTATGTTCGATGGTACGCATACCTACGAATATGCTGATATGCGCAAGGGCTATCACCCCGACTGGAACAGTTATATTTTTAACTACAGCCGCAGTGAGGTTAAGAGCTTCCTGGTAAGCAGTGCCCGGTACTGGTTCGATAAATACCATATAGATGGCATACGTGTAGATGCAGTAAGCAGCATGCTGAAACTTAACTACAGCCGAAGCGAAGGACAGTGGGAACCCAATGAACATGGCGGCGACGGCAACCTCGAGGCCATTGCCTTTATAAAAGAACTCAATGAAACCATTTTTCGTGATTTCCCCGATGTACAAACGATTGCCGAAGAGGCAACTGACTGGCCTGGTGTTACCAATCCCACTTTTGCCGGTGGCCTTGGTTTTGGTATGAAATGGATGATGGGCTGGATGCACGATACCCTTAAATATTTTAAGCAGGACCCTCTGTTCCGTCAGTTTCAGCAAGACCAGTTTTCGTTCAGCATGGCATACTATGGCGACGAAAATTTTATGCTGCCACTGAGCCACGACGAAGTAGTCCATGGTAAAAGCCCGATGCTGTACAAAATGCCCGGCGATGAGTGGCAAAAATTTGCCAACCTGCGGCTGATGTACAGTTACATGATGACACACCCCGGCGGCAAACTGCTCTTTATGGGTAACGAGTTTGGTGCCACCAGCGAATGGAATTATAAAAGCGAACTGCAGTGGGAACTCTTGCAGTTCGATCCGCACCGCAAGCTGAAAGACTGTGTAAGCAAGCTGCTGCACCTGGTGAAAGAAGAGCCTGCCATGTACGAAAAGCAATTCGACAGCACTGGTTTTGAATGGATAGAAATGAACAGGAGAAGTGAATGTATTATCGCCTACCGGCGAAAAGGCAATAAGCCCAAAGACGATCTTTTGGTTGTTCTTAACATGACGCCGATGGTTAGGCACGATGTTAGCATATATGCCGATGGTAAGAAAACCTGGAAAGAAATATTTAACAGCGATGACGAAGCTTACCATGGAACAGGCGATGTATACAACCCGGAAATAAAAACTACGTTAGTAGACAAAGAGAAGAAGCGTTATGAGCTAAAATTGAATCTACCTGCATTAGGAGCGCTAATTTTGAAATAACCTTTTGCCAGCACATTGCTTTTGAATTTTGATTTCCGGTTAGTTTTGTGCCAATATTCTAAAGAAAAATTGATGAGAAAGAATTGTGTAGTTACGATTATCCTGATGTTTTCATTTGCTCCCGGCTTTGCGGCCGGAGGTGCAGACAGCAGTGCTGTTTACTTTTCAAAAGCGAAGCTACTTCAGGAGCAACGCCGCTGGAACGATGCCGAAAACAATTACCTGAAAGCATTGCATTTCGAACCCAATAATTTCGACATACATCAGGCTTTGGGCGGCTATTATATGCAGCTGCGCAAATACGGTGAGGCCAAACCTGTGTACGAAAAAATGCACCAGTTAAGGCCTTCCGATACAATGGCGCTTAGCCAGTTGGCCACATTGTCTTTTAACTTAAAAAAGTTTTCAGAAGCCCAGGTGTACCTGGCAGAACTGAGCAAAGCCTCTCCATCAGAGTTTACCGATATAAGACTAGGTAAGGCTTTTACCGAAACCGAGGATTATGGCAAAGCCATAACAGCATTCGAGGCAGCCGTTAAAAAGAATCCTAAAAATGGTGAGGCTAATTTTGAACTGGCTGGATGCTACAATACCACCAACAATCTTAAAAAGGCAGTGCCTTATTACCTGCAGGCAATAGCCGCCGAGCCAGCTAAATACATGTGGGTGTACGAACTGGGCCTGGTATATTTTGGCCTTAACGATATGCCCAATACCATTGCCTGTTACGAAAAGGCCGTGGCCCTGGGTATGAAAAAAGATATAGCCTACCTGGAGAACCTGGGTATGGCGCAACTATTGTCAACCGACTTTGAAAAGGGTATTACCACCCTTGAAGAATTGTTGCTTAAAAAGCCTAATGACCCTGAGGTTATGTTCCAGATAGCACAGGCATGGTACCGCCATGAAAAATATGATAAAGCCCGGGATGCATGGGGAAAGGTGGTAGCTGTTGATGATTCCAATTTCAGGGCTATGTATATGATAGGCATGACTTATCAGCGTTCGGGTAAAATAGCCAAGGGACGTGAAATTTGCGATAAAGCCATT
>Ga0209023_10004227_pt1 | contig 16495 bp, 15 predicted proteins | sample LakOneMetagenome_FD_187468 | JGI IMG/M metagenome (GOLD analysis project Ga0209023, IMG submission 187468) | Freshwater and sediment microbial communities from Lake Erie, Canada (SPAdes) (version 2) | ecosystem: Environmental > Aquatic > Freshwater > Lentic | place: Lake Erie, Canada... | reverse complement strand
AAGCGATTGAGGTGATTGCCAAATCAGGTGCAACTTTGGAGTTGTATTCTGTTAATGCAATTACCAGTGGGACTGATAGTCAAGGTGAAGTGGCAGTCCGCTTGAATCAAAATGGACGCATTGTGACAGGGCAAGGTGCTGACACAGATATCGTGATTGCAAGTGCGAAAGCTTATCTGGATGCATTAAATTGGCTATCAACCCAAGGTAAGGCAAATCCACAAACTGATGAGGTAATGTGATTTGTTGCAACAACAGGCGCGCGCACGAGCAGTTTTAGCAGCACTCGGCATCCCGTTATGGGGAGTCCGCGGCGAACAAACTCAATCTGTGTCTGTCGTTTCTATTTGGGGTAATCAGACTGATTCTTTTGATTCCGACACTCAGGATCAAAAGAATCAGTCTGAACAAAAAATGGAAGTGTTAGCACCAACTACAAAGAGTGAGGTTGGTCTGACATTAGAGCCAAGTATTCCTAAGCCACCTACTTTGCCATTAGTTGAGTCAAATCCCGTTGTAAAATTAAAAGAAGAAATTCAGTCTGAAGAAAAGCCGACTAGACTTCCTTTTGCTCAAGTTATTACGACTAACGACCCCATGCATATCGAACAAGTGATTCGTTTCAGTTTAGAGGCGAGAATTATTGGTGAATGGGTTGTTTTGGTGTCTGTTCAGGCTTTGAATCATCGCGATCGTAATACTTTGTGGAAGAGTATCAGCCAATCATTTTCTTTTAGACAAGCTTCTCAAGAGGTTAGTCGTTTTGATTGGCCTTTAGCTGAGGGTGCGCGTTGGCAGACAAATGTCGGTGCGCAAGCGGCTTTGATGGGCTTTTTGACACGATTTGGTTCAGAGCGAAGGATTGGTTTGATGGGTGAGTTACCAGATTCAATTATTCCTGATCGGTTGGAACGTTTACCTTCACTAGATGAGTTACTTCGAGAGCCCTTGAAAAAGCGTAGTCTGTGGCGTTTGTTCGTTGGGAATATTCGCTAAGTTGTAATGTATTAATCTATGTAATAATTTTTATCGATATAAAAAATAAGTAAAAATAAGTCGAAGTATGCATGAATACGGCATACCTCGACTGCATAGCAGAATTTATTTTTGAGGCGTTACATTAATAAACGGCATTGCTCCGCCACCCGCATATTGCGGTAGAATTCCATTCCATTTTTCAATGGCTTTCATTTTGACATATTCTTCGCCACCTTGTTCTTTTATCGCTTGTGCTTGGATACGGATTGTTTCAGCTTCAGCTTGAGCCATCGTAATTTTTTGCTCTGCTTCAACTTTGATTCGATCTAAGTCATTTTTTGCTTTGAGTGCATTCTGCTCAGCAGTTTGCTTGGCTTCAATTGCATCATCAAATGCTTTTGAAAAGCTAAAGTTAGTGATCTGGATATCTTCAACAACAACGTTATAGTTGGCTAAATTTGCGCGTAATCCAGTTGCGATTTCTGCTTTGACTGCGTCACGACGAGTTAGAAGCTCCTCAGCAGAGAAACGAGCAATCACAGCTTTGACGATTTCCTGAATGCGAGGTTCTATTACTTTATCTTCTACATCTAGACCGATACGGGTGTATGTATCTTGCAGACTGTTAGCATTTAAATGGTAGTTCAATGCAACTTCAGTGGTTACAGTCTGTAGATCCTTGGTACCTGCACTTGCGGGTGCTTTGGATTTTTGAGTACGCACATCCACAAGAATTACTCGTTCGATAAATGGTAGTTTGAGATGTAGACCATCCGAAACCACGTCTTGAATTTGTCCGAAACGAAGAACGATTGCACGCTGTCCAGAGGCGACGGTATAAAAAGAACCCCAGCCAATAAGAAAAATAAATAAGCCGATTACACCCCAAATAAAGAATTTTGGATTGTTGATACGAGGTTGAGAAGCGAGCATTTTAAGATCTATCCTTTGTATTCTAGTGATATTTTGCTGTATTAGATTAGCAGAAAATGACGGTAAGCAACGAGTTGATATTTTTTAGGCAAAAAAAACGACTCACATTAGAGTCGATTTTTTTATAAATATTTGACTTAGCAAAAATTAGCGTTCAAGCAATGCCAATTTATTAGGTTTGCCATCCCATTCTGCAGCATCTGCTGGGCGCTCACCAATCACGGTAATATTTGGCCAGATTGCAGAGAGTTCAGTGTTCAGTTCAAGGAATTTTTCCTGACCTTTTGGCAATTCATCTTCTGAGAAAATTGCATTGGCGGGGCATTCTGGTTCGCACAATGCGCAGTCGATGCATTCATCAGGATTGATCACCAAGAAATTTGGACCTTCATAAAAGCAATCTACTGGGCACACTTCAACACAGTCTTGGTATTTACATTTAATACAGTTTTCGGTGACAACAAAGGTCATGGCGGTCGGCTACCTAAAGTCTAACTAAAATGGTTTCAAACAGTTTTTGCAGTTACAAAGAGCGTGGTAACTGAAACTGCGGTGAATTGAATGCTGCATAGTTTAATCTATTTGCCGCTCGATACCAATTCCTTTAACTGATATAGAATATCAAGTGCTTGCTTAGGTGTAAGTTCATCGACATTTAATGCATTTAGCTCATTCATTACGGGTGTCATTTGCGTGAGGGTTTCGTTTTGTTCCACAAGTTGTGCATTTGGCTGCGATTCCTGACTCAATAGATCATCAAATAAATCACTTTGTCCGAGATGGACTGCTTGTTGGCGTTCAAGTGCACGTAAGCGACTGCGTGCTTCTTTGATGACTGACGCGGGAATACCTGCGAGTTTGGCGACTTGTAAACCGTGACTTTTGCTGGCAGCACCGTCTTGGACTTGGTGTAATAAAATGAGCTCACCATTGATTTCTCGTGCCGCGACATGGCGATTTTCAATACCAGCTTGAATACCAAGCTCGGTGAGTTCAAAATAATGTGTAGCAAACAGACATAAGCAATTGATTCGTTTTGCTAAATCAAGAACACATGCCCATGCGAGTGATAACCCATCATAAGTACTCGTTCCGCGACCAACTTCATCCATCAGAACTAAAGATTGGCTCGTAGCATGATGTAAGATTTGTGCAGTTTCGGTCATTTCCACCATAAAGGTTGATTTGCCGCTGGATAAATCATCTGCGGAGCCAATTCGTGTGAAAATACGATCCACAGGTCCTAAAATGGCTTTATTTGCAGGGACATAACTTCCTGAATAGGCAAGTAATGTGATCAATGCCGTTTGGCGCATATAAGTGGATTTACCGCCCATATTTGGGCCTGTAATCAGAATTAAACGGTTATTTTGATTTAAAAAAACATCGTTTGGTGTGAATGGTGCTCGGCTTACTGATTCAACGACAGGATGACGACCGTCTTCGATATCAATCAAGGATTCAGCCGTGAATGATGGACGAGCCCAGTTGCGTAATCGTGCTTGACTAGCCCAATTGCTTAGGACATCAAACTCGGCGATTGCGGCACTCATCATTTGTAAGGGCGCAAGTTGTTGTTTGAGTTGTTCGAGTAGTTGTTCAAATAAGATTTTTTCGCGAATGAGTGCACGTGATTCACTTGATAAGACTTTGTCTTCAAAGGCTTTAAGTTCAGGCGTGATATAGCGTTCGGCATTTTTCAGGGTCTGCCTGCGAATAAAATGCGCGGGTGCGGATTCTGCTTGAGCACGTGTGAGCTCAATAAAATACCCACTAACACGGTTATAACCGATTTTAAGTGTATTAATCCCAGTTGCAGTGCGTTCACGAATTTCCATATCGAGGAGATATTGGCTAGCGTGATCACGGATTTGGCGTAGTTCGTCGAGTTCAGCATCAAAACCATCGGCAATCACACCGCCTTCGCGGAGTAAAACGGGTGGTAGTTCGTTAATGGCTTTGGTTAACAGTACATAAACATTATGAAATTGACCCAGTTGTTCGCTTAAATCATCGAGCAGGCTTTGATTGGCTTGTTGTTCCCAGCCTTTTCCGTGTAACGCAGGTTGTAGTGCGTGGTGAAGCAGAGGAAGTTGTCCGCATGTTTGGCGAAGCTGTACTAGATCGCGTGGACGTGCTGTACCTAAAGCGATACGTCCAAGTACACGTTCTACGTCACCAATATTTTTTAGCACAATCCGAATAGGTTCATCGTGAAAACCATCTTTGAGTCGTGCAATCGCATCTAGGCGTGCATCCAGAATACGAGTATCGCGGAGCGGTTGCATGAGTGTGCGTGCAAGCAAGCGGCTGCCCATTGCAGTTTGGCAGTCATCGACCAGTGCGAGCAGGGATGTACCGTGTTCAAATAATGGATCAACGATTTCTAAGTTGCGTCGTGTCACAGGATCTAGCGCAATGAATGAATCCATTGATTCAAGGCGCAAATGTTGGATATGAGGCAGACTACTTTGTTGCGTTTCTCGAGCGTAGTGAAGTAACGCCGCAGCGGCAGCCTGAGCCAAAGGCAAATGATCAATACCAAAACCTGACAAAGTGCTGACATTGAATTGACGGCACAGTGTTTGGTGGGCGTTTTTTAAATCAAAATCGACGTTTGGTCGGCGTGTGATCGTTGTATTGGTTGCGGGTGAGCTATTTGATGTGCAGCAGAGTTGTTTGATGTCATCAAGGCTCATTTTTTCTTGTTGAATGAGATTTTCATCAATTAGCAGTTCTGCTGGTGCAATACGAGCGAGTTCAATGGTTAAACGTGCAGGATCAAAAGAAATTTCCTGTACGGTTAATGCACCTGTTGCCAGCTCAAGTACAGCGATACCAGCCTGATTTTTGTGAGCATTTTTTTGTATGCAAAGTGCAGCCATGCGAACAGCACGATGACTCGGCATCAATGCCTCATCCGTCAATGTTCCAGCAGTGAGCACGCGAACGACTTTGCGTTCGACAGGGCCTTTGCCTGTGACTTCTCCAACCTGTTCACAGATTGCGACGGTTTCACCTGCCTTGACCAAACGGGCTAAATAACCTTCTGCCGCATGATAGGGTACGCCTGCCATTGGGATGGGTTCGCCGCCAGATTTACCGCGATGAGTGAGTGTTATGCCTAAAAGTTTTGCCGCACGATGAGCATCTTGAAAGAACAATTCATAAAAATCGCCCATCCGATAAAATACCAAAGCGTGAGGATATTCGCGCTTTACATTTAAATATTGCTGCATCATAGGTGTGTGTGAAGCGATATCAGCGTTCGGTAAGCTATTTTCTGAGACGTGCATGGACAAATCTGACATAACAGGGATCAGTTTTATGATGATAAAAGACCGATGTATCATACCGAAAAATCTGATTCAGGCTGTGAAGTTTTTTAATGGATTGTGGAGTAGTGCAGAGGTACGATAATAAAAAAGCCACTTCATGGAAGTGGCTCTGTAAGTTGATTCATATTTAAAATGAAAAACCAACGCCGAGGTTCAACGAGTCACCAAGATTAAAGTGATTTTCAGGATCAGGCATTGTATTCACTTTGTTTTTTCGGTAATCAGCTTTGACGACTACGCCTTCGCCAATTTCGAGATTTGCACCTACCGTCCAGATTTTTTCATCAGGTTTTTTCTCGGCAAGCGAATCAAATCCGGCAGCTGTGTTTAGGATTTCATAGCGGATAAATGGTTTTAGCACGTAGTCACCGCTTTGCCATGCACGGTAACCAGCTTGTAGATAACCACCGTAGAATAGACTCGGGATTAAATTTGGATCGATCGTTGTCGCTAAAAAATCGGTGTTAATTTGTTTTGTGTTGCTAATCGTTGCTCGAATAAACTCTCCAGCGAGATCGAGATCTCCGATTTGATAACGTCCATGCAAATCGAGCATGAGTAGTTTGGAATGATTAGCAAGGAAATCAGGTTGATGTTGACCGATGCTGTCATAAACGACGGAACTGCCGAGCATGAGACCAGGTATACCACGCCAATTCAGTGCTATAACTCCGCCAAAGTCTCTTGCAGTCGCAAATTGTCCTTCACCATGTGTTGCTTGAAGCGGACCACGATCACGTCCTTCGGTAGAAGTCGGGTCCCATTTACTGAGGTTAGGTGACGTGGTGAACGCAACATCCCAAGTTAAGCTGTTTTCTGTATCTCCAGATAGTCCGATCCCGACTTCACGCCAAGTGCTTGGAATAATTTTGGTATCGACTTCAGGGCGATAAACGCCATAGTAAGCAGTTGGCTCGTGGTTTTGATTAATCAGTCCAACAGGCATCAGGAATAGACCCGCGCGACCGCGTAGATTTGATTTGAACTCTCGTTCAATCCCGAGTTGTTCGACTTCAGCTTCACCTTGATCACTGGATGAGGTGATGGCATGTTCCCATTCAAATTCGGCAACCATTTTTGTCTGATCATCGAAGCGATGATTTAAGCCAATAACAGCACGTTGTACATCGACGTTGGAGTCTTCGGGTGCTTTGGTCGGACGGTTATAGCCAATTTCTCCATATCCTGAAACAGTCGTAGATTCGCCATCAGATTGTTTTTTTGATGCGCTGGATTTAATGTCTTGTTGAACTTGGTCAATGACTTGAGCCTGCTGTTGAACTTGCTGAGTTTGTAACTGAACCTGCTGTTGGATTTGGGTACTTTGTTGCTGAACTTGGCTTTCTTGTTGAGCTTGTTTTGCTTCGATTTGGTTTAGTTTTTCAAGCAGCAATTTATTTTGTGCGCTGAGCTCTTTGACCATTTGAGTCAATTGGGCATTGCTCATGGTGTCAGTGCTTTGGTCATTTGCAGCGAATACGAGGCTACTCATTCCACTCACACTGAGCACCAGTCCAGACATCGCCAACGCCCGCGCCAAATTATTCTGGCGATTCAAAAATTGCATAGAGCCCTCTTATGGAAGATTTATGAAAGTTAAAATGATAATACTTCTTGTTTACATTTGTAAGGGTGTATTTCAAATTTGTTAAATCACCCGTTGTTTTAAAAAATCTATGTATCCAGAAAAAATATCCAAAACGCAATAAAAAGAGCTGATCTCTGATTCATGCGGAGTAGGAGATAATTCTTCAGATCTTGTTTAAACCCTTCATCAAACTTGGTGAAATATGGTTAAATATGCGATTAAATTTTAGCTTTTTCTTTTTTATTTTTATCGCAAGGACATTCTTTCATGCGTGCTTTTAATTTCTGTGCTGGTCCTGCCGCGCTTCCTACAGCTGTTCTCAATCGTGCCCAAGCTGAATTACCAGATTGGCATGGCACAGGCATGTCGATCATGGAAATGAGTCATCGTAGTGATGATTTTGTCGGTGTTGCTGAGAAGGCGGAAGCTGATTTACGCACGCTGTTAAACATTCCTTCGAACTATAAAGTGTTGTTTGTACAAGGCGGCGCATCATTGCAATTTTCTGCTGTGCCATTGAATTTGTTAGGTGCTGGTCAGACTGCGGACTATATCGACACAGGGATTTGGGCAGATAAAGCGATTGCTGAAGCACGTCGTTATGGCAATGTGAATGTTGCAGCATCAAGCAAAGCCGATCATTTCCGTCATGTACCAGCACAAAGCGAATGGCAACTGACTAAAGGCGCAGCCTATGTGCATTACACGCCAAACGAAACGATTGGTGGTTTGCAATACGATTTCATTCCTGAAGTGGATGCGCCGCTTGTTGCAGATTTTTCATCTTCAATTTTGTCTGAGCCATTGGACGTTTCTAAGTTTGGTTTGATCTATGCGGGCGCGCAAAAGAATATTGGCCCAGCAGGTTTGACACTTGTGATCGTGCGTGATGATTTGATTGGTCATCCGCAGTCAATCACACCAAGTCTGCTCGATTACGCGCAACAAGGCAAAAATGGTTCGATGATCAACACACCACCAACATTTGGTTGGTACTTGGCAGGTTTGGTCTTTGAATGGTTGATTGAGCAGGGTGGTTTAACTGCTATGCAAAAACTCAATCAAGAGAAAGCTGCGACGCTGTATGGCTACATTGACCAAAGTGGTTTCTATGCCAATCCGATCAAGAAAGAAAACCGTTCAATCATGAATGTACCATTTACGCTTGCGGATGCGTCATTAGAAAAAGCATTCTTGGCAGAAAGTACCGCAGCAGGATTGCTGAATTTGGCTGGTCATCGTTCTGTGGGTGGTATGCGTGCGAGTTTGTATAACGCCGTGCCACTTGAAGCGGTTCATGCGCTGGTTGCGTTTATGCAAGACTTTGCGAAACGTCACGGTTGATTTGCTTTTAGCTCCTTCCCCATGAGGGGGAAGGCTGGGATGGGGGTGCTTTTTAGCAAAAATCAAAATCACCCCCATCTAAATCTTCCCCCTAATGGGGAAGACTTCAAAACAATAAGAATTCGAGGAAAAATTATGTATACAGGTAGTTGTCTTTGCGGTGGTGTCCAATTTTTAATCAATGCAGAACTTGCACCTATTCAAATTTGTCATTGTTCGCAATGTCGTAAGGCGCAAGGTGGAGCATTTGCGACGAATACGCCTGTATCGACTGCTGATTTTGATCTGAAAAGTGGTGCAGAACTTCTGACTGAATATGAGTCTTCGCCTGGTAAAAGACGATTCTTTTGTCGTCAATGTGGTTCGCCGATTTATAGCAGTCGGGATTCGTTGCCGAATGTGATTCGGATTCGTGCGGGTTTGCTGGATGAACCGTTAAAGGTGAAACCAGCGTTTCATTTTTATACTGCATCGAAGTGTAGCTGGATGGAAATTAATGATGACTTGCCGCAGTATGAAGAGGGTGTGAAGTAAGAAACAAGATGGTGTTTATTTTATTTCATTTATTTCTTGATGATTTTCAAATAGTGAATCGATCTTTACTAGAATATCTACAGGATTTAGTTCTAAAGCAGAACAATACATTACAAATTCAAAGACATCTAATCGCCTGTCCCCTGTTTCAACTTTTCCGACAAGCGAATGAATCACGCCTAGCCGAGCTGCCAGTGCGCGTTGTGATAGTCCTAATTCGAGTCTTCTTTGGAGAAAGAGTTGTCGAAGCCAGACATATTGAGTGCTATGAATTGATAATTTAAGGCTTTTCATTGCCCCCATATTAGGTGCATGTTATTGTGCACCTGTTTTAGGTGCGTTCTGGTTTGTTAATTGTATTTAGTAAATTAAAACAGAATCGCAAAGTAGTATGAATTTTTAAAGGAAAACAGATAATGAAAAGATTTTTTATGTGGTCAAGCTTATTTTTGATGATGGGCGTAAATGTGGCAGCAAGTGCTGAAACAGAGTTACAAGAAAAACAAGATGTATTAAAAATAATGAAAAAATATGCTGAATCAACAGCATGTGAAACGAGTTTTGAAAAAGAAGCTAGTCCAGATGGACGAGTAACAGGCTTGCGTGATGTGAATACAATTGAACGCGATGCTGAAATGGGATCTTCCAGTTATTTTGTCCTTTGGAGTGGCGATGTTGGATGTCAGGGAGGCAGTGGTACAAACTCTTCTTATTTATCTGAAGTATCGCGCTTCTCAGATACACGCCCTTTTTTAGTAACTGCTCAAGATGTGCTGGGAGATAAAATTCAAGGAGGGGAAGCGGGACAGATCAATATGAGATTTACTGAGAGCATCAAGAAATTGGCGAATGGAAATTTAGAAATTATTTCATGGAACTATGCCGATAAAAAGTTTGGTGGGAAAGATGGGGGGAATAATTTTCCAGCCAATAAATTCAAATACACGCTTGCATTTGATAGTAAGAGCAACCAATGGAAAGTGGTGAATCAAATACTTTTGGGTCGAGCAAAATAAAGGCATATATTGAAAAGTTGAAAATAATAAAAAACACAAGGGTGTGCAATGCGCACCCTACTTGCTTAGAGATTAACTCCACTCATCCTGCTTTACTTGCTATGCTCTGATCATTCACAAAATTCAGAATATTGAATTCCTATGCTGTACGCCTATTTTGAAAAGCTAATCGATCAATTCCGTGAAGTGCCTGATAAGATGCCGCCGCAGGGTTTGGTGGCGTTTTATCTGCATTTTTTGCGGCAGGTGTGGCCTGTTTTTATCATGGTTTTGGTCGTCGGTTTAGGACTGACACTCATCGAAGTCTCTTTGTTTAGCTTCCTCGGCAAAATTGTCGATATGGCACAGACGACTTCGCCAAAAGTCTTTTTTCAGCAGCATAGCCAAATGTTGTTGTGGATGGCATTTGTAGCGTTGATCTTACGTCCAATTTTTAGATTTTCGCGTAATGTCTTGGTGTCTCAATCCATTATTCCCAGCTTCACCAACCTCATTCGTTGGCAAAGTCATGTCTATGCACTCAAACAAAACTTAAGTTTCTTTCAGAATGATTTTGCGGGACGCATTGCCAATCGAGTGATCCAAGTTGGACCTGCGCTTCGCGATTCGACAGTGCAAATGACCGATGCGATTTGGCATGTGCTGATTTATACAGGCAGTGCGCTGTATTTGTTTGGTCATGCGGATAGGCATTTGATGTTGCCATTATTGATTTGGTTGGCTTTGTATATTTACGGCATGATCTATTTTGTGCCGAAACTTAGGGTGCGCTCCGTTGCCGCATCGAGTGCGCGTTCCCAACTCATGGGGCGCATCGTGGATGGTTATACCAATATCAGTACGCTCAAGTTATTTGCTCAAAGCAAGGATGAAGAAAACTACGCTCGGGATAGTGCAACCGAACTGACGCGCCGTGTTCAAGAGATGATGCGTGTCATTACCAGTATGGACAGTTTACTGACGTTAATGAACAGTATGCTGATTGTCTTGACCATTGGCTTGGCATTATGGTTGTGGAGTGTTGGCAATGTTACGCTGGGTGATGTGACATTGGCAGCAGGGCTAGTGATTCGGATTAATGAATTATCGTCATGGATCATGTGGGTGTTGAATGGCATGGCGGATAACGTCGGGCAGGTGCAAGATGCGATGAAAAGCATTGCCCGACCTCGTGGTTTATCAGATGCACCTGATGCGAAGTTGTTACAGGTAACGCATGGCAATATTAATATTCGTCATGTGTCATTTAACTATGGCAAAAATCATTACGGCAAAAATACAGATCATACCCATAGTGTTCTCAGTGACCTAAGTTTGAGTATTCGAGCAGGCGAAAAGATTGGTTTGGTCGGGCCATCTGGTGCAGGGAAATCGACACTGGTCAGTTTGTTGCTCCGACTCTATGATCTTGAGCGCGGCGAGATTTTGATTGATGGACAGAACATTGCTCACGTCACTCAAGATAGTCTGCGCTCAAAGATAGGCTTAGTGACGCAGGATACGTCATTGCTGCATCGCTCCATTCGTGACAATCTGCTCTATGGCAAGCCAAATGCCAGTGATGATGAACTGATGTTGGCGGTGCAGCAGGCGCGTGCAGATGTGTTTATTCCTGAACTGGAAGATGGCGAGGGACGGCATGGTTATGACGCACATGTCGGTGAGCGTGGCGTGAAGTTGTCAGGCGGTCAACGTCAGCGTATTGCGATTGCGCGGGTTTTGCTGAAGAACGCGCCGATTCTGATTTTGGATGAGGCGACATCAGCATTGGATTCAGAAGTTGAAGCTGCGATTCAAGATAGTCTAGAAGTGCTAATGCAAGGCAAAACAGTGATTGCGATTGCACATCGATTGTCCACGATTGCGCGTATGGATCGACTGGTGGTGCTGGATCAAGGGCAAATTATCGAAATGGGAACTCATGCAGAGTTGCTGGCACAAGGTGGATTATATGCAAGATTGTGGCGACATCAGACGGGTGGTTTTGTTGGCGTAGGTTAGTATTGGTTTTCTATGTGAAATTTCTACACCAACACTTCACATAAAAATCACTGAGCTCGCTGGACTTTGTCCTTTAATCATTTTAATAATAGAACGAGTTCATTCTATTGTCTTTTTCTTATGAGTACTGCCATCAATACAATTCCGAGCAAACAGATTTTACTCGTTGAAGATGATCCTGCGATTGCAGAACCGTTGATCTATGCACTTGAGCGAGAAGGATGGAAAGTGCATTGGGTGACGTTGGCGGCTAAGGCGTTAGAACTTCTTGCAATGACATCTGTGGATTTTATGATTCTCGATGTTGGATTGCCTGATATGGATGGCTTTGATTTGTGTCGGACGATTCGTAAAGAGTGGTCAACGCCATTACTGTTTCTTACTGCGCGGAGTGAAGAAATTGAACGCATTATTGGACTCGAAATCGGTGCTGATGATTATTGTGCTAAACCTTTTAGCCCTCGGGAAATTATTTCAAGAATCAAAGTGATTTGGCGGCGAATGAATGTGCAAGATTCAGTACAGAGTTTAGTAAAGAGTAAACCAGAAACGATTGAAAAACCGAGTGAAACTGAGCATGTCATTGCTTGGGGTGAATGGCAGCTAAATTTATTAACGTTTCATGTAACTTATCATAACAAAGCACTCAATCTCACTCGTTATGAGTTGCGCTTGCTTGAGGTTTTACTCAAACACCCTGAGCGCGTTTGGAGTCGGGGGCAGTTGATGCAAGCGGCTTGGGAACACCCTGATCATAGTCTAGAGCGTACAATTGATAGTCATATCAAAACGTTACGCCAAAAACTGCGTATGGTTCACCCGATTGATCCGATACAGACTCATCGTGGATTGGGCTATAGTCTGAGTCGTTCGTAGGGTTTTTCACTCTCTTTCTTATGCGTAGAGATATTGCATGTCGATTTTTTTAAGGATTTGGTTTGCGTTCGCGATTGTCTTATTAGTGGCGAGCTATTTCACGTTGAATGCTTTACAAAATCAGATCAAACCGAGCATGCGCCAAGTTGTCGAAGAAACCCTTGCCGATAATGCCAATATTATTGCTACCCTGATTGCGCCAGATGTCGAGAACCGAAAAGTACAAACTCCAGAGTTTAACCAAAAAATTAACGAGATTCTTCATCGAAAATTGGGCGCGAAAATTTGGAGCCAACAAAAAGATACTGTGAGCGAACAGCTTTATATTACAGACGCCAAAGGAATTGTTTTATACGACTCACAAGGGGTAGGCACAGGTCAGGACTATTCGCACTGGAATGATGTTTATCTGACGCTGCATGGCCGTTATGGGGTGCGTTCAACACGGAGTGATCCCAACGATTCAAGTACGTCAACTATGTATGTGGCAGCTCCGATTTTGGCAGATGGTAAGCTGATTGGGGTACTTTCTCTCGCCAAGCCTGGTGTTTCGGTGCAATCTTATATTGATATCGCTCGCCGTGAAATGATGATTCGTGCGTTATGGATTGTTCTGCTAACGCTGATCGTGAGCGGGTTGGTGGCATGGTGGCTTAGACATGGTATTGAGCAGGTTCGGCGTTATGCGTTACGTCTCACCTCACATCATATCTCTGACGAGCAGGGTGACATGCAGAAGCCTTTACACTTTTGGGCTGCACGTGAGCTGAATGATCTGACGCAAACCATTGATCAAATGCACGAAGCACTAGCTGGAAAAGCGTACGTTGAAAATTATGTCCACACATTAACACATGAGTTGAAAAGTCCATTAACGGCAATTTCAGCTAGTGCAGAGTTGCTGCAAGATGATTTGCCACCGCAAGATCGCTTACGTTTTGCTCAAAATATTCAAGAACAAACCCAGCACTTACAGAATTTGATAGAGCGTTTATTGCTGTTAGCAAAGCTTGAAAAACAACAAGATCATCATGGGCAAAAACTTGAGAAAGTGACGATTGACGTCGTTAGGAATATGAATCAATTGCTGCAAGAACGAAGTGCTGTGCTGAAGACTCGCCATTTGCATATTGATATGAATATTCCGGCAGAAGTTACCGTACAAGCAGAACCATTTTGGTTCAATCAAGCCCTGGGAAATATCCTCGATAATGCAATTGATTTTACTACGCAAGGAGGAAGTGTAACGATTAACTACGTTCCCTTAGCTATTGATCAAGAACGAAAAAATAGCATCATGATTCAGATTGAAAATGAAGGCGAAGCGATTCCGGACTACGCACTTCCTCAGATTTTTGATCGGTATTTTTCGCTTCCGAGACCCGAAAGCGGGCGTAAAAGCACAGGTATTGGACTGACACTTGTGCGTGAAGTGATGGCGTTGCATCAAGGGCAAGTTCAAGTCGAAAATGTTGAAGGTGGCGTGCGGGTGAGTTTGGCGTTTTAGTTGTTTGTATTTCACATTAAATCCATCTTCATTTCACATCTGTTCCATTGGGACTTCATTTCTAAGTCACACAATACATTCTCAAATTAAAAAGGGGGAGTGTGAAAAGTGACTCGATTATTAACATCAAAATTTTCAGTGATTGGTTTTTTAACCTTACTGTTTCTGATTGTATTGGCAATGCTGTCAAATTTGGTCAGCGAGCGTCAACACTACAATCAAAGCGTGATCGAAGGTATTGGCAAGGATTATGTCAATCCGCAAACCATCGTGACACCGTTTATTGTTGTCCCTGCAACAATATGTGTGGATGATAGTAAAAAAGTATGCTTTCAAGATAAAAATATTATTGTCAGCCCAAGTAATTCATTTTGGGATCATCAAGTTAAAGTCAGCGATCAAAATTTCAAACGTGGTATTTATAAAGCCATCACTTATGTTGATCAGATTGCGATTAAAGGCAAATTTTCATTACCGAAGCAACTCATCACGCCAGAAAAAAATCTAGTAATCCATTGGGAAAAAGCAACAATTCGGCTGAGTGTTTCTGATTTACGCGGCTTAATCAGTCAACCCATTTTAAGTGTGAATGGACAAAAAACTGCGTTCAATTTTCCTTCCGATGGCAGCGTTAATCCTCTTGGAGTAACTTATACAGAAGCACCAATTTTATTGAATCCACAAACTCTGGACTTTGATTTCAGCCTTGATTTTGGGTTGAACGGCTTGAGCAGTTTGGCAGTCATTCCTGTGGGTAATGATATGACAATGAAATTGAATGCGAATTGGGTGCACCCTAGTTTTTATGGGACATCATTACCGCAAAAAACTTTTCAGACTGATCAGTTTAGCGCAACTTGGCAAAACACTTATATCGCAAATCAAAATACTGATCATCTCAACGCATGCCTTGGCAATAATACGGAAAACGCTGCTGCTACTGCTACGGCTGCTAGCAACATTACTGGCAATAGTTGTGAGCTACTCAATAAAGCTGATAATAGTGCTTATGCCGTAAAGTTCATCAATGCTGTGGATATGTACACCATGTCAGATCGGACGATCAAATATGGATTGCTGTTTTTGATCATTACTTTCGGCGCATTCTTTTTATTTGAAGTGCTGAAGAAGTTACGAATCCATCCGATGCAATACACCTTGGTTGCTGCGGGACTTGGTGTTTTTTATCTCTTATTGTTGTCATTTAGTGAGCATATTGATTTTTCTTTGGCTTATCTTGGTTCAAGCACAGCTTGTGTTCTACTGATTAGTTTCTATGTGTATTTCGTGTTGAAAGGTCTTGGTCGAACATTGCTGCTGACATCGATTCTGTCGTCGATGTATGCGTGCATGTACGTGATTTTACAGTCTGAAGATTTAACGCTTATTTTGGGTTCAGTCCTCGTTTTTGTACTAATCGCTGTAATGATGTTTTTAACCCGTAAAGTGGATTGGTATGACGTTTCTGCTTCAACACGTCATCCTTAAAAGTGTGTACTCACCATTGTCAAGCTGTATCTGGAATGGTGAGTTTGCTTCAATTCAACTCATGAATAAAAGATTGCCTCCATAGGAGCCCATCATGAATGCCGCATTAAATACAGAATATTCAGATTTTATGAAAATATTAATCGTCAATGGTTTGATTCAAGACTTCTCAAATACGATTAAAAAGGTGGATGTTTTACGTTATTACCGAGAAACCAAACTGGCTTTTTTAAATTTAGGAAGTCTAATCATTAGTGAAAACGATGGGCGAGTTTACCTGTTCAATCAAACAGGAGAGCTGATTTGTATGAATTGCATTGAGATCTAATTTGTTGACAGGTAAAAACTGCGTAAATTTTTTTCTCGTTGTTCGGTTAATTCAGTTTTACAACTGACATACATTAAACCTCGAATCGTACCGTCGATATAGTAGGTGTAATGTGAGTCACATTCAGCATCACGAAAAGAAACCCAAAGACGCTGTGCTTTGATGAGCTGAGATAGCATGGGCTTGCCCATTGAATTAGTCGATGGGTTGGCTTTGATTTGAGCGACAACTTGGGTATAGGTGGCATTGAGTTTTTTGTCAGCTTTTTCAAATTCTCGATTGGCACAATATTCAATTTCAGGCGTACCGCCTTTTCCAGCAGCGCAATATTGTTCAATTTGAGCGTCTGACATCGAGTCAAAAGATGGGTCGTCTGCGTAAGAAAACTCTGTTAAACCGAATAATGCTAAGACTGCAAATGTTATTTTTATTGAACGCATCATGGCTTCCTTATAATTACTTTTAGGCTTTGTATTAAAAAACCACCATGAATTCAAAACTCATGGTGGTTTTTTATTTCAACACTCAATTAGAGTGTTAAACGTTAAAACGGAAGTGCATCAC
>Ga0209023_10004226_pt1 | contig 16497 bp, 16 predicted proteins | sample LakOneMetagenome_FD_187468 | JGI IMG/M metagenome (GOLD analysis project Ga0209023, IMG submission 187468) | Freshwater and sediment microbial communities from Lake Erie, Canada (SPAdes) (version 2) | ecosystem: Environmental > Aquatic > Freshwater > Lentic | place: Lake Erie, Canada... | reverse complement strand
TAAAGGGGATATTTTTATGACTGGGGGATTTATGATAGACTTATATATATCTTCCAAGCATTACTTAGCTCGTTATATTCCAAGTCCATTAGGAAATACAGATGGTTATGTTGCAAAATTTACAAAAACAGGCGAACCAATTTGGTCATTCAGCTTTGGAAAAGATGAAGCTGACTTTGGTTGGGAGGTTGCCATTAATCCTAATAACGGGAATTTATTATTAACTGGTGGTTTTAATTCGGCTGCAATTAAAATAAATGAAGACTATTTTAATAACCCAGATGTATTAGAGCAAGATGCAGGGTTTTTAGCAGAAATTGATACAATGGGCAACGTCGTTTGCAAGGCAATATTCAATGGTGGTGGAGATGATTGGTTAGCTGTTGCTGTTGACAATGACGGATATATGTATTTGGGTGGCGATTATTGGGTGCACAAATTTATTATTGGTAGTGATACCTTCTCCAATCCCGGAGGTGCTGAAAAATTTTTTGTTACCAAGATCGCTCCTTGTCCCGGAACAATCAATTCCGTAAAAAAGAATGTTGAAATAAAAGATATCAAGGTTTTCCCTAATCCAGTGCTTGACTACTTAACTATTGAAGTTGAAGGAAAAACCGGCTATCGTATATTATCTGTTATTGGAAAATGTTTGCAAGAGGGAGTGTTGCTTAGCAAAAATAACATTATAGATGTCCGAAGTATTTCAAATGGTATTTGCATTTTAGAAACGACCAATTCTAAAGGAGAAAGAAATATATTCAGAATAATAAAAGAATAATAAGCTGTGAAATTACAATCCTCGTTAGGATTGATGCCATTTACTTAAATTTGCAACCTTAAACGATAACTATTGTGGGTAAATAGTTGTTGCCAAATATAGGTGAAACAATTACCTTGCAAGAATATTTAATGAAATTTAAACTGGCCCTTTAAAGGGTGCGTGATATATGGCTAAAGTAATAGCAGTAGCGAATCAAAAAGGTGGGGTGGGCAAGACCACAACAGCAATAAATCTGGCTGCAAGCCTGGCGGTGCTGGAGTATAAAACATTGCTGGTGGATGCAGATCCGCAGGCAAACAGCACTACCGGTAATGGTTTTGACCTGAAGAATATACAGATAAGCCTGTATGACTGCATGGTGAATGAGACCCCTGCAGTGCAGGTAATACTGGAAACAGAAACACCCAACCTGAATATTTTGCCGAGTCACCTGGACCTGGTAGGTGCGGAAATAGAATTGATCAATCACCCGAACAGGGAGTTTGTGCTGCGCAAATCACTGGAGCCGGAACTGGCTAAATATGACTTTATCATTATAGACTGTTCGCCATCTTTGGGGCTTATTACCATCAATGCTTTGGCTGCTGCCGATAGCGTGGTGATACCCGTACAGTGTGAGTATTTCGCTTTAGAAGGTCTTGGTAAGTTATTGAATACCATTAAGATAGTTCAATCTCGTATCAATGCCGACTTGAAGGTGGAAGGCATATTGATGACGATGTATGACGGCCGTCTGCGCCTGAGCAACCAGGTAGTGGAAGAGATCAAGAATCACTTTGGCGACCTGGTTTTCAACACCATTCTGCACCGTAATACACGATTGGGTGAGGCGCCGAGCTTTGGTATGCCTGCCCTGCTGTATGACGCGGAAAGCACAGGTGCGGTGAACTACCTGAACCTGGCGAAGGAGATATTGCAGAAGAATAACATGACCAAAATAAAGAACGAAGATAAAATTTTTGAAATAGATGAGCATGGCGCAGATCAATAAGAAGCAGGGATTGGGCAAGGGCATCCGCGCACTGCTGGATACGATAGACGAGGAAATGACATCGAAAGATGCCGTACCTGCTGCTACCGGCCATAATAATATTACCACTACTGCCCGTATTCCGCTGGACCAGATAGTAGTAAACCCCAAGCAGCCCCGCCATGATTTTGATGAGCAGGCGATAAAGGAGTTATCTGAAAGTATAAAGCTGCACGACATCATACAGCCGGTAACGGTGGTGAAGGTGGGCAATAATCAGTACCAGCTCATATCAGGAGAACGCAGGTTGCGTGCCTCTAAAATGGCAGGGTTGGTAGATATTCCTGCTTATGTGCGCACGGCAGACAGCCAGGGCATGCTGGAAATGGCACTGCTGGAAAACCTGCAGCGTGAGAACCTGAACGCAATAGAAATAGCACTGAGCTACCGCCAGCTGATGGACGAATGCGGATTGACGCAGGAGCTGGTTGCAGAAAGAATGAAGAAGGAGCGCAGCACGGTAGCCAACTACCTGCGCCTGCTGAAGCTGCCGCCCGATGTGCAGAAATCTGTACGTGACGGATCGTTGAGTATGGGCCATGCACGCGCAATAATAAGCCTGGAACATATAGAACAACAGCTTTATGTATACAGAGAAACGCTTGCCAAAGGATTGTCGGTAAGGCAGGTGGAGCAGATGGTGAAGGATATGTCGGTAGAGAAGACGCCGTCAACAACTAAGCCAGTTGCAGCAAAACTACCCCCTGCATATAAGCGGATAGAAGATAATATGGCTTCTCATTTTGCTACAAGGGTGAAGTTGGACAGGAAGAAATCGGGCAAGGGAAATATTACGATCGAGTTCTATAATGACGAGGATCTGGAAAGGATCATGGATATGATGAAACTGTGATGGCTCAATTGCCGGATGGCGAAATGGCTTAATGTTGATCATTTTAAATTGAATTTTATGAATAAAGTAATTGTTTTTATAGCTGTTGCAATTTATTCTAATTCAATTATTTATGCTCAGGACAAGCAGCTAAACGCCAAGCCTGTCTATGATAATATGCAGCTGGAAAAACAGCGAAAAAAGGAATCGAAAAACCTAACATATAAGCAGTCGGCAGCAACCTGGACTCAGGATGAGAAACCAGTTAGGCCGCTGGGATCTACCGGTAAGCAACACCCGGTGAAGCGTATGAACAAATTTTCTACGCCCTCGACATTTAAGCCGGAACCAATAAAAGCACAACCACTTATGAAGCAATCTGCTTCACCTGCACAGCCTGTTCAGCAGGTCAAATGATCGTCTAAGTATATTTATGGCACGCAAAAACAAGCCAAGGGAGGTAGAGGAGCAGCAGTCAACAGATGATAATGGCTTGTCTATACACTGGGAAAAGGAAGCCGGTGAGCACCAGAAGCAGTATAAATACATGCTGGAGCGGGGCAACTTCAATAAGATGCTGAAGGCACTGCCCGACCTGCATGATGCAGCTTTTGCCAAAATAGACTGCCTGAAATGTGCCAACTGCTGCAAGAACCACTCTCCCCGTTTTAAGCAGCCCGATATAAAGCGCATAGCCAAAAGCCTGCATATGAAGGAGGGCGACCTGGTAGCGCAATACCTGGTGCTGGACAAAGAAGGAGACTATGTAAGTAGGGTGAAGCCATGTCCCTTCCTGGCGGAAGATAATACTTGCAATATATACGATGATCGCCCAAGCGACTGCGCCCGCTACCCATATACTGACGAGGATGTGCTGCTGAAAAGAGTGCAACTGACCCTGAAAAATGCGACTGTGTGCCCGATCACGTTTACCGTACTGGAGGGGCTGCTGGTAGAGAATGGCGGTAAGAAACAATAGTTGAATTCATTATCCTATTTTCTATATTTGGCATAATTTTTGTGGCAATAGCTACAACTATTATTCTTATCTTGCGCTTCAGTTTTTCATAACAATCCGGAATTTATAACAGCACATCTGTAATGCTAAAAATAGGAGTTTTTGGTGCAGGCCATCTCGGCAAGATACATATTCAGCAATGGCAGGAAGTAGAAGGTATAGAGTTAGTAGGTTTTTATGACCCGAATGATGAAAATGCTGCCATAGCCATATCCAAGTACCAGGTTCCCCGTTTTACAGATGTAGACCAACTGATAGCCAGTGCAGATGCAGTTGATATTGTATCGCCTACTATCACCCACTTCGATCTGGCAAAGCGTGCATTACTGAGCGGAAAGCATGTATTTATAGAAAAACCCCTGGCACATACACTTGATGAAGCTAATGAACTGGTGAAGCTGGTGAAAGAAGCTAATGTGAAATGCCAGGTGGGACATGTGGAGCGTTACAATCCTGCTTTTTTAGCACTTGGCGAACAGACGCTGCAGCCGATGTTCATAGAGGCGCACCGCCTCGCACAGTTTAATCCACGAGGTACCGATGTATCTGTGATACTGGACCTGATGATCCATGATATAGATATAGTGCTGTGCCTGGTGAAGTCGCCCGTGAAACGCATATCTGCCAGTGGAGTAAATGTGCTGAGTGAAACAGCGGATATAGCGAATGCAAGGATAGAATTTGATAACGGCTGTGTTGCTAATCTAACGTCAAGCCGTATATCGCTGAAGAATATGCGCAAGCTGCGCCTGTTTCAGCGTGATGCCTATATAGGTATCGACTTCCTGGAAAAGAAAACAGAGATCATCAGGCTGAAGGACGATGGCTCCCAGGCTGGCATGATGGATTTTCCGTTGGAGATGGCTAATGGGGATAAGAAGATAATATCAGTGCAGCTCCCTGAGGTTGCACCGCTTAACGCCATACGGACTGAACTTACTGAGTTTGCAAATGCCATTATCAATGACCGTCCTGTGCGGGTTTCGGTATATGATGGCTACCAGGCGATGGATGTTGCCCACCAGATCCTGAAAAAAATGAGTTTGCACAATGAGTTGCACAATGTTTAACAATATTTTACGTTAATAGGACAGAAGAGTACTTTATGGGTCATGTTTACAATACGATAAGGCTGATAATAATTGCTGTGATGTGTGGCCTGGTATGGCAAAGCTGTAAAGTAATTAATCCGAAGGAGCAGATACCTACCTATGTACATATAGACTCATTCTTATTTGATGATTGCCTTGCGGGTGTAACAAGATCCAGCAAAATAACTTCGGTAGCTGTTTATAATAATAATAAACCAATAGGCTTTTTTGATTTGCCTGCTACGGTACCGATACAAGCCAATGCAACGAGCGAACTGGAACTGGCGCCCGCAATAGCCATCAATGGCATGAGCTCATTGACCAGCGTGTACCCGTTTTACAGATTTGATACATCTACACTGATTGCTCAACCCGGAAAGATCGTTAACCGTGTGCCGCATACCTGTTTTTTCAAAGATACCAAGGTTGCCTATATCTCCAGGTTTGACGGCGCTCCGGGATTTGCCCGCTATAGCGGAAACAGGGATATACTGACTGTATCTGATCCGACATTAATATTTGAGGGCGGTACCGGCAGCATAATGCTGACTGCGATAGGTGACAGCTCGGAAGACAGTACGATCAAAAGTTTCGCCATTCCTGCCGGGGCTGCATTTATAGAATTTAACTACAAAAGTGAAGTCCCTTTCTATGTGGGGCTGGCAGCAAAACTAAGTACTTATGTGACCGCTGAACCATACTATCTTGCCGGCATCAAACCGTCGGACCATTGGCAGAAGTTTTACATGAATGTGGCTGATTTTAACGCGCAATACAAGGGTACGTCTTATAACTTTTTTATAAAGGCAGTATTGGACGAAGGGCAAAAAAGCGGCAGGCTTTTAATTGATAACGTTCAATTGGTAACTTTCTGATAATGCGGCTAAACCCAATGAAACGGAAAGCGATAAGGCAACTGATGTTGCTGGACTACTTAGCTGCCGCAACGGCCTGGTTTACCTTTTGGATGTATCGTCAGCATATGCTGACACACCTGGACTACATCACCACCCTGCAGAAGTTCCACGTACGCGATTATGTAAATACGCTGGTCATAATACCGGTATGCTGGTTGCTAGCCTATGTGATGTCGGGGACGTACTTTGATCTGTATCGTAAGTCGCGACTGAATGAGATAAACCGTACGCTCATATCGTGTATACTTGGTTGCCTGCTTGTATCTGTGATAGTATTTGCCAATGACAATGGTGATTACTCCTACATCATCAGTGCATTCGGTCATTACCTGCTGATACATACTATATACGCGCTGGTGTTCCGATTGTATATACTATACAGGGTTAAGGTGAACCTGACCAATGGGACAGTAGGCTTTAATACCCTGATAATAGGTGGCAACCAGCAAGCCATAAATATCTACAAGAAAGTGCTTGATAACCCGAAGGCACTGGGTAACATTTTTAAAGGCTTTATTTATTCCAATAAAGAAGCGAGCAATGGGATGACAAAGTTCCTGCCACAGCTGGGACATTTATCGCAACTGGAAGAGATCATAGATAAGCATGACATAGAGGAAGTGATCGTAGCGGTGGACTCATCAGAGCACCACTTGCTGGAAAATATCGTTACACGTTTATGTTATCGCCCGGTGGTGGTGAAGGTGTTGCCTGATTATTACGACATTATATCGGGTTCGGTGAAAACCAGCAATGTGTATGATGCGGTATTGATACACATACACCCGGACCTGATGCCAGACTGGCAGCGGGTGTGGAAGCGGCTTCTGGATATATTCGTATCAGGCCTTGCGCTGGTGGCTTTGTCGCCGTTCCTGATCTTTACTGCAATAATGGTGAAACTGTCATCGAAGGGTGGGGTGTTTTACAAGCAGGAGCGAATAGGTAGATTTGGCCGCCCGTTCTATATTTATAAGTTCCGCTCCATGTTCCTGGAGGCAGAGCAGGCAGGCCCCGCGCTATCGAGCAAGGCTGACCCTCGTATAACAGGTTGGGGGCGGTTCATGCGCAAATGGCGCATAGACGAATTGCCACAGTTTGTGAACATCATAAAGGGTGATATGTCGCTGGTAGGACCAAGGCCGGAACGGAAGCATTATATAGATATCATCAGTGGCACACATGCACACTACAAGTACCTGCACAAAGTAAAGCCGGGGCTTACCTCGTGGGGTATGGTGCAGTTTGGTTATGCGGAGAATGTGGACGAAATGATAGAGCGTATGAAGTATGACCTGCTTTATATTGAGAACTGTTCGCTGGCGCTGGATGTAAAGATCATCCTTTACACATTCATGGTGATCTTCCAGGGAAGGGGTAAGTAGTTCAGTTTATAATTAGCCATTCAGCAACTCCAGAGCTTCGCCTACAATAAAGAAGCTACCTGTTATTAGTAAGGCATCCATTTCTGTCATTGCGGCTTTTGCAGCTGTAACTGCCGCGGCGACACTACCATGGGTATGGCCTGTGAGGCCAACGGTGGTTGCTATTTCCTGAAGTTCAGGGGCGGGTAATGCCCTGGGCAGGTCTGCGTTACAGAAGTAGTATGTAGCGTCTTTTGGGAACAATCCTAAGGCTTCTGCAACGTCTTTGTCTCTTACAAAGCCTACAACTATGTGCTTCTCTTTTGCACGTACCTGGTCCCATTGCTTCATTACTTCATGTATACCTGCCGGGTTGTGTGCTACATCGCAAATGATGGCCGGGTACTCCTGGATCCAGTCCCAGCGGCCGCGGAGGCCGGTGGTGTTCTTTACATTGGTGAGGGCGGCTATTGTGCCGGGTATTGTAAGGTCGAAGCCTTTGTGAGATAATACTTCGCTGGCTGTGAGTATGGTCTTTAAATTGTGCTGTTGGTAGTTGCCCAGCATGTCTGTATGCAGGTCATACATCTCGCGCTTGGCATTATTGACGGCTTTGAAATACTGGAACTTGGCATCCTGGCTGACGCGCACCATACCCCATAAGGACTGTGCATAGTAGAGCATGCTTTGCTTGTGCACGGAGTGCTCAAAAAAGACACGTTCTGTTTCATCATTCTGTTCGCCAATGACGGTGGGGACATTTGCCTTGATGATGCCTGCTTTTTCGGCGGCTATTTCAGGCAGGGTATTGCCCAACAGGTCCTTGTGATCGTAGCTGATATTGGTGATGATGGAAAGCAGGGGGGTGATGACGTTTGTGCTATCTAGTCTGCCCCCGAGGCCGGTCTCGACGATAGCTATATCTACCTTTTCTTCTGCAAATGCAGCGAACGACATCACTACATTTATCTCAAAGAAAGAGGGTTGTATCTCTTCTATGATGTTCTTGTGCGTTTCTACGAAGTTGGTTACCCATTCCTTACTGACAGGAAGCCCGTTAATACGTATGCGTTCCCTGAAGTCTACAAGATGTGGTGAAGTGTAGAGCCCTGTTTTATAGCCCGCATCCTGCATTACAGCAGCAAGGCCGTGGCTGGTACTGCCCTTGCCATTTGTGCCTGCTATATGTACGGATTTGAATTTGAGTTGCGGATTGTCTAAAGCTATGCAGAGCTTGATAGTATTAGTAAGATCCGGCTTTAATGCTGCCTTGCCGATACGAGAGAACATGGGCAGGCGTTCGTATAGATAATCTAGTGTCTGCTGATAAGCCTGATCGCTCATAGAGTTATTGACGGGATTTAAAGTAAAAGGTAACATCGCCCGACTGCTCAGGTTCCTGGCCGTGACTGGCGCTGAATCTTACCGTGTTGATCTTTTCCAGGGCGAGCCTCGTAAGCTGCGAACTGGACGTGCTTTTGACCCTTTTGTTGATGATATTACCGTTCCTGTCGACAGTGACATGAATGATTACCTTGCCGCTTTCGCTGAACTCAGCTTCGAATTTTTTAGGATTAATATCCCTGCCCGTAAGCGTATGGCCTATACCGCCGGTACCATCGCCCGGAAAGCCGGTGTAATTGGCTGCGCCGGGTGTGCCGCCGGGAACGCCTCTGTCGCCGGGGCCATGCGTGTTGCCTTCGCTTGTGCCGGGACTGTTTTGTGCGGCGCTGTTACCGCCGGGGCCGTGTTCGCCTGCGTAGGCATACTTCGGTTTTTCCTGTGGTTTAACGGTAGGTTTGTTTTCCAGAGCAGGAGTAGGTGCATTGTTCTTATGCCTTGTATTGTCTACTTCAGGGGCATCCTGCTCTGCAGACTGTATGATCTCTTTTGGGAGTGCGCTTTGAACAGCAGCAGTTTTGAAGACCACTGTTGCCTGGTATGCAGCAGGGGCCTTCTTAGACATTGGCTGATTTTTACCGCTGCCATTGTCGCTGGTGCCCAGGTTTACTTCTATGCCGCCACTATCTATCGTAGGTACGGGTAGTACAGGTGTGGTGACCGTATAGCTCAGCAATATGAACAGCAACAGCAATAAAGCATGTATCCCTATGGTCCATAGGGCAGCTTTAATGTTAAATGCCGGTTCCTGTTGCTGTTGTATCGCTATCATTGGCAATTAAAAGTAAGTAAAAATACAAAATGTAAAAGTTAAAAGAATGTAAGTTTTAATGAGCAAAAGCGTTCTCAAAATCCTTCATTCGTTCAATTGGCGGGTTAAAGTAGCCGAATTTTACATTGGGGAATTCTTCGTGTATGAGGTCCATCATCTGTTTTATGCCCATGCACTCGCCGGTATCGCCGATGCCCATTTTGCCGAGGTACCAGTCAGGGTCGATGTTGAAGCTGCGCCACTGGATCATGCTGAGATCGGTGGTGCGGATAAGGTCACACAGGGCATCGAACTCCTCTATGCTGTCCGTCATGCCGGGAAATACGAAGTAGTTGATAGATGCCCAGCCGCCATGTTTTCTTACCACACGCAGGCTTTCTACTATGTCTTCGAATTGATAGTTATTCGGGCGGTAGTACTTGGTATATATATCGGCACGGGCAGAGTTGAGGCTAACTCGGATGCTGTTCAATCCTGCCTGCATCAGTTTTTCAACAGCATCCGGCTTGCTGCCGTTTGTGTTAATATTGATGCTGCCTTTCTGTGTGTGCTTGCGAATTTCTACAATTGATTCCCTTATGGTTTCCCACATGAGCAGTGGTTCGCCCTCGCAACCCTGGCCAAAGCTAACGAGCGGGTAGGGAGCGGTTTCCAGGTGGGGGACAGTGAACTCTACGATCTCTGCTGCTGTAGGTTTGAACTGTAAGCGGTCCTGCGGGGAAACGATAGTTTCCTCTTCCGGCTGGAAGGATATGCAACCCATGCAGTTGGCATTACAAGCCGGTGAGGTAGGTATAGGGCACTCCCAGCGGCCCATGAAATAGTTCTTGGCAGCGGGGCAGTCGTAAGTAAGTGCGCAATTTTCGGCAAGGTGTTTTACCAGCCTGTTGTGCGGATATGCGTTCATAAGTACCTCTACGCCATGCTGCACTTTTGCATCATCATAGCCACGGGCCTCCTGGCGTATGTCGCGCTCTATGCGGACGGCGGGTACATAAAATTTATCGTCGTGCCAGCCTGCAGCTACATAGCAGAACAGTGGTAAAATCGGAGCATCTTCTAAAGTCTCGTAGGCTGCAAGATACAGGCCGGAATGTGCGGGCGGAATGAATGCTGCTACAGCCCATCCTTTTTCGCACAGGCGCATTTCTCCTGTTTCTACATCTATACCTATACCACGACGGCCGGGTAGTTCGTAGAGATTGCCGCCTTCGGGCAGTTCCATCCAATCCTCTTCAGGTATCGGCATGGCATCCCAACCACTGCGGCCTACGCTATATAAAGACGTATCCTCAAATATCTTTCCCTCGCCATCAGAATACATTAAGTACGGACTCATCGTAAGTTAAAATTCAAAAGTTAAAACCTAAAAGTATCTTTATTTATTGTGAGCAATTATGCCTTTAAGCATTAATTACCATTCATCATTTCTTCTCTTGTCCCTATATTCATCGACCTTTGTTTTGCAATCTGCTTCAAATGCATCAATGCTAAAGCCCGGGTCAGCGATCGTCCATTGAAAGAGGCGGTTATCTGCGCAATCTATAGAAATGGTGCCAAATCTTAGCACTATCTGCTCTACTTCCGTCCACTTTAAGAAACGTTTGCGGGAGGTGGCCGGTAACCTTACTCCTTCATCGTCAATATGAATGCCCATTGGCTGACCTGCGTCACGCTCGTAATACAATGCAAACAGCAGCACGGCACTCAGCACGCCGAATATTCCTGAAGGAAATTTCCATTGCTGTATAATAGAGTAAACGGCCACTATAATTGCAATAAGTAACTCCACCCAACGTAAAACGGGGGTTATTTTGTTGCTTGTTACCCAACTGTTTTTTACGATCGTAGCAAGCATCAGCGCTATTCCGACAATTAATAATGCTAGCCCCCAGCCAGTAATAATAAAATTATATCTGAATATTATTGCACCTGTGACCATAAAAGCCAGTGCACAAACCAAATGCAGGGTGGTGATCTGGTGTGGTTTCACCTTCACCTCATCCACCGGCAAGTCATATACCATAGCTGCAAAGATAAGAAATTGAATGGCTCAATTTGTTAATGGCTCAATGGCTGAATAGCTGAATGTTTTAAGATAGTTAATTACTTAGGCATACGAATTGCCATACAATATGCGTTTAAGAGGTGTATTTTTAATAAAGCGATCTTATGCAGGCTTATAAAAAGATCTTCTTTCTTTCGGTATTAATTACGGTTGTCCTTTTTTCCTTCGATGAAGGACCTTGGTTGTTTACGATCCCTTCTATTATAGGTTATATCATCGTTGGTTCTATTTATACCGCAGCGATATTTCTTATATCAATGACGTTATACTTTGTCGTGAAATTCGTACAAAAAAAATATCGCCACAGTTAACCGCGGCGATACATGAGTTTATTGAATTTGAATCAGACCGCTGGTTGCGTCGGTTCGTCGCCAAATTCGAGTAATCCACTAGGGAGACGTACATCGAAATCCTTAAGTCCTTTATTTACATCACCTTGTAGTTGGAGCAATTCAGCTTCTGCCATTTTGCGTAAGCGCCAGCCAAGGTATAGGTCGCCGGTGGGTATGTTGAACTTAGCAAGCGCCTGGTTAACTATTTTAGAACCTTTCTGGTATTGTTGTGAACAGAAACTAATGAGCTGGCTGTCGTAATGATTTTCATTTTTTGAGAGCAACCTTTTGCCTCCTTCGTGAGTTCGGATGCCTGCATTTTCTTTAACCAGCTTGTTCCACTCCTCGCCATCAACTTCCAGTTCTGCAGGTGTGACAGGGCGTGCTAGTTTCCTTGCTTTCACCAGTTCGCGTGGTTGTATATCGCCAATGCTTTTTGGGAAGAATATTTTGCCTTGCTCATCGAGGAAGGGGAGACCAGCTATGTTCACCACAAAGAAGCGCCCGGTATACTTACCTAAGTATTTGAGCACCCAATGATAGGTGCAGATATCTGCGGGCCACGGAGCTATCCACAGCCATACTTTGGCATCCTCATTATTAGCCAGCTCAATGCTTATTTCGGAGAGGCGTTCAGTATCATCTATCTGGATAGGGTTTTTCTCATTGATAACCACCTGCTGCCAGAAAGCACTTCGGAGTTCAGAGAACTTTTGTCCTTCTTCTTTCAGCAACGGCCCTACGCTCAACACATCTTTCATCACGACCACAGTTCCTTCCATAGATGGTTCTGTGGTAATTGCTTCAGCTAATGGTGCAGCTGCGATATCTCCGGTAACTATATGATAGATCATTATTGATTGCTTGGAGCGCAAATGTAATAAATCCCTAACCATGAATTATTGTACATCGACAACCAGGTAAGGAGCTGAGCGCGTTTTAAAGTGTAATTTTGCCGTTTTTAGCGGAGTTATCCACAAGTATGGAATAACTAAATTTCTATCACCTTTTTAAAGTATTAATTTTACTCAATTCATATTCTATTTACAAATTATATTTGATTGTTGATGATATCCAGATACGCAAGCATCATTTTGTTTCTATTAGTAGTGGGTAGCGCCTCAGCGCAAGAGTCGATGATGGCGAATGTGAATGAGGCCTACCTGGAAAAGCTGATAGCAGCAGCTAAGGCGAACTATCCGAAATCTAAAGCCAATGACATAAAGGTGCACCTGGCCGGAATGGCGATCAAAAAGGCAAAATTGGATTGGTTCAGTATTATTTCTTTCACCTATTTGTACAGCCCTAACAATACACTTTCCTACATAAATCCATCTCTGCTGAATGGTTACCAGATAGGGTTTTCCACAAGTATAGGCAGCATACTGCAAAGGCCGGGAGAAGTGAAAACCGCAAGGGAAACGTATAAGCTGGCGCTGCTAAGCCAGGATGAATATAACCTGAATGTTGTGTCTGTGGTCAAGAAGTTATACTATGCATATATACAACAGCAGACCGTACTTAACTGGCGTACCAAATCACTTGAAGGCGCAGAATCGTCTCTGAAGGAGATGAAGTACAAATTTGAAAAAGGTGTGGAGAACTTTGATAATTATAATCGTGCCCAAACCTATTATTCAACAACAATTCAGCAAAAGATCGAATCGGAAGGGGCATTTTTAACTGCAAAGAGCAGCCTTGAAGAGATCGTTGGCGTCAACCTTGAATCAATACAATAATGGAATTTAAAAAGTTCTGGAATATCATAAAAAGACACAAGTACGGGCTCATATTAATCCCGTTGTTTGTAATGGGTATTACATTCTTCCTGGTAAGAAAGCAGCCTAGTGTCTATGTTTCCAAATCAAGGTTATCTGCGGGTCTTACCGATGGATCTGCTAACCTGATGAATAAAGAAATGCTGGCAGACTCGAGGGTGAACCAGACATTTACCAACGTGATACAGACCATGCAGCTGAAGTCTGCGTATGACCAGGTATCGTACAAATTAATACTCCATGATCTTACTTCAGGTGAAGAGCCCTTCAGAAAACCTAGTAAGTTGCTAAGAGATCTTAATCCTGCAGCACGCCAGCATGCCATTGATGTTTATACGGAAAAGTATAATACGAGACAGGCCCTTTCTTTATATGATGCTGACCAGAAGGGACTATATGAAGTACTGAAATCCGTTGGCTACAATTTTGAAGCACTAAGGGAAAAAATGAAAGTGTACCGAATTGAGAACAGTGATTTCATAGATGTCGAATATGAGTCAGAAAACCCTGTGCTTTCAGCTTTTGTAGTTAATTCGCTTGCTCACGATTTTATTAGCTATTATACCGGGCTTTCTGATCAGAACGGCAAGAAATCCGTTGACTTCCTGAATGGAATGATGCAGAGCAAAAAGGATTCGCTAGACAGGAAAATGAACGAGCTCAAGGATTACAAGATCAATCAGCACGTGCTTAACCTTAATGAACAGGCAAAGAGTCTGTTTGTACAAGTGGCTGATTTTGAAACAAGGCTGGAAGTGGCGCAGAAAGAAGTAAAGGCAGACTCCGGAGCCATAGCAGATATTGATGCAAAGCTGGATCCCACTGATAAGCAGGCAATGGAAGCGATCAATAAAGAGATCGTTGCCACGCAGGAAAAGCTGAGTGAACTTAACACCAAGTATATTAAGAGCAACTTTGATAAGTATATAAAGGCTGAGATAGATGCGACAAAGGACATACTAAATCAAAGGATCAACCAGGCTACGGATAAACTGATACAGGCACCAAATTCTTCTAAAGAGAGTATGATAGCCCAGAAGTTAAAACTTCAATTTGAGCTGGATCTTGCTAAGAACAGTATAGAGTCGTATAAATATGCGATAGAAGAACTGAATGTGAAGCTGGATAAACTGGTGCCGAGAGAAGCCGTGATACAGGCTTATGAAGGCGATATCGCGGTAGCGAGCCAGGAATACCTGGAGCTGCTGAAGAAATATAATCAGGCAAGTATGGACCTGAATGCAGCATCTCACATAAGACAAATAGAAATAGCTATACCTGGTGCCAAGCAACCATCGAAGAAGATGATATTGGTTTTGCTGAGCGGTGTGGTGAGCTTTGTATTCTACCTGCTGGTGTTGTTTGTATTATTCTATCTTGATGATTCTGTGAAGGTGCCGGATGACCTGGTACTGAAAACAGATGAAAAAGTGTTGGGCTTCCTCCCGGTAATCAAGAGCTCCTTCCTGGATATACAGAAGATGTGGAGCATAGATCCGATAAACCCGGTGAATGCCGAGATAAAGAAGCTGGTACGATCGACCAGGCAGGACCTGCAAAAGATAAAGGGCTCAAAGGCGGTATCGTCAAATGTTGAGTTTAAGAACCTGATCCGCTCTACCCGTTTCGAGATCAATATGGCGCTGATGGGCAGCCGTAACCTGGCCGTGACCAGCACTACACAAGCAGAAGGAAAGACATTGTTCTGCCTTAGCCTTGTGAGTGCTTACCAGATGACCAATAAAAAGGTACTGTTGATAGACGGTAATTTCCTGAGTCCTGATATAACTGAGATCGTACAGCCTAAGTATTATATTGAAGATTATCTGAAGGGTAGGGTATCACTTTCCATGATCACGGAAGCAGGCAACATAAGCGTGCTGGGTAATCAAGGTTATGATGTGTCGCTGTTCGAGATAAATAGTGAATACCAGATAGAACAGAAGCTGCTTGAGCTTAAGGATGTGTTTGATATTGTCATCATAGAAACTTCTGCATTGAACACTCTGAACCAGGCAAGGGAGTGGATCTCAGTTTCGGACAGGGTGCTAAGTGTATTTGAGGCGAACACCTCAATATCTCATGATATGGACGGCCAGATAGAATATCTAAAAACACAGGAAGACAAGTTCATAGGTTTTGTGCTGAATAAAGTAACTGATAACGAAAAGGCAGACTTTAAGAATAATAAGGCAAACAAAAAGAAGCGGTCATCGAAGCTGTTATTTTTCAGGAAAGATCAATGATAATTTATGATTGGCACTATTCTTACGGATGTCTGGATATTTCTTCAAGTAATAGTCGGGTATAATTTAGTACTTCCGCTTTTCCTATATGTACTCTATCTTGTTTTTGGCAAGAAATCGAAAGAAAGCAAGGCCGCCAAGCCTGCTGAGCGTGATTATGGTATTATCGTTACTGCATATGAACAAACGGATTCGTTGCCCGCTGTTGTTGATTCTATACTAAAGCTGAAGTACGCTAACTATAAGGTGTATATAGTTGCTGATAAATGTGATGTGTCAGATATCAATTTCGTGGATAAACGCGTGGTTGTTTTGCGGCCACCGGAAACACTTGGGAGTAATACTCGCTCCCATTTTTACGCCATTAAACATTTTCAGCGGGAGCATGAGTTGCTGGTGATAGTAGATTCGGACAACCTTGTAGAGCCTGATTGCCTGAACGAACTGAACAGGAAATTTGAAGAGGGCTTTGCAGCTGTGCAAGGAGTGAGGGAGGCAAAAAACCTGGATACCACCTATGCCTGCCTGGATGCATCGCGCGACATATACTACCATTTTTATGATGGGGAGGTCCTTTTCGGGCTTGGGTCATCGGCAACGCTTTCCGGTTCGGGCATGGCTTTCAAAACTTCGCTTTACCGTGAATGCCTGGAGCACCTTGATGTGACGGGTGCGGGGTTTGATAAGGTATTACAGAAGGAAATAGTGAGCCGTGGGTTAAGAATAGCATTTAATGAACATGCTATTGTATATGATGAGAAAACTTCGCGCTCTGACCAACTGGTAAAGCAGCGGGCACGATGGATCAATACATGGTTCCGGTATTTTAAGTTTGGATTCTCGCTTACTGCGCAGGGTTTAGCA
>Ga0209023_10004225_pt1 | contig 16498 bp, 14 predicted proteins | sample LakOneMetagenome_FD_187468 | JGI IMG/M metagenome (GOLD analysis project Ga0209023, IMG submission 187468) | Freshwater and sediment microbial communities from Lake Erie, Canada (SPAdes) (version 2) | ecosystem: Environmental > Aquatic > Freshwater > Lentic | place: Lake Erie, Canada... | reverse complement strand
GGTTCGTCGAATAGACGTAACGCCGCCACCCGGTCGGGTGATCGTGCGCATGGTCGTCATGAGCGTGATCATGTGTTGCAGCGGAGGTGGCCATTTTCAAATCCTTTAAGCCTTGCAGTCCCGTCAGCTAGTCCGTCAGCCTTGCGAAGCGGGCGTCATGCGCCCGCCCGCCAATGCGCTTACTGCGCAGCAGCCCCGATCGACGCATAGGAGTTCGCGGGGTTGGTTGCGTACTTCTTCTTCGCCGCTTCGACCCAGGTGGTGAATTCCTGATCGTTCACGACGCGAATCGCGATCGGCATGTAGGCATGGTCCTTGCCGCAAAGCTCAGAGCACTGGCCGTAATACATGCCTTCCTTGGTCGCCTTGAACCACGTCTCGTTGAGGCGGCCCGGGACGGAGTCGATCTTGATGCCGAACGCAGGCACGGCGAAGGAGTGAATAACGTCGGCGCCGGTGGTCTGGATGCGGATCACCTTGTTCACCGGCACGACCACTTCATTATCCACCGACAGCAGGCGCGGCTTCTTGTCAGCGACCAGCAGCGAATCGAATTCGAACTTGCCGTTATCCGGATAGCTATAGGTCCAGTACCACTGCTTGCCGGTGGCCTTGATGGTAAGATCGGCCTTCGGAATGTCGAGCTGCTGGAACAGCAGGCGGAACGACGGCACGGCGATACCGACCAGAATCAGGACCGGCACGATGGTCCAGACCACTTCGATCAGCGTGTTGTGCGTGGTCTTCGACGGAACGGGGTTCGCCCGGGCATTGAACTTGATCGCCACGATTGCGAGCAGAATCGCGACGAAAATCGTGATCGCGGTGATGATCCAGAGCAGGAAATTATGGAACCAGGTGATGTTGTCCATCACCGGAGAAGCGGACGGCTGGAGCGTATATTCCCAGGGTGAGGGCTGACCGAGGGTCCCGCCCGCCGCGAAAGCTGCCCCTGCCGCGGCAAGCACGGTGGCAGCCACCGCAAAGCCCAGTACTCGCCGGCCCATCTGGCCATTCGACATCTTCATGCCGCTATCGCTCCTGCTTTCGTCACCCCAGCGATCCTGCCGGGCGGCAAGATCTGCATTTAAGCCTGCATTCTCAGGCGCGGTCATCATTTCGGCCGAAAGCCGAAGGTTAGAACGCGTCGAATTTCCAGCTTCTCAAACCATAATTCCATGCCTACCGCAATGCACGTAATAAGGCGGGCACACAGGCGGAATCCCATTGGCAAATGGGCCAAAAACCAGCGGTCCCGCGGCCGGAGAATGCTTGACACTTGGAATGCCCGTTGTACCCACGGGCGAGATGCGCGGCGAAGCCCCGATTCGCGGCTATGATGTGGTGTATTCCGGCGACAGGCCCTGCCATCGGTCCTGCCCTCAAGACGCCGTCATTGCCCTGTCAACCAGCGGCCGGCAGGCGTCGGCGCGAAAAACCTCCGGGAATCGTCGGGTTGCCGGACCTGACCGCCAGAGATTGAGCAAGGATTGAGCCCGATGGGCGTGCGAAACCAGCCTTCCCTGACCCGCAGCCGCGCGATGGCGCCGATCTGGCTTGCTGTTGCTGCCGTTGTGACGATTTTTGCAGGGACCGCCCCGGCCAAGGCTCAAGGGGCCGTCAAATCAACCCATGGCGACTGGCAAATCCGCTGCGACACCCCCGCCGGTGCGCAGGCCGAACAATGCGCCCTGATCCAGAGCGTGGTGGCGGAAGACCGCTCCAATGCCGGCCTGACCGTCATTATCCTCAAGACCGCCGACCAGAAGAGCAAGCTGATGCGGGTGGTCGCGCCATTGGGCGTGCTGCTGCCATCCGGCCTCGGGCTCAAGCTCGACGACAAGGATGTGGGCCGGGCCGGATTCGTACGCTGCCTGCCCAACGGCTGCGTCGCCGAGGTAGTGATGGAAGACACGCTGCTGAATCAGCTCAAGACCGCCAAGACGGCGACCTTCATCATTTTCGAGACCCCGGAAGAGGGTATCGGCTTCCCGCTCAGCCTGAAGGGGCTTGGCGAGGGCTACGACAAGCTGCCCTGAGTCCCGCAGGATTCCGCCCCTCGCCCTCCGGCGTGATCGTCCCTATCTTAGGGCCTGATCCCCACCGCCATTCCGCGTTCCGGAATTTCAGGAGTTCTTGATGAGCCATCCCTCCGACGCCGTATCCATGACTTCTTCCCTGCTCGATCGCGCCGGTCTTGGCCGAGACGACGTGCGCCGGGAAATCGTTCGCGGGCTGGCGGGCGCAGATGACGGCGAACTCTTCCTTGAATACCGCCAATCCGAGGGGTTGAGCTTCGACAATGGCCGCCTCAAGCAGGCGACCTACGACACCGCGCAGGGTTTTGGCCTGCGCGCTGTCAAGGACGACGCTGTCGGCTACGCGCATTCCTCCGACGTCTCGCTGCCTGCGCTGATCCGCGCCGCAGACACGGTCAGCGCGGTGCGCGGCGGCTATTCCGGGACATTCGCGGCAGCGCCCGCCCACACCAATGTTCGCCTCTATGGCGACGACAATCCGCTCGACGGCCAGAGCTTTGAAACCAAGGTCAAGCTGCTGGCTGAAATCGACGCCTATGTCCGCGACAAGGACCCGCGCGTGCGGCAGGTGTCGGTGTCGCTTGGTGCAACGTGGCAAGTGGTGGAAATCGTGCGTCCCGACGGCGAGAGCTATCGCGACATTCGCCCGCTGGTGCGCGTGAACATTTCGGTGGTTGCCGGAAACGGCGACCGTCAGGAAAGCGGCAGCGCCGGTTATGGCGGACGCGAGGGCTACGCGCGCTTCATCGAAACAAAAGCATGGCGTGCCGCCGCCGATGGCGCGATCCGTCAGGCATTGGTCAATCTGGAATCGATCCCAGCTCCCGCCGGTGAAATGGATGTGGTGTTAGGTCCGGGCTGGCCTGGCGTGATGCTGCATGAAGCGGTCGGTCACGGGCTCGAAGGCGACTTCAACCGCAAGCAGACCTCGGCCTTCTCGGGCCTGCTCGGTCAGCAGGTCGCGGCCAAGGGTGTCACTGTCGTCGACGACGGCACCATTTCGTCGAAGCGCGGCTCGCTGTCCATCGACGATGAAGGCACGCCCACCAACCGCACCATGCTGATCGAGGACGGCGTTCTTGTCGGCTACATGCAGGACCGCCAGAACGCGCGGCTGATGAACATGAAGCCCACCGGCAACGGGCGGCGCGAATCCTATGCGCATGTGCCGATGCCGCGCATGACCAACACCTACATGCTGGCGGGTGAGCGCGATCCGGCAGAAATTCTCGCCTCGGTGAAGAACGGCATCTACGCCGTGAATTTCGGCGGCGGGCAAGTCGACATCGTGTCCGGCAAGTACGTCTTCCAGTGCACCGAGGCCTACCGGATCGAGAACGGCAAGGTCGGTGCGCCGCTGAAAGGTGCGATGCTGATCGGCAACGGCCCCACCGACTTGCATCGCGTGTCCATGGTCGGCAACGATCTGCAGCTCGATGACGGTATCGGCACCTGCGGCAAACAGGGACAGGGCGTGCCCGTGGGCGTCGGACAGCCGACCCTGCGCATGGACCGCATCACGGTCGGCGGCACCGGCTAGACAACTCTTCACGAACGCGGACATGCACCGATGACCTTCGATGATGTCCGCGCCATCGCCCTGAAGTGGCCCGAGGTCGTTGACGGAACGTCCTATGGCACGCCCGCACTCAAAGTGCGCGGAAAACTGCTGACCCGGCTCAAGGAAGACGGCGAAAGCCTTGTCCTGTTCAATGTCGAACAGGATGAGCGCGCGATGCTGATCGAAACCCAGCCGAAGCTTTTCTATTTCACCGATCACTATCGCGACTGGCCGATGGTTCTGCTGCGGCTGCCGAAAGCGCGGCGGCAAACCGTCGAGGGATTCTTGTTGCGGCGCTGGCGCGCGCTCGCCTCGAAAAGATCGCTCAAGATTTTCGACGCAGCATCCGGTCACACGCTTCAGAAGTAAGCAATCGAACGTCCGCAGATTGCGACCGCGATCCAGATCGCGACCGAGGTGACAGCCGCGGTACGCGCGCCGGACGGTAACGGTGTCAGCGGCGGCAAATCGCGCACTTTGGGTGTTACGAAGATTTCGAACAGCGCGATGTTCAAAAGACCCAGCGCGATCAATCCGAGCTTGAGCTGAAACACGCGATTCATGATGACATGGCTGGCCTCAGCCGTGAACAGAAACGCGCCGGACACAACAAGGCCCGCAAATCCGATGATGGCGACACGGCGCGCCGCTTTCAGCACATAGCCCGGCGAGGTCGCGGACAATGCGCCCGCCATGCGCAGATCCATCACCGCAATGGCGGCTGCGAAAATCATCAGCGAAACGATGTGACCGACGTTGGCGGTCATATAAAGCCAGCGCGACTGCCGGATCGCCGCGCCAAATCCCGAAGCCTCCAGCGCGACAAAGATCGCGGGCGCGGTATCCGTCATCAGCGCAACTCGTAGGTCTTGCCGTCCACGGTGATGCGCTCCGCGCGCATCTCGTTCATTTCCACCGTCGATGGATAGCCGTAGGCCGACACCACCTTGCCGACAGCGACCACATCCGCCTGCGCGCCCCGCGCTATCATGCGCGAGGTCGGAGCCAGCGTCACGGTCCAGATTTTATCGGATGCCTTCACAGCGATGGTCGCGTGCGGATTTTCGAAGGTGCTGGTCAGAATCGATCCCTCGACCGTAATCGGCTTGCTCGCATCGTAACTGCCCCAGCCATGATGCGCGAGCGCAGTCACAGTCGTTGCCGCGAGCATGAGAAATCCGGCCATGACACTGCGGGGATGTTTCATCGAAACGCTCCTGATCGATCCAGTCTGGACGATCTATCCTAACGCACAAGAGCGGAAATCGTTTGACGCAGTCTGTGGTCTAGCGCACCACGCCGGAGATAAAGCCAGGCTTGCGGCGCGGCGGCTTGACATGGTCCTTCAGGAAACAGCGCGCCGATTTTCCGATGTAGCCCGGCCGCGCATAGGTCCATGCGCGGCACTTCTTGTCGTCGTCGCAGACGGCCTTGCAGGTCTCACCCTTGGGATCGGTCTCGACCTCGACATTGCGGTAATCGCCACCGGGCCGGTCGGTCTCAACTTCAAGGTAGATGTTGCGCGGTTCGACCACACCGGCGCCGCGCACGCCGGAGACACAACAGTTGCTCGGCACCCGTGGCGGCACGGCATTCTTCAGCCAGCACACCGCATGCTCGTCGCTGACCGCCGGATAGTTAAAACTCCATGCCCGGCAGCGGCGGTCGCGCTCGCATTGCAGGGCGCAGACAGCAGGATCGCCGGACGGCATTTCCGTGCGCTGATAGTCATTGCCCGGACGGTCGAAGCTGGCCTGCGCATGAAGCGACTGAGCACCGGCAAGGCATACGACGACCAGCGCTACAGCGGCCACCGCGCAAAAGCTCATGCGTGATCTGAAACCGCAGACTTTGAGCATGAGATCGCTTTCAGCAGAACGGACGTAATGAACCGGGCAGATGCCTGCTCATTCAATCGCCGCGCGGATGTACGGCAGATGAACGGCAGATAAATGCCGGAACAACATTCGCGTGAAGGGGATAACGTGCTGAATCAGAAAGCGTATTCGGTGTAGACCGGATCGACGGCATGCTTCCATGGGCCGTTGAACTTCTCCAACAGGCGATCCGCAGGGGTAAGCCCGCACTCCATGATCTGGTCGAGCGGCTCCAGATACCGCGTTTCGTCATGGCCGAGAGAATCAAGCCGGCCACGGCGGGCGAGGCCCTTATGAGCCAGAGCCATGCAGTCTCGCGCAACTTCGGACAGATAACGGTTGCCGATCTTCGCCTTGAGGCCAAGCCGCGGCACGTCATCCCGCAGCACCTGCCGCTCGTGCGCCGTCCAGCCCTTGGCGATCTCCCACGCGGCATCGAGGCTTTCGTCGTCGTACAACAGGCCGACCCAGAACGCCGGCAATGACGGCAACTGCTGCCACGGCACATTGTCCGAGCCGCGCATTTCGAGATAACGCTTCAGCCGCACCTCGGGAAAAATAGTCGAGAGATGATTGGCCCAGTCTGACAGCGTCGGCTTCTCACCTGGCATCATCTTATTCTTGCCGTCGAAGAAATCGCGGAACGACGAACCGGCCACGTCGATGTAGTCATCGCCACGTTTGACGAAATACATCGGCACATCGAGCGCATAGTCGACCCAGCGCTCAAAACCCATGCCGTCCTCGAACGCCCATGGAATCATGCCGGCGCGCGCATTGTCGGTGTCGCGCCAAATCTCGGAGCGGAACGACAGGAAGCCGTTCGGCTTGCCTTCGGTGAATGGCGAATTCGCAAACAGCGCGGTCGCCACCGGCTGCAGCGCCACCGACACGCGCAGCTTCTTGACCATGTCGGCTTCGGAACAAAAGTCGAGGTTGGTCTGCACGGTGCAGGTCCGGTACATCATGTCGAGGCCGTACTGGCCGACCTTCGGCATGTAGTTGCTCATGATCCGGTAGCGGCCCTTCGGCATCACCGGAATCTCCTTGCGCGACCATGACGGTGTCATGCCGAGGCCGAGAAACCCGATGCCGAGCGGCGTAGCCACTTCGCGCACCTGCGCCAGATGTGCCATCAGTTCGGACGACGTCTGATGAACGGTTTCGACCGGCGCGCCGGAGAGTTCAAACTGGCCGCCCGGCTCCAGCGAGATCGCGCCGCCGCCGGTCACATCGTAAAGACCGATGATGTTGCCATTCTCCATGATCGGCTCCCAGCCGAGCAAGAGCTGCATGCCTTCAAGCACGGCGCGGATACCGCGTGTGCCTTCATAAGGCACGGGCCTGTGCCCTTCGAGCGTGAACGGTGTTTTCTCGTGTTCGGTGCCGATGCGGAAATCGGACTTCGGCTTGACGCCTGCTTCCAGCCACGCGACCAGTTCGTCCCGCGACTCCAAGGGAGTCATATCGATCTGATCACGCGCCATGGGACATCCAGATAAAAAGCGTTGATTGACGAGCCGGCGCACGATGCAGGCGGATGCCACGGACGCAAGCATCCGTATCCACGAGAGGTAAAGAAAGGATCATCGGGCCGACGTGACTTCTTTGGCGGAGTCCTTGGCGGCGTCCTTCGAGATTGTCACCGCCTGCGGCGCGCCCGCGCAGCAGCCGAGACGATCCAGCAGGCCCGCGAGTTTCACCGCATCCGCGTCCGTCAGCTTCGAGCCGATATGCCGCTCGATCGCCGCGGAATAGGAATTCCACATTTTCTTCTGCAACTCGCGTCCGGCATCGGTGATCTCGACGAACAGGCCGCGCTTGTCCATTTTGCATTCGCGGCGCGCTGCAAGACCTTCCTCGACAAGGCGATCGATCAGCCGCGAGGTCGAATACTGCGGCAACAGCATCTGCTTTTCGAGTTCGACCGGGCGCAGCTCTCCGCTCGGGGCGCGCGACAGTTCGAGCAGCGCGTCATACCAGGCCAGCGGTGGAAACCCGGCCTTCTTGAGATCCTGCTCGACCGCGCCGAGCACCTTGTTCTGAACCCGCATCAGGCGGATCCAGACCTCCGTCGCCTCGGTAGATGGTTTGCGCTTCATGGTCGTGTCCGTGCCGCTGGGCCGCCCAAATCTGCGGGCCAGCCCAGTCTATCCTAATAAATGCAGTTGCATCAATCTTGACATCCCTGCATTTAGGAGGTGGCCATAGGTCTTGCCAATGCCCAAACGCCCCAAATCCTCAAAAGGATACCTCCTATGAAACTCTATTATTCGCCAGGTGCCTGCTCGCTCTCCCCGCACATCGCCCTGAAAGAGGCCGGCCTGCCGTTCGACCTCGTTAGGGTCGACCTGAAGGCGAAGAAGCTCGAGGACGGCAGCGACTACATTGCGGTGAACCCCAAAGGCCAAGTACCCGCGCTTGGCCTGACCAACGGCGACCTGCTGACCGAAGGCGCGGTCATCGTCCAGATGATCGCCGACAGCGCCCCGCAGAAGAATCTGGCGCCGGCTCACGGTTCCAGCGAGCGCTACAAGCTGCAGGAGTGGCTGAATTTCATCGCCAGCGAGCTGCACAAGAATTTCAGTCCGCTGTTTCAGCCGGTGCTGTCGGATGACACCAAGGCGTTCTTCAAGGACCGCCTGCTTGGCAAGTTCAAGTATGTCGATCAGGCGCTGAAGGGCCGCGACTACATCATGGGCAACGCCTTCACCGTGCCGGATGCATATCTCTTCACAATGCTCGCTTGGGCTGACCGCACCGGCATCGACATTTCGGGCCTTCCGAACCTCGTCGCCTACAAAGCTCGCGTCGCCGCGCGTCCGAAGGTGCAGGAAGCCCTCGTCGCCGAAGGGCTGCTGAAAGCGTCGTAAGCGCGTTCAAGTTATTGAGAATGAAAAAGGCGGGATCATCGATCCCGCCTTTTGTTTCCGCAACTCTCGCGATTGTCATCACCGGGCTTGACCCGGTGATCTCGATAAATTTGGCACCGTGCCCTCGGATCGAGATGGCCAGGACAAGCCCGACCATGACATCTTAATCGATTGAGAACTTACGCTGCGGCCTTCTTCGGCGCGAAGCGGCCGTAGAAGGTCTCGCCCTTGGCGGCCATGTCTTCCAGCAGCTTCGGCGGAGTGAACCGCGAGCCGTATTTCTTCTCGAGCTTGTGGCACAGGTCGACGAAGTTTTTAGTGCCCATGAAGTCGATGTAGGACAGCGTGCCGCCGGTGAACGGCGCAAAGCCGAAACCGAGGATCGAGCCGACATCCGCTTCGCGCGGATCGGTGATGACATGATCCTCGACCGTGCGGGCGGCTTCCACCGCCTGCACCACAAGGAAGCGCTGCTTCAGTTCCTCGACATCCAGCGTATCCGGATCGAGGTGCTTGGACTGCAGCGAAGTCAGCTCCGGCCACAGCTTCTTCTGGCCCTTGCCCTTCTCGGGATAATCGTAGAAGCCCTTGCCGTTCTTGCGGCCAAAACGTCCACGCTTCTCCACCATCTCGACCAAAAGCGCCTTCTGCTCCGGATCGACGGCCTGCGGACCCATGTCAGCCTCGGTGGCCTTGAGGATCTTCAGCGACAGGTCGATGGCGACTTCGTCGTTGAGCGAGAGCGGGCCGACCGGCATGCCGGCCATCTTGCCGACGTTCTCGATCATCGCGGGCGGCACGCCTTCCTTGAACATCTCGTAGCCTTCCGAGATGTAACGTAGCACGCAGCGGTTGGCGAAGAAGCCGCGCGAGTCGTTGACTACGATCGGCGTCTTGTTGATCTGCCGCACGTAGTCGAGCGCGGTAGCGAGCGCCAGATCGCCGGTGTTCTTGCCGACAATGATCTCCACCAGCATCATCTTCTCGACCGGCGAGAAGAAGTGGATGCCGATGAACTTTGACTGATCCTTCCACTCCTCGGCCAGCGAGTTGATCGGCAGGGTCGAGGTGTTGGACGCGAAGATCGCGCCATCCCGCAGCAGCGGCTGGGCCTTGGCATAAGTCTCGGCCTTCACCTTGCGGTCCTCGAACACGGCTTCGATCACGAGATCGCAATCCTTGATCGCACTGTAGTCCGGCGTTGCGGTGATGCGGGCGAGGATGGCATCGGCCTTGTCCTGCTTCATGCGGCCCTTGGCGATCATGCCGTCGAGCATGGTCTTGGCGTGACCCTTGCCCTTGTCGGCGCTTTCCTGATCGCGGTCGATCAGCACCACATCGATGCCGGCCTGCGCCGAGACGAAGCCGACGCTGGCGCCCATGAATCCAGCGCCGATGACGGCGAGCTTCTTGACCTTGGTTTCCGGGACATTCTTCGGGCGGCGCGCGCCCTTGTTCAATTCCTGCATCGAGACGAACAGCGAACGGATCATCGCCGCCGCTTCCTTTGAGCGCAGGATCTTGGAGAAGTAACGCGACTCGACGCGCAGCGCCGCATCCATCGGCAGTTGTAGGCCTTCATAGACGCACTGCATGATCGCACGCGCAGCCGGATAGTTGTCGTAGGTCTCGCGGCGCAGGATCGCGTTCGCGGGCGGGAAGAGCTGCATTCCGCCCTTCGAGTAGACGGCACCGGCGGGCAGCTTGAAGCCCTTCTCGTCCCATGGCGCGACGGCCTTGCCGCCGGCCTTGATCCACTCCTTCGACGCCTTGATCAGGTCGGCGGCCGGCACCACTGAGCCGACGATGCCGAGTGACTTCGCCTTCACGAGATCGATGGCGTCGCCCTTGAGCAGCATCTGCAGGGCGTCCATCGGCTGGATCATGCGCGGCAGACGCTGAGTGCCGCCACCGCCGGGAAACAGGCCAACCTTGACCTCGGGCAGGCCGAGACGGGTCTTCGGATTCTCCGATGCGATACGATAGTGGCAGGCGAGCGCGAGTTCGAACGCACCGCCGAAAGCGAGACCGTTGATCGCGGCGACCCACGGCTTGCCCGAGGTTTCGATGTTGCGCAGGGTCTGCGACAGCTTGCGAACTTCTTCGAAGACGTACTTGTTGGCAGCTTCCTCGCCCTTGCTCTTGAGCAGTTCGAGATAGGCGCGGTTCATGCCTTCCAGCATGGTGAGGTCCGCGCCGCCCGAGAACGCTTCCTTACCGGAGGTGAAGACGACGCCCTTGATTGCAGCATCCTTGGTAGTCGCATCGACAATGGCCGCGAGTTCGAGACCGGTGGTCTCGTCCAGCACGTTCATCGACTTGCCGGGAATGTCCCAGGTGACGACGGCAATGCCGTCCGCGTCGGTCTCAACCTTGAAATTCTTGTAAGCCATGTGATTGGTCCTCAAACGCGCTCGATGATGGTCGCGGTGCCCATGCCGCCGCCGATGCACAGCGTGACAAGAGCGGTGGATTTGTTGGTACGCTCGAGCTCATCGAGCACGGTGCCGAGAATCATCGCGCCGGTCGCGCCGAGCGGATGCCCCATGGCGATCGCGCCGCCGTTGACATTGATCTTCTCGTTGTCGATGTCGAACGCCTGAATGTAGCGCAGCACCACCGAGGCGAACGCCTCGTTGAGTTCGAACAGGTCGATGTCCGACAGCTTCATTCCGGAACGCTCCAGCACCTTCTTCGTCACATCGACCGGACCGGTCAGCATCATCGCCGGCTCCGAGCCGATATTCGCGAAGGCGCGAATTTTCGCTCGCGGCTTGAGGCTATGCTTCTTGCCGGCTTCGGCATTGCCGAGCAGAACCGCGCCGGCGCCATCGACGATGCCTGACGAGTTGCCGGCGTGGTGGACGTAGTTCACGCTCTCGATTTCCGGATGCGACTGCACGGCGACCGCATCGAAGCCGCCCATCGCGCCCATGGCCGCGAACGACGGCTGCAACTGCGCAAGCGACTGCATGGTCGTGCTTGGGCGCATGTGCTCGTCCTTGTCGAGAATGGTGATGCCGTTGATGTCCTTCACCGGCACCACGGAGTTCTTGAAGCGGCCTTCATCCCAGGCCTTGGCCGCGCGCTGCTGGCTCTGCACCGCATAGCCGTCGACGTCATCGCGCGAAAAACCGTACTTGGTCGCGATCAAGTCCGCCGCCACACCCTGGGGCATGAAGAAGCTCGGCACCGCCATGGACGGATCCATCGGCCACGCCGTGCCCGACGAAAGAATGCCGACGCGGCTCATGGATTCGGCGCCGCCGCCGATGGTGAGTTCGTGCTGGCCGGACATCACCTGCGCCGCTGCGAAGTTCACCGCATCAAGGCCCGAGGCGCAGAAACGGCTGATCTGAATGCCCGGCACCGACTGGCCGAGACCGGCATTAAGCGCAGCGAAACGCGCGATGTCACCGCCAGCTTCGCCGACCGGATCGACCACACCGAGAATCACGTCATCGACAGCACCCACGGCGATGTTGTTACGCTCCTTGAGAGCTTTCAGCGGCGCGGTGGCCAGCGCCAGCGCGGTGACTTCATGCAGCGAGCCGTCGGACTTTCCCTTGCCGCGCGGCGTGCGCACATGATCGTAGATAAATGCCTCTGGCATGACGCCCTCCAGGATTATGTTTGAAGAAGTGTGATGGAAAAATCCCGCGCCGGAGACCGGCGCGGGATTATCTTAAGAAGATCAGAACGCCTCGGCGGGCAATTCCATCATCGTGTCTGCTCCAGCCTGAACGCGGGACAGGCGCAGCGAGGTCTCGGGCAGCATGCGCTCCACGAAGAACTTGCCGGTGACCAGTTTGGTTTTCAGGTAAGCCTGATCGCCGCCCTCCGCCAGTTTGTCCTGCGCGACCTTTGCCATGCGCGCCCACATATAACCGAGCGTCACAAGACCGAAGAGGTGCAGATAGTCGGTTGAGGCAGCGCCGGCATTGTCGGGCTTCGCCATCGCATTCTGCATCAGCCACATGGTGGCCTGCTGCAAATCCTTCAGCGCGGCACCGAGCGGCGCGATGTAGGGCTTGAGCGCCTCGTTCGCGCCGTTCTCCTTCATGAAGGCCGTGACCTCACCGAAGAACGCGGTGATGGCGCGGCCGCCATCGCGGCCGAGCTTGCGGCCAACGAGATCAAGCGCCTGAATGCCGTTGGCGCCTTCGTAGATCATCGAGATGCGCGCATCGCGGACGAACTGTTCGACGCCGGTCTCGACAATGTAACCATGCCCGCCGAACATCTGCTGTGCGGCAACGGCGTTGGCGAAGCCCTGATCGGTCAGCATCGCCTTGATGACCGGCGTGAGCAGGCCCATGTGGTCGTCGGCGGCCTGACGCTCCTTGGCGTCGTCGGAGCGGTGCGCGAGATCACTCTTGAGCGAGGTCCACACCACTAGCGCGCGCGCGGCTTCGTTGAAGGCGCGGATCGACATCAAAGTCCTGCGAACATCAGGATGCACAATGATCGGATCGGCAGGCTTGTCCTTCGCCTGTGCACCGGTCAGCGCGCGGCCCTGCAGACGTTCGCGCGCATAGTTCACAGCATTCTGATAGGCGACTTCCGACTGCGACAGACCCTGCACGCCGACGCCGAGGCGAGCCTCGTTCATCATGACGAACATCGCCGCCATGCCCTTGTTCTCTTCCCCGACCAGCGTTCCGACCGCGTTGTCGAAATTCAGCACGCAGGTCGAGTTGCCGTGAATGCCCATCTTGTGCTCGATCGAGCCGCAGGACACGCCGTTCATCTCATTGGTCAGCGAACCGTCGGCGTTGAGCTTCTTCTTCGGCACAACAAAGAGCGACACGCCCTTGATGCCCGCAGGCGCGCCTTCGATGCGCGCGAGCACGAGATGCACGATGTTCTCGGTGAGATCCTGCTCGCCGCCCGAGATGAAAATCTTGGTGCCGGTGATCTTGTAGGTGCCGTCAGCCTGCTTCACCGCCTTGGTGCGCATCAGGCCGAGATCGGTGCCGCATTGCGGCTCGGTGAGGTTCATGGTGCCAGCCCACTCGCCCGTCACCATCTTCGGTACGAAGGTCTTCTTCTGTGCGTCCGATCCGTGCACCAGCAGCGCGGCCATCGCGCCCTGCGTCAGGCCGCCATACATCGAGAAGGCCATGTTGGCCGACATCGTGAATTCGTTGACGGTCTGCGACAGGGAGACCGGCAGGCCCTGCCCGCCGAATTCCACCGGGGCCGACAGACCAATCCAGCCGCCATCGGCAAACTGCTTGAAGGCTTCCTTGAAGCCTTTCGGGGTCGTCACCCGGCCATCGTCATGGCGGGTACAGCCTTCCTGATCGCCCGAGTGATTCAGCGGCTGCAGCACCTGCTCGCTGAACTTCGCGGCTTCATCGATGATCGCGGCGCGAACATCGGCAGAAGCGTCCGCGAAACCAGGCAGGTTGTTGTAGCGGTCGATCTGGAAAACGTCGTTGAGGAGAAAGCTCACATCTTCGACGGGTGCTTTGTAGATCGTCATGGAATGTCTCTCAGTTCACAATTGGACGTGGATGACGCGAATTGTTTGCGACGAGGCTTCAGCACATGGACCGCCTTCAATGACCGCACCATGACACGGAACCGCGCGATATGCGCCGTCATTGGCAAGCACGGAGATGCCATTCATCCTGATGCCTTCGATCTCTTGGTTGAATTCAACACCGCAGAACGGCGTCACCCATTCACCGGCAGGAAGGACCTCCCGATTCAGGTGCCACAATTCTGCAAGGCATCCATACACCTCTGTACGGAAACCTAGCGTGCGCCGCCAATTTGTGTCAATACACTTGTGTATGGTCGAAAGTGTCGAATCGTCGCTGTCGAAAGACCGCCTCACCCGCGAGCAATGGATTGCTCACGGGCTGCGGACTCTTGCCCGGCAGGGCGAAGGTGCTTTGAAGACCGGCATGCTGGCCGAAGGACTGCAGGTTTCGCGAGGCAGCTTCTACTGGCACTTTGAAAGTATTGCGGATTTTCGCAATCAGCTTCTGGCCACCTGGCAGGAACGGGCGACAGATGGCGTGATCCGCGAGATCGATTCCTCGATCGTGGGACCCGCGCGGCTGACCTATTTGATGAAACTGGCCTTCAATGAAGACCGGAGCCTCGATCGCGCCTTCCGCTCATGGGCGGCTTCCGATGCCGATGCGGCAAAAGTCGTCGCAACCGTCGATGCCGGGCGCGTCGCCTATATCGCCAAACTTCTTCGGGAATCCGGCGTCGACGCCAAAGCATCGATCCCCCGGGCAGAGTTCATTTACTGGGCCTATATCGGACAATCGTCTGTCATGAATTCCGCTCACTGCACGATCACGGAAGCCGATCTCGGCGATCTCAGCGGCCTGTTTACCCGGCCGTCCGCAAGCTGACGCCTCGGGCCGAAGAATTAATAATTAGTCCACCACCGGCATTTCATTAACGCGGTATTTACCGTAACGGGAAAAAGTCAGGACTGGAAACAGACGTCCCGCGCCGAAATTTGATTGTCTCTTCAAGGGGTGCGGAAGCCTGAAGCGCTTTGGCAGGAGCCAGAGCCGAGACCGGACCTGGGCATGACAGCGCGCGTATCGTGGAGTGTGGACGGCATCGAGCCATCGGTCCGGGAACGGGCCGAAGCTTCCGCGCGCCGCGCCGGTATGTCCTTGGGAGACTGGCTGAATTCGGCAATCGGCAGCCCGGGCGGCACCTCCCGCGAAGCGCAGGACGTCGCCGAAATCCATCGCCGGCTGGACTCCATCGCGCGGCAGGTCGAACACATCTCGCAGGTGCCTGGCAGGCCGCAGGGCGAGACCGGCGTGGCGCGCCAGCTCAACGAGGCCATCTCCCGGCTCGATGCACGACTGTCCCAGATTTCGAACGGTTCAACCAATCCGTCCTATCGCCCCGCCCCGGCCCAGCGCATGGCACCGGCCGTGCCGTCGCCCGCGATGTCGCCGATGGATTTCTCCATCGCGGAAATCGTCGCACGGCAGGGCGAACTCGATGGCGCTCCGCGCCCGATGCCGTCAGCGGGACGGATGCCGCCGCCGTCATTCGTCAATCACGCGCCGCCGATCCAGCCGCAGCCGGATTTCTCTGGCCTCGAGCGGCAGTTGTCCCAGATCACCAGCCAGATCGAAACGCTTCGTCGGCCTGATGGTGTCGAGCAGTCCATCGCCGCCTTCCGCGGCGAGCTTGCCGAAATCCGCCAGGCCATCACGGAAGCGATGCCGCGCCGGGCCATCGAGTCGCTGGAAAACGAAATCCGCTCGCTCGGGCGCCGGATCGACGAGACCCGCTCCACCGGGACCGACAGCAACATGCTGTCCGGCATCGAGCGCGCGCTGTCCGACATCTACAGCGAACTGCGCACGCTGAAGCCCGCCGAACAACTCGCCGGTTTCGACGATGCAATCCGCAATCTCGGCGGCAAGATCGACATGATCGTGCGCTCCAGCACCGATCCTGCAACGGTCCGCCAGCTTGAAGACGCCATCACCGCACTCAAGGGCATTGTCTCGAATGTCGCATCGAACGAAGCGCTGAACGAACTCGCCGGCCATGTGCAGACCCTGTCGATCAAGGTCGATCAACTGGCCCATGCGGGCGGCAACAACGATATTCTGTCGGCACTCGAACAGCGCATCGCGGTGCTGACCACCGCGCTCGAGCAGCGTGACCGGCCCGCCGTCGGCGACACCGTCTATTTCGACAACGCCGTCCGCACCATTTCGGACCGGCTGGACAATCTTCAGGTCGGCAACGACAGTTCGGCGTCGCTCAGCCACGTCGAGCAGCGTGTGCATCACCTGCTCGAACGGCTGGAAATGTCCGAGCCGCGCGGCGGCAATCTTGCGCGGGTCGAGGAAGGTCTCTCCGACATCCTGCGTCATCTTGAGAACCAGCGCGGCGCAAGCGCCGATCAGGGATTCCGCGCTTCGCCGCCGGTGGACACCGACATGGTGGACACCATCAAGCGCGAACTCTCCGACATCCGCTTCAGCCAGTCGGAAACCAACCGCAACACCCAGGACTCGCTTGAAGCGGTTCACAACACGCTCGGTCATGTGGTCGATCGCCTGACCCAGATCGAGGGCGATCTGCGCAACGCACGCTCTGCACCGGCGGCGCGCGACATGCCGCCTGCCATGACCGAGCCTC
>Ga0209023_10004224_pt1 | contig 16499 bp, 15 predicted proteins | sample LakOneMetagenome_FD_187468 | JGI IMG/M metagenome (GOLD analysis project Ga0209023, IMG submission 187468) | Freshwater and sediment microbial communities from Lake Erie, Canada (SPAdes) (version 2) | ecosystem: Environmental > Aquatic > Freshwater > Lentic | place: Lake Erie, Canada... | reverse complement strand
AATTAAGAATTAAGAATTAAGAATTGATTCCGGTGCAAAGTTAATTCATAATTCATCACTCATCATTCATAAATTAGTTTGCATGTAATCTTGCCAATGCTTCCTTTGCCTCGGTAAAATCCGGGGAGTACATGAGGGCCGTGCGGTATTCTTCGATAGCTTCTGCCGGTTTGTTTAATTTTTCCAGGCAACGGCCACGCCAGTAATAACCTTCATCAAAATTATTCTGCAGGGTTACGGCTTTGTCCAGAACCTTCACCGATTCTTCGTATTTACCCAGGTCGTACTGGGCAATGGCTTTTTCCAGGTAGGCGGGCATAAAAGAGTAATCCATTGCCAGGCACTGGTCGAAAAAAGAAATGGCTTTTGCTTTGTCACCGGTATAACTAAAATACAATCCTCTTATAAAAACAGATTCTTTTGCTGTCTTGCCATTTTCAATTTTTGCAAGCAGATTGGAAACAGCCAGCGCCTTTGCATTTTTTGTTTGTGCATACAAGGCGCCCAGCGACATCAGGTATTCCGGCCCGGGAACAATGCTGACTGCTTTTTCAAAAGCAGCAATGGCGCCAAGCGTATCTTCGTTTTCAAAATTCAGCGTTGCTTTGATGTCCCAAAGCCGGGCATTCAGGCTGTCTTTTTTAAGCGCTTCATCCGTTGTTGCCAATGCTTTGTCGTAATACCCATTGTCGCGGTAATATTGCACAAGCTGTTCCTTAAGCAGCAGCGAATCGGGGAATTTTGCGATCGAGTCCTTCAAAATGTCTTCACGGCCCATTGCTACAGGGTGGCCATCTGTTTTCTTTTCTTCTTTGTTATTACAGGCAAGCAGGAGGGCAGCGGCCAGTACCGGTATCAGGATTCTTTTCATCATATTGCAGCAAAATTAAGGAATTGAAACACACAGGAACATGTCAACACGTATGCACTGCCATTGCCGGAACATTTTTTTACCGGCTCAATGTTTTAAAACTGACATGATAAATATCAGTATGGGCATAAAGAACAGCGGATTTCGTATGATAGTCGTCAGGATTGCATAATTAAATATGCGGCATGACAATTCTCTGACAAACATAAATTTTACATCTTTTAACTTTGACCGCACAAATTTTAATCGATGAAAAGAAATATTTTCCTGGGAATATTAGCCGTGACGGCCATTGCAACTGTTTCGTTTAAAAACCGCACGGCTTCTTCAAACATGCCGGCCGGTTATTCAGATACGATCTTGTTTACGGGTGAAAGACATTTTGCCAATATTCAGCAACTTACTTTTGGCGGAGATAATGCCGAAGCCTATTTCAGTTTCGACGGCAAGTGGATCATCTTCCAGCGCACCAATCCAAAAGACGGCATCATGTGCGATGAGATGTTCATAGGCAAAGTGCCAAAGCCGGGAGAAAAATTTGAATACAGGCGTGTTAGCAGTGGTAAGGGAAGAACCACCTGCGGTTCTTTTACAAAAGATGGTAAGCACATCATTTATGCAAGCACTCATTTAGGCGCAGATACCTGTCCGCCTGTACCCGATAGAAAAAAATACGGTAATAAATACATCTGGCCTTTGTACGACAGCTACGATATTTTTATGGCCGACCTGGATGGTAAGATCGTAAAGCAGCTCACCAACAGCAAAGGATACGATGCCGAAGCAACCATTTCGCCCGACGGAAAAAAAATGATCTATACCAGTGATAAGGACGGCGACATTGACCTGTACATCATGGACCTGGCAACCGGTAAAGAAAAGCGCATTACCAATACACTTGGTTATGATGGCGGAGCCTGGTTCAGTCCCGATGGCAAAAAGATCATCTGGCGTGCCAGCCGCCCGAAGACTGAGGAAGAGGTTAAAGAGTATAAAGATTTCCTGGCCCAGAATTTAGTGGCCCCTACCAATATGGAAGTGTTTGTTGCCGATGCCGATGGTAAGAATGTAAAGCAGGTAACATCATTCGGCAATGCCAACTGGGCGCCTGCTTATATGCCGGATAGCAAGCGCATCATCTTTGCAAGCAATCACCAGAGCAAAAGAGGTTATCCTTTTAACCTGTATACCATCAATGAAGATGGAACGAACCTGGAGAAGATAACGGCTGAAAAAATATTTGATGCATTTCCCATGTTTAGCCCGGATGGAAAGAAGATCATCTTCTGCAGCAACCGTAATAACGGCGGCACACACGATACGAATATCTTTATTGCGGATTGGGTGGAGTAGGGTCGGGACGCTTTGCGGCCTGAACCGGTTAAACCTACAAGGTCTGCCGCCTGGTATGGCTGCGCTGCAGGCCTTATAGGTTTAACTCAATCACCTCACAATCCTTTATTTCCTTTCCATCAATTGCAAAGCGGATGATGGTCCTTGTCTTATGCCATCCCTGTTTGCCGGCAGCGCCCGGGTTCATGTGCAGGCATTGCAGTTTATCATCGTACATGATTTTCAGAATGTGGGAGTGGCCGCTGATGAAAAGCTGTGGTTTATGAATAAGTAATTCTCGTTTTGTTTCGGGGTTATACCGGGGCGGATAACCACCAATATGCCGCATCATTACTTTCACTTCTTCGCACATGAATACCAGTTGTTCGGGAAAATCCTTTCTGATATCCTGTCCGTCGATATTGCCATACACTCCCCGTAAGCTCTTTTTTACGTTTAACCTCCTGGCCACATCTTCATTGCCAAAATCCCCGGCATGCCATACCTCACCGCAGTCTTTAAAATACTCCGGTACAGCATCATCCAGGTAACCATGTGTGTCTGATATCAGTCCTATTCTGGTCATTGTGTAAAGACAGCGAATATAACCGATGTGAACCAGAGTGAATGTGGTTTATTTGTGTTGCTCCTGTTTTTCGATCCTTGCCTTCAATTCATCAATGCTTTGCTGCTGCTGACGGATGATCCCATTTTGTTCCTGCATAGCTTTGATCAGTATCGGGATCAATTCGCCATATGCAATGCTGTAGTTATCGGTTGGGTTGGAGGGCGTATGCACCAGGTTCAATTTATATCCTTTTGTTTCGACGAGTGCTTCCACTTCCTGTGCGATGAGGCCGGCATGCACCATGCGATTGGCGTCGGCGTAATCGCTTTGTTTTAACGAGGCAAGCAGTTTTGGATTATTCTGCTGCATGAACTGGTCGAATTCAAATGCTTTGTATTGATAAGTGACCGGCCTGAGTGCATTGATGAACTCCATACCCGGCACATTTTCCTGCACATTTTTTTTAAAGCGGGCATCACTTACGGTATAGGAAGCGGCACCTTCCACCACAGTCACAGCGCCGTTTCCGATCCTTACTTTATTATTGGCATTTACCGATGCACTGAATCCTATTGCGGTGGCATTGGAGAATGCGCCGGTAGCATCTGAACCATAGCCAAGAAAAGTGGAACGGTCCTGGTTTGATTGTGTGTACCCGGCAAATGCACCAATTGCTGTATTATAACCTGCCGCTGCGGAACTGACATTATATAATGCCTGTGTGCCTACGGCTACATTATAATTGAAATTGGAATTGTACAAAGCCTGGTAACCCACCCCGGTATTCTGGTAACCGGAATTACTGTTATACATGGATTGAAAGCCGATGGCAGTATTGGCGTCGCCGGTAATATTATTCCCGATAGCATAATAGCCCAATGCCGTATTACTATTTGAGGTGTTGCGGTATAGTGTGCCATAGCCTATGGCCGTATTCTGATTACCTGCAGTTGTGTTGTATAATGCAGAGGTGCCGATAGCAACATTTTCCCCGCCTGTTATATTTAGGCCGAGTGTTTGTGTTCCCAGGGCTGTATTGTAATAACCGGTTGTATTATTTTTTAAAGATTCGAAGCCGATGGCTGTATTATAATAGCCGGTTGTGTTGAAATACAATGCTTTTGACCCAAGGGCCGTATTCAATGTTCCATGAATGGCCAGGGTAGCACCAAATCCGTTATAAAATAATGCCGAATCTCCAACGGCAACGATATTGTGACGGGTTGTATTGATTTTAAGTGCTGAATTACCGATGGCAATATTTGAATATCCGGTTGTATTTGAATACAAAGAATAATAGCCGATGGCCGTATTTTGTGCGCCGGTGGTGTTAAAGTACAGTGCAGAGTGACCGGCTGCTGTATTGTATGTACCGGTGGTATTATTGAACATGGAGAAAGAGCCAAAGCTGGAATTTCCGTCTCCCTTGGTATTGGAAAGGGCAATCCAACCAGCAGCTGTATTAAAATTCGATCCGATACTGAATTGCATGGCCGATACACCAAGGGCAGTATTGCTGCTGCCGGATGTGTCGGCCTGGAGTGTGTAAAATCCAGTAGCCACGTTATTGAGACCTGTTTTGTTTGAATAAAGTGCATAGCCACCATTGGCCGTATTATAACTCCCATTCGTATTGTTCAATAATGAAGCAGCACCTGTTGCCGTATTATATTGTCCTGATGTATTGAAGAAAAGTGTATTTGCACCAAGGGTTGAATTGTTTGAACCCGTTATGCTGTTATACATGGAGCTGCTGCCTACAACAGTATTATAAGTACCGGTTTTATTATTTAACAGGGCGGTTTCCCCGATCGCTATATTGTATTCCCCGATACTATCATTATACATGGCCGCGAAACCAATGGCAACATTCCGGTCACCCGTCTTGTGTTTGTTAAGCGTCCAGCTGCCAACCCCTACGTTCAGCCCGCCGTCGATATTTGATTGCATTGAAATATACCCGATCGCTGTATTTAAGCTCCCATTGACATTATTCCTCAATGCATTTGAACCAATTGCCGTATTCTGACCACCGGTAGTGGCACTGACCAGGGATTTGTAACCAAATGCAGTGTTGAATGTACCTGTGGTTACCGAATCCAGTGTTCTGAAACCGATAGAAGTGTTGGCGGTGCCCGTATCTATGTATCCGGCTTTGATATCATTTACCCGAAATCGCAATGGCTGCACATCGGTTGTGCCTAAGAAACTACCAGGGCTGGTTCCTCCATTTCCTGTGAGGCTCCAGCCACTTTTATAAACGATCGTTTCCCAATCGGGAACTGCAGGAGTACCCATGTTCACCATCAGTTGATTATTTGCGGAATCATAAACCATCAACCCTTTAGCAGGTACCGCTAAAGCAAGAATGGTTGCTGTATTCATTCTCGGAATGAGCAAACCCTTTGTGTTGCTGCTTACATCCAGTAAAGCGGAAACATCGGATGAAGCCCCGGTGGTATTAACGGCAAGACCCTGGGAAAAAACGATCAGGGGCATCAGTATTACAATGAATAGGAACTGAAGATGCAATTTCATGGCTGAATCATTTTTTAAGGATTACTATTTGTTATGATCCCACGGAAATTTAGGGATCATAAATTGCCGCTGTTGGTATGCAAGTGATCTTTGCGTGGAAGGCCCGGAAAAATCTATATAATGTTCAACCACGGGACTAACCCGGTAACAGGAGAAGTAATGTATGACTCCTTTATCATCAGCAGCCAGTGCAAATGCATTTGGGCTAAGAAATTCGAGGAAGTCCTGTGAGTTGTTACCATTCTGCGCAAAATAACTGAAGAATGTACCAGACCAGCTCCCGTTATTCGGAGCCTGGAAAGTTTTTCCGAATGTGCCAACATATTGGGTGTTCCCTGCATTTTTATGCGAAAGGATGAATAAGGTTCCATCATTAAAGCGTTCAAAAAAAATGGAAGGAGCCATCGGGCCTGTTTGCTGTTTATCCAATATCATTTGCCATCCGTTGAAAGAGGAAGATCCTACATTTTGATAATTCAGGTATATGTTCTCATCATGGCCCAATGCTGCTACTTCCAGTTGATGATCCTTACTTTCCTGTACATACGCTTCCTGTACCTGGTTCCCTCCCAGGTTTATCCAGGGGTCGTTGTCCCAGGTGCCGGCAACAGTTTGGTTCTTCAAATAAACTTTACCATCCTTGCCAGTGCCGACCAGGGCCAGTCGTCCATTGAATTTTGTTACAGAAATGTGTTTCAGGTTGCCACCTCCGATCAGAATCGGGCCCTGGTTTAATTTTTGTCCGTTTACCACAGGTGCTGCAAAGGTCCAGAATCCTTTAGCCGGATCCTGTTTTACTTCTTTGATCGAATAAACCCTGCCTCTTTCATTCAGTGCCAGTATTTCGATCATGCCATCGGGGTTATTGGCAATAGCCAGGAATGTATAGTTGTAAATATGGCCGTCAGCTTCACCCGCCGGCCGGAAGGTTGGTTCAGGGGAAGTGACCAGCGATGCGTCGGTATTCCTGGCTGCAGCAATATGAATATTGCCTTTGACGATCCAGGCTACGATCATTCTGCCATCGCCATCTTTGCCGGCAACCAGGCCATGCGGATTATCATCCGGGGCAGGAGAGTAGGAGGTCCATGCCTGGTTCCATTCTCCGTTTGGTGTGGTTTGCCAGGTGTGATAAACCCCGCCACGATTCCCCGACACACCTGCAAAAATTTCAAAACGGCCGCTGGTGCCGAAAACAGCGCTCATATTGCTGGGTTTTTGTGCTGAAACAGTAGCAGACAGTATAAAAGTCAATGCGATAAGGGGAGTAAATAAACGCTTTCTCACAGTGTAAAGTTTTATTGTTATTAATTCAGGTTTAATGATCATGGCTCCGGTTATTATTCTTTTTGCTGAAAACGAATTGCCATATATCCTTCCAGCAAACAGCCATGATCACAACAACCGTTACCAGGAATATTGCCAGCAGGAAATCCAAGTCGTTCTTTTTACAATCTTACATGATCAGCAACCTGGATTATTCAGAATTTAGTGAAAAGAGGAATTAAGAAGGTGAAAAGCCGGAACGGGTGAGGCGTTTATCAATCCATTCTTTTAATGTGCAGGGTAACTTTTGTTCCTGCCGGATTACCGGAAGGATCGTGTAGGTCTTCAAAAAGAACCGGGACAACAGCATCATTGTTATTAAAATTGAGCAGGCGTTTTAAGGTGATTCCTATTCCTTTTGATTCATGCCTTCGTGACGCTGGTTTTACCTCTTCGGCTTTACTCCGCCCGATGCCGTTATCTTCTATCGTACAGATAAGCCAGTTTTCATCAGCCAATATACTTATGTTGATTTTTTTATCGCCTTCTTTTCTGCTGAGCCCATGCCACAAAGAATTCTCTACAAAGGGTTGCAAAATCAATGGAGGGATCTTTTCATTAGCAGGCCGCACCTGTTCCGCTACCGATAAATGATATGTGGGTTCAAAATTCAACCGGAGACATTCAAGGCTTATGTACAGATCAAGCGTTTGTAATTCTTTTTCCAGTGATATGGTATTATTGTCTGATTGCTCAAGCACCTGTCTCAGGAGTTTTGCGAATTGGCTTATGTAATGGCTGGCCTCCCGGGGCTTATCATTTGCAATAAGCGATTGAATGGAGTTGAGCGAATTATAAATGAAATGCGGATTCATCTGCGCCTTCAGCGCTTTCATTTCCAGATCGAGCAACTGATGTTTGATATCGGTCTTTGTTTTGATCTGGCCAACCCGGTAACGGAAGATAGAAACGATCAGGCCCGAAGCGAACGCCAGCATCAGCAAACGGAACCACCATGTTTCCCAAAATGGTTTGCGGATCTCAAATTCGAACAGGGCCGGCTCACTCCACTGACCGCCGATGAATTTTGTTTTTACTTTAAAAATATATTTACTGGGCAGCAGTTTTACGAAGGAAACAAAATCTGTTTGCGAAGGGGTACTCCAGCTGTCTGAAAGCCCTTCCAGTTGATAGCTGTACAGGACACCTTCTGTTCCCGATGAAGAGATGCCTTTAAAATAAAATCCAATACTGTTTTTATCATATGAAAGGCTGGGCTTACTGGGCAGCCCAAAGATCCCGGTTAACGAATCTGCATATAACGACCAGTCGGTTTGCCGGAGGTTCAGCCTTACGTCCTCGATCTGGATGGAAGGGATAAGGTTTTTATTTACAGTGATCCTTTCTGGGTAAAAGCAGATCAGTTTATCGGGGAAACTAAGCCATATATTGCCTTCGAGGTCTTTGGTTAACCGAGATGCTTCAGATATTTCGGTGTTCAGTTCCGCAATACTGAATGAATGGATTATCTTATAGCCCTGGCTGATATCGTTTCCTGCAGGAGGAGATAAGACGGTAAGACCTGAAAGTGATGCTATCCACAGGTTACCGATATTATCGAAAGATATGCCTACAACATAACTGTTCTGTATCCCTTTTGAGTGGTCCAGTTCTTCCTGCAACGCAAGTGTATCATTAACCCACCTGTAACGTTTCAGGCTGATCCCGCTGTAATCGATCCATACATCGCCGGATGGGTCATTTAAGAACCAGCTTACAAATGTTGCGTTGCCTATGCCCGCCAATTGTTCCCGGCAATAATTATTTTTGTCGATGGAAAAAATATTCCCTTCTTCTGTTGAAAACAGGATATTCCCATTGCTGCATTGATGAATGATCCTCGTGATTCCATGAACAGGTACCTTATTCTTCACGGGCAGTATGTTGAATGCCGTGTCATCAAACTGGCAGGGGTAAGGTTGTGAGAGGATGGCTGTTAAGATCTTTTTCCGGCAACTGTCGTAGATCACGCCGAAAGATTCCTTGCCAAGACGGGCATATTTGTTTTGCTGAATCTGGATTATGTTCTTCTTCAGTTTCGCCAGCACAAAGCCCCGCAATGAAAACCAGGGTATGCCTTTATCATCCATGCAGTACTGGTCTACGATCATTTCATCATATGCCAGCGGTAATCCTTTTTCGGGATATAATCTTCTTACGTCAAACTTCCCGTTTGCAAACGAGTACAGGTTGAAACTCCCATCGTTCACAAGCATCGGCTGGCCCGGAAGCTGAATGATATTGCGTATGCTGTTTTTAATGCCCGATGATGCGGCAGGGTAAACGGTATATCCCGGTTCATATACTTTAACCAGGCCTTCGAAATCGGCAACCCAGATATTGCCCTGTTTGTCTTCAGTTATGCCGGAGATAAGATTTATGCCTTTCTTTTTATAAACGGTTATCAATTCCCGGGAATTGCCGGGCATCAGCACCTGGAGGCCGTTGTCCTCACTTCCTATCCAGGTCCTTTTTTTACTGTCGCGGAAAAAACTGTAGATCCTTTTCTGGGAGCCCAATGCGCCCGGCAGTTTTATTGCTGTGTCTTTTTCAATTTTTAATACGCCTTCAATTGATGAAATAAATATGTCGTTTCCCGACTGGTTAAGGTCAAAGTAGTAATACGCCTTTTCTTTGCGGGGAGTGATAATTTTGTAATCGTCGCCTGGCCTTTGCAGAACAACCATGTCGCCGTAATTAATGTACAGCCCTTCGTTGCTTTCGATTATTCTCCGGCAGGGGTGGTCATCATAGCCGGGATATAATCTTATTTTCTGCCAACAGTTATTGTCAAACCTGTATACGCCACCCGTGGTTGCTGCCCAGATCTCTTTGTGATGAACTTCGGCCAGGCAGAATACCACAAAATTTTTCAGTGAATCGGCTAACGGAAATTTTCTGAACCTGTTCGCCAGCATCTGTCCGATCCCATTTTTTGTACCGATCCACATCCGTCGCCGGTTGTCTATCAGCAGCGGACCGGCAGCCGGGTTTGGCAAGCCCTCACTGAACCCATAATTTGTAAAATTTTTTCCATCGAAACGGCTTAACCCGTTTACTGTAGTAACCCAAAGATATCCATATTGATCGGGGAAACTGCCCAGGATGTAAGGAGAAGGTAAACCGTCCTTTGTTGAATATGTTTTTAACTGAAAGGATTGAGAAAGTGAAGGAAGATGGATACCCAATATTATCAGGAAGCCTGCAATTTTTCTCAGGTAGTCTGCCAGGCTATGATTGCTTTTGTATCTCATCCCCTGAAGAGTTTCAAGAAAGCTTCTTTATTATTCCTCGACACTTCTATTTCCCGGCCGTCATTCATCGTAACGGTACCCCCATCGCCACGCTTGTATAATTTTACATGAGAAAGGTTAATAAGATAAGACCGGTGAACCCTGAAGAATAGCCGGGAGGCGAGCCATTCATCATAGTATCCAAGTGTATGGCTTGAAATGATCTTTTGTTTATCTGATAAATAGAATTCTGTGTAGTTGTTTATCGCATGGCAATAGAGGATATTGCTGATGCTGATGAAATGCAGCCCTTCGGCAGTAGGAATGGCAAGTTTATCGGGAAGATTATTACTGTCCCTTACCTGCTGCAAGAACTGAACCTGCTGGTTAATGACCGATGATTTTTTTTTGATCCTTTCACAAGCCTTATGGTATGATTCTGTAAACTCATGGGGATCGATTGGCTTCATCAGGTAATCCATGGCACTATACCGGAAAGCCCTTACCGCATACCCGCTGTGAGCCGTGGTGAATATGATCTCGAAACTGATATGAGAGAGTTTGTCAAGCAGGTCGAATCCTGTTTCTCCATTCATCTGAATATCCAGGAAGAGAAGATGTGGGGCATGCTCATTTATCATTTCCAGCGCTGTCGCTGCAGAGTCTGCCTCAAGGATATGAGTGTGCTGGTCAATATCCAGTAACATTTTGCGGATGAGGGCCCTGCTTTGCAATTCGTCATCAATGATCAGTATGGTAAACTGCCCGGGCATCTTGTCCTTTACTTTATATGAAAGATATTGTAAATAATTTTAACTTTGGCTATGATTTTCCACAGAAATTTTACATACTGGATCGACAAGCGGAACTGGAAATACATCTTCCTCCTGGCTTCGCTGGCGCTTTGTGTCTGATGGGTCAATGGTCATTAGTCATTGGCTATTAGTCATTTTAAATTCTTAATTTTTCATTCTTAATTTTTAATTGATATGCCACATTATCATACATTGGGAAAGATCCCTCATAAACGTCATACCCAGTTCCGCAAACCGGATGGAGGATTGTACAGCGAACAGCTTTTTTCCACCGAAGGTTTCAGCGATGATTATTCCTTACTGTATCATACCTATCCGCCAACACAGATCATAAAGACCGAACCGCAGGTAGATGTGAGTCCGCAGGTAGCAGAAGAGAAAATGCTGAGGCACCGTTGTTTCGAAGGTTTTCACATAAAACCCGGCGGCGATTTTTTGCAAAGCCGTATTCCTGTATTGGTAAACAACGATTGCCATATTGTACTGGCTGCCCCGCAAAGCGGCACCGGTGATTATTTTTATAAGAACACCGATGCCGATGAAATGATCTTTGTTCATGAAGGGAGCGGAACGGTTCACTCACAATATGGAGACCTTACTTTCAGTTATGGCGATTACATCGTATTGCCAAGAGGAACGATCTACCAGATCGAATTCAATGATGATAAGAACCGCCTGTTCATCGTTGAATCATTTTCGCCGCTGCGTTTTCCAAAACGTTATTTAAGCAAGTACGGACAACTGATGGAGCATTCGCCCTTTTGCGAACGGGATATCCGTCCGCCAAAGGATCTGAAAACGTATGATCAGAAAGGCGACTACCTCATCAGGGCAAAAAAGAAAGGCATGCTGTACGGATTGCATTATGGTACGCATCCCTTTGATGTGATCGGCTGGGACGGCTGCTGTTACCCCTATGTTTTTTCCATTCACGATTTTGAACCCATCACCGGCAGGGTACACCAGCCACCACCGGTGCATCAAACCTTTGAGACCAATGCATTTGTTGTGTGCTCATTTGTACCAAGGCTGTACGATTATCATCCCGATGCCATACCTGCCCCATACAACCACAGCAATATCGACAGTGATGAAGTACTATATTATGTAGACGGTGATTTCATGAGCCGCAAGAATGTGACCCGTGGTATGATCACCCTGCACCCGGCAGGCATTCCGCACGGGCCCCATCCAGGCGCTGTTGAAAAAAGTATTGGTGCCAAAGAAACCAAAGAACTCGCCGTGATGGTAGATACCTTCAGGCCATTGATGCTTACGAAGCAGGCGCTTGAGATAGAGAATGGAAGCTATGTCATGAGTTGGGCTGAGTAAACGGATATTGTACTGAGCCTGACGAAGTATGAGCCTGTCGATTTATGAGTTTGTCGAAGCCGGTTTTAGAACAGGCAACGCTTAAGCCATTTGATACGTTTAAAAACAGGAACTGATTTACCTGTTCATTAAATTTGATACCAGGCCTTGTTCAAAACAAGTTGATATGCGCAACATCTTTTACAGCATGTTTTTTTTATCAGGCTTCCTGTCAGCTTGCAGTACACATTCGGGTCCCGATTACCAAATACCTCCTCCGCCATTTTTAAACTTGCCTGTTGTTGCTACTGCGTCCATATCAAACGTCACCAATACTACGGCGTTGTCCGGCGGTAATGTAACTGATGATGGCGGAACACCTGTAATTGCCAAAGGAATTTGCTGGAATACAACGCCCAATGCCAGCATTGCATTGTCTGCCAAAACGATCGATGGAGCAGGTACAGGGCCATTCAGCAGTAATCTTACCGGGTTAACCACCGGGACAACTTATTATGTTCGTGCGTACGCAACCAACAGCATTGGCACTTCCTACGGTAATGAGATAGGATTTGTGGCCACTACACAACCCACGCTTGCGGTATTGACAACGCTTAATGCGGTGGGGATAACCAGCAGTTCTGCTTCCTGCGGCGGGGAAATAACGAGTGAGGGCAATGTTTCTGTTACAGCAAGGGGAATATGCTGGAGCAATTCTGCCAATCCTAGCATGGCAGATCATATCATACCGGTCGGCAACGGGCCCGGAATTTTCACCACAAGCATAACCGGGTTAGCCCAATCAACAACATATCATGTACGGGCCTATGCCATCAATAGTGTAGGTACAGCCTGGGGCAATGATATAAGTTTCACTACATCGGTCAATGTTCCTCCTCCGTCTTCCACCGTAACCATCTGCAGCCAGGTGTGGATGACAAAGAACCTGGATGTAACCACTTACCGGAATGGGGATCCGATCCCCGAAGTGAGCGATCCGGTGCAATGGAAGAACCTTACTACGGGGGCATGGACCTATGTTAATGGCGACCCGGCCACCAATGCTACTTATGGTAAGATATATAACTGGTATGCAGTAAATGACCCGAGGGGACTGGCACCGGCAGGATGGCATATACCTTCCAAAACAGAATTTACCATGCTGGCCGGTTGCCTGGGTGGAGAATATATTGCCGGCGGACCTTTAAAAACTACGGGAACAACAGACTGGATGGCTCCCAATACCGGCGCTACTAATTCATCCGGTTTCTCGGCGCTTCCCGGCGGCAAGCGATCAAACCAGGGAGTATACAACGGCTTTGGAACCAATGGAGCATTGTGGACGGCTACCCAGCAATCAACCGGAAATTCATGGGCATTTTCTCTTTCCTATTCTGCGATCAGTTCCAGCTTTACCAATCCCGAAAAAATAGAAGGCATGCCTGTTCGTTGTGTGAAGGATTGATCACATCGTTTCAAGGTTTAAAACGTTCAAGGTTAGAAGCCTTACAGGATCCAACGTCCTGTATCCTGTATCTTGCATCCTGTATCTTGTTTTCATTTCCGAAAAATCATTATATTGGCATAACAAAAATTGCTTCTTATGATAAAATTCAATGAAATTAAAGTCGGCGATTACCTGGTCGCTGATAATGACGGTGATAAAAAACAGGGAGAAGTTACCAACCTGAACCACGATGAAAAACAGGTTTGTGTAAATACCGGAGCCCAGGATTTCTGGTACGAAACAGAACAGTTGTCAGCCATTCCGCTTGATGAAGACCAGTTGATGAAGCTGAAATTCCACAAGCACGACAATGATGACGGAACTGTTAAATATATGAAAGGTGCTTTCCGGATGATGCTGCCGGCGAAGAATGATTTTTCAAGATTTGAGATTTGGTACCGGGATGAGCATCGCCATGTTATGCACCCCATAAATGTACACCAGTTGCAAAACCATTTTTACGAGATGACGAAAGTGCATCTGAATGATGAATCTTTTGATTGATATTAAATAATTAATTCAGAAAAAAACCGGCCGCCCTTGCCGGTTTTTTTCTTTGTACCAGGCAGATAAGCCTTCCGGAGTTTGGAAGGCTGGGTAATTTGCCCCCAAGCCAGGTTTTCCGGCCTGATTTGGACGATCCGGCTGAAATAGACAGGCAAATCCTTCATTTTTTGTGGAAAAACAGGCTATTTGTTGGTAAATAGAACCCTTTTTTGCTGATTATTAAATAAATCCACCTATCTTTGCGCTCCCAAAATTATGGCTAAACAAGCACTCATTAAACAGGACGGGACAATAGTAGAGGCACTCAGTAATGCTATGTTCAAGGTAAAACTGGAAAATGACCATGAGATTTTGGCTACTATTTCCGGTAAAATGCGCATGCACTATATCCGCATATTGCCAGGCGATAAAGTAGGGGTTGAAATGAGTCCTTATGACCTTACAAGGGGCAGGATAATTTTCAGGTATAAATAACGTATTAAGTAATTAGTATTAAGTAATAAGTAAAACAAGCAAAATGAAGGTAAGAGCTTCTATCAAAAAACGCAGCGCTGATTGCAAGATCGTAAGAAGGAAAGGAAGGCTGTACGTGATCAACAAAAAGAATCCACGCTTTAAACAAAAGCAAGGGTAATTCTCAATTTTTAATTCTTAATTTTTAATTCATATTATGGCTCGTATTGCCGGTATTGATTTACCAAAAAATAAAAGAGGCGAAGTTGGCCTCACTTACATTTACGGAATAGGACGTTCTACTGCCCGTTACATCCTGGAAAAGTCAGGCGTTGATTTTTCTAAAAAGGTCAACCAATGGAACGATGATGAGCAGACTGCCATCCGTAATGTGATCAGTAACGAATTCAAAACCGAAGGTGCATTGCGCAGTGAAACCCAGATGAACATCAAGCGTTTGCTGGATATTGCCTGTTACCGTGGGTTACGTCACCGTAAAGGATTACCTGTTCGTGGCCAGCGTACACGTACCAACAGCCGTACAAGAAAAGGTAAGCGTAAGACCGTTGCCGGTAAAAAGAAAGTAGCTAAGAAATAATTTAATACAGGCTTATATTTTTTGAACCAGCGCCAGATCGCTTCATAAGCCGGCAGGAGGGTTGGTTCAGTCTCGTTACAGGCGGGATAATATTTTTAAAAGATTACCTATCTAGATCAAACTATGGCAAAAGCACAAGCAGGCGGCGGAGCAAAAACGTCCTCGAAGAAAAGAGTAGTAAAAGTTGACAGCTACGGCGATGCACACATCACAGCAAGTTTCAACAACATCATTATCAGTTTAACCAATAAGCAGGGCCAGGTAATAAGCTGGAGCAGCGCAGGTAAAATGGGTTTCAGGGGTTCTAAAAAGAACACCCCCTATGCAGCCCAGATGGCCGCAGCAGATGCAGCAAAAGCAGCATTGGATGCCGGGTTAAAAAGGGTGGATGTATACGTAAAAGGACCGGGTTCAGGCCGTGAAGGAGCCATCCGTTCACTTTCTCAAAGCGGCATTGAAGTAGCTATGATCAAAGACGTAACGCCATTGCCCCATAATGGTTGCCGTCCTCCTAAGAAAAGAAGAGTATAATTCCAGATACTGGATACAAGATGCCGGATACTGGCCATAAATCAGCAAGCAGCATCAAGCATCCAGGATCAAATTTTAATAACGGGTGCATTATTCATTTTAAAAGGTCTTTATAATGATGCATCGTCACTAAAAGACCTACATTCAAATTATGGCACGTTACACAGGCCCCAAAACAAAAATCTCCCGGATCTTCGGAGAACCCATTACAGGTAATGGAAAATGGTTAACCAAGAACAGCAACCCTCCGGGTATGCACGGTGCTAACCGCAAACGCAAAACTTTAGGTGAATATGCTTTGCAATTAAGAGAAAAGCAAAAAGCAAAATACACGTATGGTTTGCTTGAAAAACAATTCCGTAAAACATTTGATGAAGCTGCCCGCCGCAAGGGGGTAACCGGTGAAAACCTGATCAAATTACTGGAAGCCCGTTTGGATAATACCGTCTTCCGTATGGGTATTGCACCAAGCCGCCAGGCTGCACGCCAGTTGGTATCGCACAAGCACGTTACCGTTAATGGGGAAGTGCTGAACATCCCTTCTTACAGCTGCAACCCGGGTGATGTGATCGGTTTAAAGAATAAAAGCGCTGCCAATACCGCCATCGGCGGAAACCTGCGTGGCAAAAATGCCAAGTTCAACTGGCTGGAATGGAATGAAGGTGAAGTAAAAGGCACGTTCATTACTTATCCGGAAAGAGAAAGTGTTCCGGAGAATATCAAGGAACAACTGATTGTGGAATTGTACTCTAAATAATGAGTGCCGATTTCAAAAGCCGGAATTTTAAATTCAAAACATAAAACAACAAAATAACAAATGGCCATTTTAAATTTTGTTAAACCAGATAAGATCGTTCTTCAGAAAGCAACAGAGTTTGAAGCTCAATTCGAATTCCGTCCGCTTGAACC
>Ga0209023_10004223_pt1 | contig 16500 bp, 18 predicted proteins | sample LakOneMetagenome_FD_187468 | JGI IMG/M metagenome (GOLD analysis project Ga0209023, IMG submission 187468) | Freshwater and sediment microbial communities from Lake Erie, Canada (SPAdes) (version 2) | ecosystem: Environmental > Aquatic > Freshwater > Lentic | place: Lake Erie, Canada... | reverse complement strand
GCACGTCAACAAAACCTCGCGCGATCAGTTCGAAATCCGTACCCACCAGCGTCTGATGGACATCGTGGACCCAACGGACAAGACCGTTGACGCGCTGATGAAGCTGGACCTGCCAGCTGGCGTTGACGTCGAAATCAAACTGCAATAATCGCAGCAGCCGGCGGAGTGATCTCCGCCAGCTTGGAAGGGCCGGGCCGATTCGCTTCACAGCGGATTGCCCGGCCCTTTCTCTTTATGAACGCGTGAAAGAAGTGCATGACTGAATCTTCCTTGTATATCGGATTGGCCAATGCGGTGCTGGTGCTGCACGTAGGCGTGGTGTTGTTCATCATCGGCGGCCTGGTACTGACACTCGTTGGCGCCGGACTCGGCTGGCAGTGGGTGCGCAATTTCAGTTTCCGCGCGCTGCATTTGGTGGGCATTGTCTACATCGCGATGGAGGCTTGGCTCGGGATCATTTGCCCGTTGACCACGCTTGAACTGTGGTTGCGCGAGCGGGCAGGGCAGTCGGTGTACTCCGGCGACTTTATTGCCCACTGGCTGCGCCAGCTGATGTTCTACGAAGCCCCGCCTTGGGTCTTTATCGTCGCGTATTCGGGATTCGGCTTGCTGGTGTTGCTGAGCTGGGTGTTCGTGCGGCCCCGATTCCCCTGGCGCCGTCCCGTTCTCACAGTGCTAAAATAGCAAGGTTGAATTCGATGGGGATGGTATGCCGGCAAGCACGCGTGTCATGGCAAAGAGTCTTTTCTGGCTCGCCGAAAGCAGCTGGTCTTATTTGCTGGGACTGGCCTTCTTCATCATCGCCGCAAGTTTGATTCTGACCATCGCTGCCGCGCCGGGCAGCATGCGAGCCGCTATCGGTCCGCTTGCCTTCAAGGCGGTACAGTTGCTCATCCTCGTCAAGCTCCTCTCCCAGTACCGCGGCATCGAGCGCTGGGACGGGGCTTGCGCGCGCGGCGCCCCGATCGCGGAACGCCTGCGCGCATTGATTCCGCTTCCCCTGATCGCCTGGACTCGGCTGGACCGGGCCAACTTGCAAGCTTGCCTGGCCTGGATCGCGCGCCGCCCATATCCGCCGCGACCGCCTGGCCGCACACTGCATTTTTTGCAGAAGAGCAGCTACGGCACGGTCGTCATGATCCTGCTGGTCGGCATCTTTGGCGAGTTGCCGATGCATGCGACCATCGTCAGCGTGATGGTCAAAGACGCCGCGATGCAGCACCAGGTGCAGCTGATCCTGCTGGCCGTGGCCTTGTATTCCTTGTTCTGGGTGGTGGGCGACCGCCGCGCGATGCTCGGCAGCAGCTACGTTGTCGGGCCGACGGCGCTGGATGTGAAGGTCGGCAACCGCTTCTCGGCAGTGATCCCCTTGGCGGCAATCACAGCTTGCGAAGCCGTCCCGGGCGGCGAAGCTGAATGGCGCAAAAAGCGTTCCCTGCCGACCGACGCGACGCTGGTGGCAACGCCGGCAGATGTGCCGAACGTGATGATCGCCATCGACCAGGGAGCGGGCGTGACGGTCGTCAACTGGCAAATCGCACGCCCCGCGCCGGCATACTTGTTCTTGTTTGCCGATGAGCCGTCACAGCTTGTGGCGGCGCTCGGGCAAAAGAGTTAGCGCTTACTTAGGCTCAACGGCAAGCGGCAAGCCGGTCTGCTTGCGGCAGACATTGCGCAAAGCGAGTTCTTCCTTGTTCGACTGTTCCAGCGATGGCGGCTTGGCGCCGGCTTGCATCTCGGTCATCGCTTTCTTGGCGCGCACTTCAAAGGCCGCAGAGAAGCACTTGCAGTATTCCGGCAGCTTGGGGTTGCCTTTCAGATCCCATTCGCCGAAAGGCTTCGGCATGCCGGCCGCATTGACGCACATATCGGCGTAGCCCATTTGCTTGCCGGGCGACTGGGCCTGGGCTGCCGGGAGCGCTGCGAGCAGCAAGCCGAAGACGATGGTCGCGCGCTGGAAGACGTTGAATTTGGTCATGATGCTTTGTCCGTAAGAGAAGTGAGGAGCTGTGAATATAGCATGTCAATGTTGACCTAAAAACCAGATCTTGTAAGCGGGCGTAAGCGGCGCCGATTGACGCGCGCATGCCACAGCCCCGATACTCTCGCCACCACAACCTCCGAGCGCGGACATGTCCAGAACCATCCTGATCGTCGAAGACGAACCCGCCATCGCCGACAGCATTGCGTATGCCTTGCGCACCGACGGCTTCGAGCCCCTGCATGTGTCGCTGGGGGAGAAGGCGCTGGCCGTCATGCGCACGCCGCCCGGTGCGATGCCGGACCTGATTGTGCTCGACGTCGGCCTGCCCGACATGAATGGCTTCGAAGTGTGCCGCCAGCTGCGCCAGTTTTCGAACGTCCCCGTGATTTTTTTGACGGCGCGCAGCGACGAGATCGACCGCATCGTCGGCCTGGAGATTGGCGCCGACGATTATGTGACCAAGCCGTTTTCCCCGCGCGAGCTGGTGGCGCGCATCCGCGTCGTGCTGCGCCGCCTGACGCCGGCGCCGCCCGCCGCGGCGCCGGCGCGCTTCGAACTGCGCGCGCACGAGGCCCGCGTGGTCTACTGCGGCCAGGCGCTCGATCTGACCCGCTATGAATACCTGCTCCTCAAGACCCTGATCGAGCATCCCGCCCACGTTCTGTCGCGGGCGCAGTTGATGGACCGCGTATGGGCCGACGCGCCCGATACGCTCGACCGCACCGTAGACGCGCACGTGAAATCGCTGCGCGCCAAACTGCGCCTGATCGACCCCGCGTCCGATCCCATCCAGACCCACCGCGGCATGGGTTACAGCCTGAGTCCCGCATGAAGATCGGCCTGCGCATCCTGCTGGGCTACTTCCTGGTGGTCGGGCTGGCCGCCTACTTCGTATTGAACGTGTTCGTCCAGCAGGTCAAGCCGGGCGTGCGTGCGACCCAGGAAGACACCCTGGTCGACACGGCGCACCTGCTGGCGGCCATGGTGGCCGACGACGTCAAGGCAGGCAAGGTCGCCGACTCGGTGCTGATGGAGCGTATCCGCTCGGTGCGCAAGCGCAGCGACGACGTCAATATCGCCGGCTTCGTGAAACCCGATTTCAACTACCGGGTCTACATCACCGATGCGAAGGGGATCGTCATCTTCGATTCCAGCGGTGCCGATGTGGGCAAGGACTATTCGAAGTGGAATGATGTGTACCGCACCCTGCGCGGCCATTACGGGGCCCGCAGCACGCGCGCCGTGTATGGCGACGACATGAGCACCGTGATGCACGTGGCTGCGCCGATCCGGGACGGCGACAAGATCATCGGCGTGCTCACCGTGGCCAAACCCAATTCGACGGTGCAGCCTTTCGTCGAGCGCAGCCAGCAAATCATCCTCCAACGCGGCGCGCTGCTGCTTGGCTTGTCGCTGCTGATCGGCGGGGCGTTCGCGTGGTGGCTCACGCACGCGCTGCGCAAGCTGATGGTCTACATCGCCGATGTCGAAGCGGGCCGGAAGGCATCGCTCCCGGCGCTGGGCAACAATGAGATCGGCACCCTGGGCCGCGCGCTCGACGCGATGCGGGAAAAGCTCGAAGGCAAAGAGTACGTGGAAGAGCTGATGCAGACCATGGCGCACGAGCTGAAAAGCCCGATCGCCGCGATCCAGGGCTCGGCCGAACTGATGCAGGAAGAGATGCCAGCCGAGCAGCGCCGCCACTTCCTCGGCAATATCCTGAACCAGAACGCGCGCCAGAAGCAGCTGATCGACAAGCTGCTGGCGCTGGTGCGGGTCGAGAAGCAGCAGCACCTGGCCGCACCGGCCCAGGTCAACCTGCGTGAACTGGCGCAGCAGGCGCGCGAAGATTGCTCCGTGCGCCTGGCCGCGCGCGCACTGACGCTTGACATCGAAGCGCAAGACATCACGCTCCCGGCCGACGCGCTGCTGCTGCGCCAGGCCTTGGGCAACCTGCTTGATAACGCCATCGATTTCTCGCCACGGGCGAGTACGATTGCGCTGTGCGTCGTGCGCAGCGGCGAGCACGCCGTCATCAGCGTGCGCGATCACGGCCCAGGGATTCCCGAATACGCGCAGGAGCGATTGTTCGAACGCTTCTATTCCCTGCCACGCCCGGAAAGCGCCAAGAGCACAGGCCTGGGCCTGCCTTTCGTGCGCGAGGCCGTCGCCCTGCACCGGGGCCGCGTCACGGTCGCCAATGCGCCCGACGGCGGCGTGCTGGCACAGGTCGAACTGCCGCTGGCCTGAGTTCACACAGAACGCATCATGAGCGCACACGCGCTCCCTACACTGGCCGCATTATCAACAGGGAGCGGCCATGCAAAGATCATTGTTATTCAAGTTACTCATCATTCTGGGCCTCACGGTCATCATCGCCGTGGCACTGGCGATGATTCAAGCCACCATCAGCGACCGCGCGCAGTTTCGCGTGGATGCGGTCAAGAGCGTGTCGGCCGAGTCGGTGCGCGAACAGACCATCACCGGCCCTATCCTGGTCGTGCCCTACACTGACGACTTTGACGAAGTCATCCCGGCCAAAAGCAAGAACGAACCGGCCGAAACGGTCCACCGCAGCGTGGAGCGCAAGCACCTGGTGTTCCCTAATCGGCTTGACCTCGACGGCAAGATCGAAACCTACCGCCGCTACCGCGGTATCCATCAAGTGCTGATGTATAGCGGCGTCCACGGCATCAAGGGCGACTTTGTGCTGCCGACCATGAACGCCTTGCCGCGCGCTTCCAGTGGCTCGACGCTCAAGCTGGGCCGCGCATTTCTGGCGCTGGGGATTGACGATGTGCGCGGCATCGCCGATTTTCCCAAAGTGGACTGGAACGGTGGCGCGGTCGAATTCCAACAAGGCAGCGGCCTGCAAGCGCTGCGTTCGGGCCTGCACGCCGATCTGCCTTCGATGGAGTTGGGCGGCAAGGCCGGCTTCTCGTTCCAGCTTAAACTGAACGGGATCGAGCGCCAGAGCTTTGTCCCGGTCGGGAAAAATAACACGATGACACTGACCTCGAACTGGCCGCACCCGCAGTTTGGCGGCGACTTCCTGCCTGCGCCGTCCCGCACGATCGACGAATCGGGCTTCCATGCGACTTGGAACATCGCTTCGCTGGCCACCAGCGCCCAGCAGCAGCTGCGTGACAACGAAGTGGGCGCCGATCCGGCCCATCTGCAAAACATCGATTCGTTCAGCGTCGCCTTCATCGAGCCGGTGAACGTGTACTCGATGGCCGAACGCGCCACCAAGTACGGCCTCCTGTTCGTGGCGTTGACCTTCGCCGCCTTCTTCATGTTCGAAGTTCTCAAGATGCTGCCGATCCACCCCGTCCAGTATCTGCTGGTGGGGCTGGCGCTGGTGCTGTTCTTCCTGTTGCTGGTGAGCCTGTCGGAGCACATCGCGTTTGTGATGGCGTATCTGATCGCCAGCGCCGCCTGTATCGTCTTGATCGGCTACTACCTGGCGGCGGTGCTGCGCGACTGGAAGCGTGGGATGGGCTTCGGCACCGCGCTCACACTGCTGTATGGCGCGCTGTATGGACTCTTGGTGTCGGAAAATAATGCGCTGGTACTGGGAAGCATCCTGCTGTTCGCGGTGCTGTCCGGCGTGATGGTGGCGACCCGTAAGGTCGATTGGTACCAGGTCGGCAAAACTGCCCCGGCCAACTGAACGGCAGGCAGATGAAAAAAGCCCCCGCAGCTTGCGGGGGCTTTTGCGTTGTGCAGCTTAGTCTTTGGTGCCGGTAGTCCAGCGCAGGCCGAAACCGAAGCGCCGGTCCATCAGCTCATGCGCGCTTTCGCGGCCCTGCTGCGAGAAGTACTCCTCCAGCTTGGTGATCTGCAGATTGCCGCTGCGGTTTTCGATCATGGCGATGGCGCACATCATCTGGCTGCCGCCCTGTTCGAGCCGCACTTCGATCGGGGCCTGGTCCGGCATCGCCACCGTCACCACGCCATCGGTCGCGGCCCAGTTGGGCGCGCCCTTGTAGATGAAGGCGAAAATCATGGCGCGCTTGATCTCGCCCACGTGGTCGCCGTTGATCACCAGGTTCTCGCCGTTGGCCGACTGGCCGGTGCGGTCGTCGCCTTCGAGCTTGATGTAGGGCGGACGGTCGAAGTCGCCCCAGGCATTGCCCAGCGCCTGCACCAGGCCCGGGCGTCCGTCGGCCATCTCGTACATGCAGCCCAGGTCCAGGTCGATGCCTTCGCTGGCACCACCGCCGGTCAGGCGCGACAGGAAGCCCGATTTTTGCGCCGGCGCCGATCCGCTCGCCGAGCGGTTCCAGTTCAGGTTGACGTGGATGCGGCCGAAGCCGCGGCCTCCGCCGCGCTTCTCCAGCGAGACCTTGTCGCCGCGCTTTTCCAGCGTGACCTTCGACAGCGATACCTTCGGCTGGGCCGGCGCGGCCGGCGCCGGCGGCGGCGTGCTGGCCTCGGTGCCGCCAAAATGCTTGAGCAGCGCCGACAGGCCGCCGTTGAATCCCTGGCCCACCGCGCCGAAGCGCCACACACCATCCTTGCGATAGATCTCGCCGAGGATGACCGCCTTTTCGTCCTGGAAGTCGCTACCGCTGACCGGGAACTGCAGCGCGCTGCCCAGCGTCATACTGCTCGCCCCCAGATTGCGCATGGTGCCGTTACCGTCAATGGCAGCCACGAACACCAGCTTGACGATGGTAGCGGGCAGGGCGTCCAGGTTGACGGTAAAGCGCGCGCGCTCGGCACTCAGGTTCAGCATCACCGCATCGCCAGGCGCCGCCAGCTGGTTGTAGAACACCATGAAACGCTCGTCCGAGAGCTGGTCCGCGCTGTCCACGCCGAAGCACGACACGTCGATCGACATGCCGTTGGCCGCCAGCGCCAGGTCCACCGGGAACGGCGAATTGAGACCCAGGTCGGCCAGCTTGCCCTTTTGTCCACGCGAGAAAATATTCACAATGCTTTCCTTTCGTTTGAAGTTTAAGTGGCCGCCGTGTCGCCTTGGTGCGCGCCGAAGATGTTCGATTGCTCGACCATGCGCTGCGCCCAGGCGCGGTGGGTGGCCACCTCGCACATCGAATTATGCATCTTGAAGACGGCCGGGCTGTCTTCGTCCAAAATCGCGCGCGCCGCTTCCAGGTCGCGCGCCTTGACGCGGTAGTGCTGCTCGATGAGCGCGATCTGGCTCGGATGGATCGCCGTCTTGCCGACCATGCCGTAGGCCATGTCCTCCGCCACTTCCTGGTCCAGCAGTTCCGGCAGGTCCAGGTGCTCGAACACGGGTGCCGTCAGCACGAAGCCGTACGGGCGGAAGGTGGTGACCAGGCGCGCAATGACGGGGCCGAGCGGGGTGCGGTAGATGGTCAGGTTGCGCGGACGGCGCAGCCCCAGCAGGGCCAGCAGATCGTTGCCGCCGATGCGCAGCGCCAGGATGCGCGAGCGCACGCCCGGCGCTTCCAGCACTTCGCGGAACAGGCGCATCTCGTTGTCGTTGAAGACGTCGGCCGTTTCCAGCGTCGGCATCAGCATGTGCTCCGTGTGGCGCACCTGCTTGAAGTAGGCGTCGAAATTGTGGCGCGTGCACTTGGGGAGCACGAAGCCGGTTAGCTTTTCGGCGCCGCGCATGGCCAGCACGCGCGCCATGACCTCGGGATTGCGCACGCGGACGAAACGCTCCGCGTTCGACTCGGCTTGCATGTTGGCCAGCACCACCGACAGATTGAACAGCGCCCAGCTCAAGTCCGCATCGGCGACGGCGTCCTCCGTGCAGAAGATCAGCGAGCGCGTGTGGCCAAGGCGGCTGCCGTCGGCCACCGACATCAGATGCTTGTGGTTGGCGGGAATATAGAGCGATGCGCCCATCGACTTAGCCATCGAGTGCACTCCTGATCAGCGAAACTGCGTGGTAGGGCAGACCGGCATCGGTCGCCACGGGGATGTTTTTTTCTTGCGCCAGCAGCAGCAGGTGCGCCACTTCGGGGGAGGCCGGATCGCGCACGATCAACAGGCGCGGGCTGCGCCGCAGCAGCACGCGGGTCGCTTCGCCGATACCCGGCTTGACCATGTTGACGTCGCTGATGCCGTGCTGCGCGAGCGCGTTCTGCATGTACTGGCGCGAGACGGCCGCGGCGGCGTCCTTGTCCATCGGCGCCTGCGCACCTTGCGGCACGCCCAGGGCGGTGGCGCGCGCCACCAGCTCGTCGGCGAAGCGCTGCGACTGGTCGTGCGCTTCGAACTGCTGGTAGTACACGCAGCCGTGGAAGTCGCCTGGACCGATCGCTTCGTTCAGGATCGAACGGCTGACCAGGCCCGAGACGGTCGCGTTGAGGATACTCGACGGGATCAGGTAGTCGTCGCACGACGCGGCGCAGGCGGCGGTGCCGGCCAGGTCCGACAGCACGTACAGGCCGCCGTCGATGGCGGTGCCGCGCCGCGTGTTGAATTCGGCTATGGCCGCCGCCAGCTCGCGCGAGATCACGCCCTTGCCGGTCCAGCCGTCGACGAACACGATCGATTCGGGCGCGTGGCCGGCCGCCAGAATGTGCTCGAGCGCGACCTGGTCGATGCCGCGGTCGCGGATGATCGACACCGAGTAGTGCGCGGCGGCGCGCCCCAGCACGCCCGTGAGCAGATGCTTGAGCACCACGCCGACCGGGGTGCCGGCGCGCGCCAGCGAGACCAACGTGACGGGGCCGTCGCGGCGCGCGGCGATCAGCGCGGCCAGGGCCATGCAGTCGCGCGCCATGCGGTCGAAGTTCAGTTCGCAGGCCTGGCGGAACACGTTCAAATAGCGCTCCGACGGCAGCGACTCGGGCGAGAGCATTTCGCTGTAGTGTTTCTGGCCCGACTGGATCAGGAATTCCTTGTGCGGCACATCGACAAAGTCGTGCAGTGCCAGGGGCTTGAGCAGGAAGCTCACATCGTCGCTGCGGTAGCTGCCGGAGAAAATCATAGCGCCGCCACGGTGAGGCCAGCGAGCTGGGTGCCGCGCGGGACGATGGCGTAGTCGCAGGCGGCCATGAAGCGCGCGTCGGAACGGCTGTCGCCCATCCCGAAGGTGAGGATCTCGCCGTGCTGCTCGCGCAGCTTTTCCGTCACGTAGGCGACCGCGTGCGACTTGTTGAGCGCATTCGGCAGAATCGCCAGGTTGTTGCCGTTGCGGTGGATGAAGTACTCGCGCTGGCCGGCCGCGATCCACGGCGCCACCACCTCGCGCTCGATCGGCTCGAGGCGGGCGGCGATCTTGTCGGCATCCTTGACGACCAAATAGAAGGGGGTGCCGAAGTCCTCGATCAACCTGGCGCGGCCCACAAAGCCGGTGCGCTCGGCCCAGGCGTCGATCAGCGCGGCCAGTTCGAGGAGGCCCGGCAGGGCGGCCTGCATCGCGCCCTGCATGCGCGCATGCCATTGCTGGTCGAGCGCGCCGCCCGGCTGCAGCACCACGCCGCCATAGTCGAGCACGGCCCAGCTGTCGAAGGGCAGATCGACCCTTTGGTAAGCGTTGAGGTTGCGCGCGGTGGCCGGAATCATGGTCATGCCGTCCTGCGCGAACGCGACGAACGCGCGCTGGCCTTCGGTCATGTACGAAATCGGGCTGCCATCCTTGAGGAAGGCGGTCGGGTGGAGCGTGCCGTCGCCGCACTTTTCGCGCGACTGGAACAGCGTGTCGTCCAGATCAGCGAACAGGAATTTCTGATACTTCTTCAACTTGGGTCTCGCTCATGAAATGGAACAGGCGTGCATTGAACACACCGGCCAGCTGATACAGGGCCTCGTTGGGCGCGGTCTCGTGGCAGATGAATACGTGGTCGTACTGGCCGGGGGTGACGTTATACAGGAAATTGGTCACGCCTTCGCCGTAATTGTCGGGGAAGGCCAGGGCGGCCGAAACCGCGCCCCATTTCAGGATCGGGGAGCGGGTGGTCGACTGCACCGCCGTGTCGATGCCGCGCTGTTCGAGCGCGGTGCCCAGCAGGTAGGCCGGGTGCATGAATTCCCCGGTGCCGAGCACCAGTACCCGTTCGCCGGCGCGCACCTGGGCGGCCAGGCTGTCGGCCAGCGCGGCGGGAACGCTGAGCGGCGCCGTCAGGCCGAAGCGCCCGAAGGCGCCGCTGGCGCCGCGGTCGGCGGACGCATCGAAGCGCTGGGCGGGCGCGCCCTCGGCGGCCAGCTCGCCGGCGATGAACTGGTACTCGCCGTGCAGCGGGGCGGCCAGGCTGGTGGGCAGGCCGAAGCGCTCGTGCAGGGCGTCGGTGGCATCGCTCCCCATGAAGTTGGTGATCGCCGCCAGATGCACCCGTTCGATGCCGGGATTGAGTTCGCGGCAGGCGTTGGCCAGGTTGAGGAAGGTGTTGCCGGTGCTCGCTTCATCGTCGACCAGGACCAGCGTTTTTGCGCTGAGCAGCAGCGCGCGGCGCTCCGGTTCCGGCGGCATGTGCAGGAACTGGCGCGGCGCGTGGCTGTGCGCTTCGGCGAATTCGACAATCGGCACCTCGCCCACGTGGTAGCGCGTGGTGTGGATGAACAGCGCTTCGCGGCCCGGATTGGCGCGCAGCCAGGCTTCGAACACGCCCTGGCCCAGGCCGATCGCCGTTTCGGCCATGGCGATGAAGACCACCGGACCGTCGGTGGCCGGCACATCGGCCGCCATCTGGGTGTGCAGGGTGCGCATCATGGCCGGGGTCACGGGCCAGTGCTTGCCCAGCACCTTGGACAGGAACAGGAAGCCGCGCTTGTTGTTGGCGCGCGCGGCAAAGCCGAGCAGATCGTCGAGCGGGAAGGCGCTGCGGTTGACGCTCAATTCCAGGGTGCCGGTGGGGAGTTGGACGGTGCGCTGATCGATCATGCGAGCTCCGTCGGCGCGGTCAGTTCGGCCACGCGGATGCCGTTGCGCACCGGCGGCACTTGCACGCGCTCGAAGCCGTCGGCAAAGCCGGACAGGGCGATCCAGGGCAGGTTGGGTCCGGCCACGCAGGCCATGCCGATCCCGCCCGACATGCGCGGGTTGATCTCGAGCAGATGCAGCTGTTCGCCGTTCTCGCGGAACTGGACGTTGAAGCAGCCGTTCAGGCCAAAGTCGGCAGCCAGCTTGGCGCAGGCGTCGAGGATGTCCTGGCGCATGTCGATCAGCTGGCCGCGCCCGGCCTGCATCGGCTTTTTGCGCGCGACGGCAGCCACCAGGCGGCCCTGGTCGCCCACGCAGTCGACGCTGTACTCGTGCCCGTCCAGGTACTGCATCAGCAGCATGGTGCGGAATTGGCCCAGCTCTTCCATCCCGCGCCGCATGTCGGCCAGGCCGATGTGGTACTGGGCGCCGGCGATCAGCAGGGCCGCGCTGCTGCGCTCCTCGTCCAGGATCGAAAAGCCCAGCCCGAACACGGACTTGGAGGGCTTGACGCACAGCTTGGGATAGCGCCGGCGCAGTTCGGCATAGGCGGCGTCGAACTGGGCCAGGTTTTCGAACAGGCGCGTCTCGGCCAGCGGTGCACCGGGCAGGTCGAGCTCGGCGTAGAAGCGCGCCTTGTCGTGAATCAGTTCCAGCGCGGCGGGCGCGGCGGCGCTCAGCACGCGGGTGCCGATGGCGGCAAAGCGCGCATGCTGTCCGGCCAGCGTGGTCGATTCCTTGCCGGGGATGAAAATGTCGACCCGGTGTTCGCGGCAAAAGTCCAGGCACCAGTCGATATAGGCTTCGGTGTCCAGCCCGGTCGGCTCGACCATGAACTGGTGCGCCACGCGGGCGGCGGCAGCGTGCGGATTGGCATTGCTGTAAATGAGGTGGAAGCGGCCGGCGCGATCCGCTTCACGGATCAGGCCGATAGCCGCATACACGGACGAGAACGTCCTGTTAAACCAGACACGCATGAAAACCCTTCAAAAACCGTTGAAAACCTGGACGAGGCGAAATACAGGGATGGTGCGCGGCCCCGCCACGGGGCGGGGCCGGTGGTACTGCGGAAAAATCAGGCGTTCACGCCGTAGGAACGGGCCAGGGGGCCCAGGCCGCCCTTGAAGCCCTGGCCGATGGCCTTGAACTTCCATTCGGCGCCGGCGCGATACAGCTCGCCGAAGATCATGGCCGTTTCGGTCGAGCCGTCTTCGGACAGGTCGAAGCGGGCCAGTTCCTTGTTGCTGTTGTGGTCGACGCAGCGGATGTACGCCTTGCTGACCATGCCGAAGTTCTGACGGCGGGCGTCGGCTTCGTGGATCGTCACGCTCACGGGAATGCGGTCGATTTCGGCCGGCACGCGCGACAGGTCGACCACGATCTTTTCATCGTCGCCTTCGCCCTGGCCCGAGGTATTGTCGCCCTGGTGCACGACGGAACCGTCGGTCGACTTGAGATTGTTATAAAAAATGAAATCGGAATCGCCGCGGACCTTGCCGTCGGCCTTGACCATGAAGGCGCTGCCGTCGAGGTCGAACGCGGCGCCGTCGGTGGCGCGCGGATCCCAGCCCAGCCCGATCAATACCTTGGTCAGCCCCGGCGATTCCTTGCTGAGGTTGACGTTGCCGCCTTTTTGCAAACTGATTGCCATATGTCTCTCCTTGTTCGGATGGGAAAATGCCCACTTTATATAGTAGCGGGCGTCAGCGCCCTAGATGGGCGCACTTCGTAATCATTCAAGCAATCTATTTTATCGCGTAAGCAACGGAAAACCGGCAGTTGCTGGACAGAAATTGGTCTTGCAACGTACACTGGAGGCCTTCCATCTGCATTTCCCCCGCCATGACCATCGATCTCGACAGCCGCCGCCCCATCCGCAAGATCCAGGGCGCCGATTTCGCCGGTTTCCCCGTCTGGGAATGGGCGCTCCACGAAGAAGAGACACTGGGCCAGGGCGAATCGTTCGTCCGCCCGACCGCGCTCGACGCGATTCCGGTCGGCCAGGCGCGCCACTTCGTGGTCGGCGCCAGCGTCACCCTCAGCGACGGCACGGTGCTGCCCGCTTGTGTCGAAGTCGACGTGCGCGCCCGTAAAGTCAAAGTCTTGCCGATGTTCATCTTCCTGCAGGAACGCCAGTTGGTGTTCGGCGCCGACCAGACCCGCACCACCTTGGCCCATTACACCAAGTCGCCCGATGTGCGTCCGGTCAGCTGGACGCTGGCGGTGCCGGTCGAAGGGCAGAGCGGAGTGGCCAGCGGCAAGATCCGGCGCAGCCTGCGCGCCTGGCTGGCCAGCCTGCTGGCTCGCACGCCGGCGGCCAGCGCCTTCGTCCGCGTTTGATTGCACCGTTTCACGTTTGTTCAACTTGCGAAAAGTCTAAGGGACGGTATTCTACCTGTCATCGGTAGAGTGGGGCGGTTTTGACCGTCTGCGGGAAAGCGACCAATAGTAACCATCCGGAAACGACCGTGACTATCTTGCCTATTCGATAAACTTTACAATTGTTCATCGCCGCAAGGGGCCGTGCGAGCGCGATGCAGTAGTGGCGGGCAGGGCATGGATTGTGCTTTAAACAACGGCACATCAATCCGATGCTTTTCTGGAGAATCTATGACCCGCCTCAAACTGCTGCTCGCTTCCCTATGCATGACCGTTTCGACGATGGCCTCGGCCAGTGTGGTGTACACCTGGCAATCGACCAGCGTCACGAACGAACTGTCCAGCATGACCGGCTACATCGAACTGGCCGACTGGGCCGTGGACCACGTCGCCTACCAGGCAGTCCAGTGCGCCGACTGGCCGTGCGACCAGGCCGACGCCGGCAGCCCGATCCTGCGCTTTGTCATGCGTTTCAACAACATTGACTTGGGGACCCTGAACCTCGATCCGGTGGCCGGCACCGGCTACGACATGCCGACGCCCGCCTTTGACGCCACGTTCGACGTGGTCGGCAATACCCTGGCCAACTTCAGCCTGTTCATCAATACCTTCGAGACGACCCTGCAGGTCGACGGCGACTTCATCACCCGCTACAGCAGCGACGCCCCGAACTGCCAGTGGGTGTGCAGCGGCGGCACCGGCGCCTTCGTGCGCGCCGCCAAGGTGCCGGAACCCGGTTCGCTGGCCCTGCTGGCGCTGGCCGGCCTTGGTCTGAGCCTGTCACGCAAGCGCGCCCGCGCCGCGTAAACGCCCCCCCGGGGCCGGGTCCGATCGCCGGACCTGGCCCCGCATACAACACATCGACATACCCCCAACTAAGTTGTTGCGTCAAGCCCTTTTGCGCGTTATACTAGCCGGCTTCGGTATGGATTCGTCTTTTTTGAATCTGTCCTTTACTTGGTAGTTAAACATCAGCCCCGCCCAATCGCAGGTGGGAATGGAGAAAAAATGAGCCTGGGCCTTCTCGGTCGCAAGGTTGGTATGATGCGCATCTTCACGGATGACGGGGACTCGATCCCAGTTACCGTGCTCGACGTGTCGAACAACCGTGTTGCGCAAATCAAAACTCCTGAATCAGACGGTTACACCGCTGTTCAGGTCGCTTTCGGTCAACGTCGCGCCTCCCGCGTGAACAAGGCCATCGCGGGTCATCACGCCAAAGCTGGCGTGGAAGCCGGCACCATGCTGCGCGAATTCCGCGTAGATGCTGCCAAAGCCTCCGAACTGAAAGCTGGCGACGTTGTCGCTGCCTCGCTGTTCGAAGTCGGTCAAAAGATCGACGTTCAGGGCGTCACGATCGGTAAGGGTTACGCTGGCGTCATCAAGCGTTACCACTTCGCTTCCGGTCGTCAGACCCACGGTAACTCGCGTTCGCACAATGTGCCGGGCTCGATCGGTATGGCGCAGGATCCAGGTCGCGTGTTCCCTGGTAAGCGCATGACCGGTCACCTGGGTGATGTTACCCGTACCGTACAGAATCTCGAGATCGCCCGTATCGATGCCGACCGTCAGCTGCTGCTGGTCAAAGGCGCCGTACCTGGTGCGAAAAATGGTCAGGTCGTTGTTTCGCCTGCGATCAAAGCCAAAGCACAGAAAGGAGCTTAATTATGGAACTCAAGCTTCTCAATGAGCAAGGTCAAGCAGGTTCGAACGTCGCCGCTGCCGATACCGTATTCGGCCGTGACTACAACGAAGCCCTGATTCATCAGATCGTCGTCGCCTACGCTGCCAACGCACGTAGCGGCAACCGCAAGCAGAAAGATCGTGAAGAAGTTCACCACACGACCAAGAAGCCATGGCGCCAAAAAGGTACCGGCCGCGCTCGCGCTGGTATGTCGTCGTCGCCACTGTGGCGCGGCGGTGGTCGCATCTTCCCGAACTCGCCTGACGAGAACTTCACCCACAAAGTGAACAAGAAGATGTATCGCGCAGGTATCTGCTCGATCCTGTCCCAGCTGGCACGCGAAGAGCGTCTGGTGGTCGTTGAAGGCCTGTCGATCGACGCGCCCAAGACCAAACTGCTGTCGCAAAAACTGCAAGGCATGGGTCTGGAATCGGTCATGATCATCACCGACAACCTGGAAGAAAACCTGCTGCTGGCATCGCGCAACCTGCCGAACGTGCTGGTCGTCGAGCCGCGTCACGCTGACCCGATGTCGCTGGTGTTCTACAAAAAAATCGTGGTCACCAAAGCAGCACTGGCCATGATCGAGGAGATGTTCGCATGAGCGCCGTAATCAAATTCAGCGAAGAGCGCCTGATGAAGGTGCTCCAGGCGCCGGTCATTTCCGAGAAGGCCACCATGGTCGCGGAAAAGAACGAGCAGATCGTGTTCCGCGTATTGCCGGATGCGACCAAGCCTGAAATCAAGGCAGCCGTTGAACTGTTGTTCAAGGTTGAAGTCCTGTCGGTGCAGACAGTCAATCGCGAAGGTAAGCAAAAGCGTTCGGGCCGTTTCAATGGCCGTCGCAACCATACCAAGCGTGCTTTCGTGTGCCTGAAGCCTGGCCAGGAAATCAATTTTGTCGAGGAGGCTAAATAATGGCACTCGTAAAGATGAAGCCAACCTCCCCAGGCCGTCGTGGCATGGTGAAAGTTGTCAACGCCGACCTGTACAAGGGTCGTCCGTTCGCAGCACTGGTTGAAAAGAAATCGAAAACTGCTGGCCGTAACAACAACGGTCACATCACCACCCGTCACATCGGCGGCGGTCACAAGCAGCACTATCGCCTGATCGACTTCAAGCGTCAGAAGGATGGTATTCCGGCAAAGGTTGAGCGTATCGAATACGATCCTAACCGCACCGCGAACATCGCCCTGCTGTGCTACGCAGACGGTGAGCGTCAGTACATCATCGCGACCAAGGGCATGTCCGTTGGCGATTCGGTGATGAACGGTTCGGAAGCGCCTATCAAGTCGGGCAACTGCCTGCCAATCCGCAACATCCCAGTCGGCACGGTCATGCACTGCGTCGAAATGCTGCCAGGTAAAGGTGCCCAGATGGCCCGTACCGCCGGCGCTGGTGTTGTGCTGATGGCACGTGAAGGTACCTACGCTCAAGTGCGTCTGCGCTCGGGTGAAGTACGTCGCGTGCACATCGAGTGCCGTGCAACCGTTGGCGAAGTCGGCAATGCCGAACACAGCCTGCGCAAGATCGGTAAAGCTGGCGCGATGCGCTGGCGCGGTGTTCGTCCTACCGTTCGCGGTGTGG
>Ga0209023_10004222_pt1 | contig 16509 bp, 14 predicted proteins | sample LakOneMetagenome_FD_187468 | JGI IMG/M metagenome (GOLD analysis project Ga0209023, IMG submission 187468) | Freshwater and sediment microbial communities from Lake Erie, Canada (SPAdes) (version 2) | ecosystem: Environmental > Aquatic > Freshwater > Lentic | place: Lake Erie, Canada... | reverse complement strand
CACGTCGACCACCATGCGCCGGTTGCACCAGCACGGCAACGAAGGTGTTCCGACTATCGGAACACCGTTCGTCATCGGCCCGCGAGCGCGACGAGGGGCCGGGCGCGAGGCCCGACCCCTTGAAGAACGCGTCGATTCGCGGGCGGCCCGACGGCCGCACCAGGCGGGGCACTCAGGCCGCGTGGGAGCCCGTCGTCTGCGCTCCGGCGTCCGCTCCGTGACGGTGCACCAGTACGAGTGCGACGACCATCAGCAGGGTCACGCCCGCGTTCACACCGAGACCGATCTGGGCGTGGTTGAACGCCGCCTGGTTCGACTCCTCACCGAGCGACTCCTGGGCGCCGATCGTCAGGATGTGCCGCACCGCGGAGATGCCGCCGATGATGAGGAACGGCGTGAGCTGGAACCCGTTGTCGTGGAAGTGGGCGAGCACGGTGGTGAGCAGCTCGAGCACGATCACGACGAACAGCACGCCGTTGATCGCACCGATCACTCGGGTCGCATAGTCGTTCTTGTGGAGGAAGTCGACCACCGAACGGAACAGCACATAGCCGGCGAGCCCCACCATGGCCAGCGCGACGAGGTAGTGGATGACGTCCTCGGCGAGATGCAGGAGGTGGAGGGCCGCGTCGGGCCGCTTGCTGTCGGCTGGGGCGTTCATCGTCCGCAGCGTTCCACACGAGGACGACGCAGCGCGGTCACCCAACCACATTCCCCCGTTCGAGGATCAGAGCTCCATCACCACGGCTTTGGCCTCGGTGAAGAACTCACGCGAGTACTTGCCACCTTCGCGGCCGATCCCCGACGCCTTGTAGCCGCCGAAGGGTGCCCGCAGATCGCGCACGAAGAAGCAGTTCACCCAGACGGTTCCGGCCTTGAGCCGCCCGGCGACGCGATGGGCGCGCCGCACGTTCTCGGTGAACACCATGGCGTTGAGCCCGTACGGCGTGTCGTTGGCGAGGCGCACACCTTCGTCCTCGCCGTCGAACGGCTGGACCACGACGACCGGGCCGAAGATCTCCTCGCGGCAGACGCGCATGTCCTGGGTGGCGTTCACCAACACACTGGGCCGGATCCACCACCCGTCGGCGAGGCCACCGGTCAGGAGCTTGGCGCCTTCGTTCTCGGCGATGTCGAGGTACCCGGCGACCTTGCGCCAGTGCTCCTCCGACGCGAGCGGTCCGACCTGAGTGGCCGGATCGGTCGGGTCGCCGAGCTTCATCGCTTCGGCCTTTTCGACGAACCGGGCGAGGAACTCGTCGTAGATCGGGCGCTCGACGTAGAGGCGGGAACCGGCGAGGCAGACCTGACCGGCGTTGGTGAAGATCGCCTGGATCGACCAATCGACGGCCTTCTCGAGATCGCAGTCGGCGAACACGACGTTGGCGCCCTTGCCACCCATCTCGAAGCTCACCCGCTTCAGGGTCGGCGATGCGGCCTTCATGATGGCCCGTCCGGTGTTCGACTCGCCGGTGAACGTCACGAGGTCGACATCGGGGTGGGTCGTGAGTGCTTCGCCCGCCTCGCCGGGACCGAACCCGTGGACCACGTTGAGCACGCCGGGCGGGAGCCCGGCTTCCAGTGCGAGCTCGGCGAGCCTGGTGCACGTCGCCGGGGTCTGCTCGGCCGGCTTGAGCACGACCGTGTTGCCGAACGCCAGCGCCGGGGCGACCTTCCACGTCGCGAGCATGAGCGGGAAGTTCCACGGCGAGATCGCCGCAGTGACGCCCACCGGCTCGTAGCGCGTGTAGATGTGGTGCGGCGACGAGACCGGGAAGGACTCGTCCTCGGCCATCTTGGCGTAGTCGGCGAAGAACCGGAAGTTGTGCGCAGAGCGGGGCACGTCCCGGCTGAGTGCCTGGGTGTACGGCTTGCCCATGTCGGTGGTCTCGAGCTTGGCGAGCTCGTCGCCGTGCGACTCGATGAGATCGGCGAGGCGGTGCAGCAAGCGAGCGCGCTCATCGGGCGACATCGTCGGCCACGGGCCGTCGTCGAACGCGGCGCGGGCGGCCGCGACGGCCCGCCCGGCATCGGCCGTGCTGCCGCGTGCGACCGTCGCCCACACCTGTTGGGTCGCCGGGTTGACGGATTCGAACGTGGCGCCGTCGGCGGAGTCGACGGACTCGCCGCCGATGATGTGCTGCAGATGCGCGGTCATGCTCCGCCTGCCTCTCGCTTGCGGCGGTCGGCGAGGATCTCGCCGCCGGCGATGAAATCGGATGCCTCGAACTCCGAGACCCAGACGCGGATCGAGGGGATCGGCGCCCCGATCGATTCGTGGATCGCCTGCGTGACGGCGTTCAACATCGCCCGCTTCTGTTCCTCGGTTCGGCCTCGGGCCATCGAGATCTGGACCAACGGCATGCGCTACACCCCTCTGACGGTGACGGAGCCGAGATGCCCGAACGTGGCGGTCACGTGGGTTCCCGGCAGCAACGGAACGGCGGCGGTGAGACCGCCGGTGAAGATGGTCCAACCCGGTTCGATCGACTGACCGCGGGAGCCCAGGAAGTTGGCGAGCATGGCGACGGCCTCGGCCGGATGTCCCATGCTCGCGGCGCCGGTGGCGGTGGCCACCTGCTCGCCGTCGGCCTCGAGCAGCAACCCGATCAGCCCGAGATCGAGCCCGTCGGGCGAGACCATGGTGGGTCCGAGCACGATGCGTGCCTCGGACGTGTTGTCGGCGACGACATCGGCCGCGGTGAACGAGAAGTCGGCATACCGGGAGTCGATGACCTCGAGGCCGCAACCGACGGTGCGGGTGGCGGCGAGCACGTCGGCCGCGCTGATGCCCGGACCCCGCAACTCCTCCCCCATCACCAGCACGATCTCGGGCTCGACCCGGGGATGGATCAGCTCGCTCACGACCACCGCGTCGCCGGCGGGGTGGACACCCCCCGAGAACAGCACGCCGTACATCGGTTCCGAGCAGTTCATCTGGATCTGCTTGGCTCTCGACGTCAAGCCGAGCTTGGCACCGATGACCCGCTCACCGGCCGAGACACGACGAGCGGTGAGCTCGGCCTGCACCTCGTAGCCGAGCTCCAAGGTGAGCTCGGGGTGGTCGATCGTGAGCCGGCCGATGGCCCGACGCTCTCGGATCGCGGCCTGGAGGGTGTCGGCACAATCGGTGATGAGGCTCATGCTGCTGCAGTCTTCCCCGCAGCGAGCGTGGCCGCGATGTGGATGATCTGATCTTCCTGGCCGCCGACCAGCTTCTGCCGTCCGCACTCCAGGAGGATCTCGGCGCCCGAGACGCCGTATCGCTCGGCAGCACGGTACGCGTGCTTCAGATAGCTCGAGTACACGCCGGCGTAGCCCATGATCAGCGCCAGCCGATCCTTGATGCACTCACCGTCCATGATCGGGCGGACGACGTCCTCGGCCACGTCGATCATCTTGAGCACGTCGAGGCCGGTGCGGATGCCCTGTCGCTCGGCGACGGCCGCGAAGGCCTCGAGCGGCGTGTTGCCGGCGCCGGCGCCGAAGGCGCGGGTGGAGCCGTCGATCTGCACCGCTCCAGCTCGCACCGCCATGATCGAGTTGGCGACCGACAGGCCGAGGTTCTCGTGGCCGTGGAACCCGACCTGGGCGGCCCCGTCGAGCTCGGCGATCACGGCCTGGATGCGCACGGTGACGTCCTCGAGCACCATCGCGCCCGCCGAGTCGACGACGTACACGCACTGGCAACCGGCGTCGGCCATGATCCGGGCCTGCTTCGCGAGGACCTCGGGCGGCTGCGAGTGGGCCATCATCAAGAAGCCCACCGTCTCCATCCCGATGTCGCGGGCGAGACCGAAGTGCTGGATCGAGATGTCCGCTTCCGTGCAGTGGGTGGCGACGCGCATGATCGACACGCCGAGGTCGGCGGCCGCCTTGATGTCGTCCTTCGTGCCCAGGCCGGGCAGCATCAACGCGGCGATCTTCGCCCGCTTGGCCGTCTCGACCGCCACCTTCATCAAGATGCGCTCGTCGACCTTGGAGAATCCGTAGTTGAACGACGAGCCACCGAGACCGTCGCCGTGGGTCACCTCGATGACGGGCATCCCGGCGTCGTCGAGCGCACCGACGATCGCCCGCACGTCGGCCTCCACGAACTGGTGGCGCTTGGCGTGCGATCCGTCTCGAAGGCTCGTGTCGGTGACCCGGATGTCGAGGTCGTCCGAGTACGGCATGTCAGTTCCCCTCTTCCGCGCCGGACAGCAGGTACCGGGCGATCTCGTTGCCGACCTTGGCGGCGGCGGCGGTCATGATGTCGAGGTTCCCGGCGTAGGGGGGCAAGAAGTCGCCCGCCCCCTCGACCTCGATGAACGTGGCGACCCGTCCGGTGCCGTCCTCGAGGACGTCGAACTGGGGCTCGCTGCGCAGGCGGTAGCCGGGGACATAGGTCTGCACCTCGGCGACGACATCGAGGATCGACTGGTGGATCTTGTCGTGATCGGCGTCGGCCGGGAGTGAGCAGAAGATGGTGTCACGCATCATCAACGGCGGTTCGGCCGGGTTGAGGATGATGATCGCCTTGCCCCGCTTCGCTCCGCCGAGCACCTCGACCGCCTTGGCGGTCGTGCGGGTGAACTCGTCGATGTTGTTGCGGGTGCCCGGTCCGGCCGATGCGGCCGACACCGACGCGACGATCTCCGCGTACTCGACGGGCACGACTCGGCTCACGGAGTAGACGATCGGGATCGTCGCCTGTCCACCGCAGGTCACCATGTTCACGTTCATCTCGGTGATGTGGTCGAGCAGGTTCGCCGGCGGGATCACGTACGGGCCGCGGGCCGCGGGCGTGAGATCGACGGCTCGGATCCCTGCCTGGCGATAGCGCGGCGCGTTCCGCACGTGGACGTAGGCACTCGTGGCCTCGAAGACGATCCTGGGCAGCTCGGGTCGGGCCAGCAACCAGTCGACGCCGTCGGCCGACGTCTCGAGACCGGCTTCGCGGGCGAGCCGTAAGCCTTCCGAGGCGGGGTCGACGCCGACCATGTAGCGGGGCTCGATGAGCTCCGATCGCAGGAGCTTGTACATGAGGTCGGTCCCGATGTTGCCGGGCCCGACGATCGCAGCAGGTACTTTCGACATCGCCGGGCAGCACACCACGGGCGGCCTCGCGTCGGCAACGGAAGCGTTCCGCCACCTGGAACGCGTTGTCAACCGATGCCGTGGCGGCGGCCGAGATCGAGCCAGAGCGTCGATCCGTGCAGCGCGGCCGCTTCGTCGTCGAGCAACAGGGCCACGGCCCATGCCACTTCCGCCGCGGTGGTCAGCCGGCCGAGCGGCGAACCGGCCCGGTAGGTGTCGAGCACGGCATCGGCGGTGCCGCCCTCACGAGCCGCGGTGACCGTGGCGATCCGTTGCATACGTTCGGACTCCACCGGGCCGGGCGACACCAGGTGCACCGTGACGGCGCGCGGTCCGTACACGGCCGACATCTGGCGAACGAGATTGGCGAGGGCCGCATTGGTCAACCCCGCCAGCGGTGCGTGGGGCGACGGTTCGGCGCCGTAGTGCCCCCCGAGCGCCACCAGCCGAGATCCGGCGACGAGCCGGTCGTCGAGGGCGCGGACGACCCGCAGCCACCCGCCGAGCTTGGTGCTCATGGCCACGGCGATGAGCGCGAGGTCGAGCTCGGCCAGCGACCCACCGGCCGGCAGCCCGGCGGCCTGGACGATCATCCGCACCGGCCCGTCGACCAGTTCGGCCACCCGGGCCCCACCCGCCTCGTCGGACAGGTCGGCCTCGCACCACGCGACGTCGGGAACCGCAGCGAGGAGGTCCGGCGGCGGGTCGGCGCGGCGCCCCACGCCGACGACGCGTAGGCCGCGTCCCGAAAGGGCGACCGAGATCGCCCGGCCCAGCGTGCCCCCGGCCCCGAGGACGACGGCGATCGAGCGAGGGGCGGGTGACGGGTCCGTCACGCGAAACGGACGCCGACGGGTCCGAGCGTGTCGAATTCCGCCCGGATCGTGTCGCCGGCCGCGATCGGCACCATGCGGGTGCAGGACCCGGGCATGATCACGTGCCCGGGCTCGAGCGTCACGCCGAACTGGGCGACCTTGTTGGCGAGCCACGCCACAGCGGTGACCGGATTCCCGAGGACCGCGCCGGAACACCCGGTCTCGAGGATCTCGCCGTTCTTGCGGAGCACGGCGCCGATCAGCGCCGGGTCCACCTCGTGGAGCCGGGTCGGGCGGGCGCCGAGGACGAGCGCCGCCGACGACGCATTGTCGGCGATGGTGTCGGCGATCTTGATCTTCCAGTCGGCGACGCGGCTGTCGACGATCTCGATCGACGGGAGCACGTAGTCGGTCGCGCGTACGACGTCGGCCACCGTGACGCCCGGTCCCCGCAGCGGGCGTCCGAGCACGAAGGCGACCTCGATCTCGGCACGCGGCTGACAGAACCGACCGATCGGCACGGTGTCGCCCTCGGCGACGAACATCGTGTCGAGGAGGTGCCCGTAGTCGGGCTCGTGGACGCCCAGCATCTGCTGCATCGCCTTGGCCGACAGCCCGACCTTGTGGCCGCGGATCAACGCACCGGCCTCGATCTGGCGGGCGATGTTGATCAACTGGACCTCGTAGGCGTCGACGACGTCGAACCCCGGAAACGTCTCGGAGAGCGGAGCGATCGGCTGCTTCGTCCGGTCGGCTTCCCACAACGCGTCGGCGGCGGCGCGGCGTTCCTCGGTGCTGAGCATGCGGCCGACTGTAGGAACCGGCTCCGGGTCCGGCAAGCACGGCGTTCCGCCAGCCGGAACGCGAAGGTCGATCGGGACGCGGTGCGGCGGTACGGTGCCGCGGTGGTCAAGGACCGGAACGAGACGCCGGCCGACGCGGTCGAGGGCCGACCGGGCATCGAGGTGCTCAACCGCGCCGTCGACATCCTCGACGTGTTCACCGTCGGTCCCGGCACGTCGTTGTCGCTCGCCGAGATCTCCCGCCGCAGCGGACTCCCCAAGGCCACGGCCCACCGGCTCCTGGCGGCGCTGGAGGTGCTCGGTCTGATCGAGCGCACGGGCGTCGGGTACCAACTCGGTCTCCGACTGTTCGAGCTCGGCGAGCGGGTCCCGCGCAAGCATGCCCTCCGCGAGGCCGCGCTGCCGTTCATGCAGGACCTGTACGAGGCCACCCACGACACGGTCCATCTCGCCGTGCTCGAGGGCACCGACGTCGTGTACCTGGAACGGATCCGGGGCCACCGTTCCAGCAACGTGGCGTCGCGCGTCGGCGGCCGGCTCCCCGCTGCATGCACGGGGGTCGGCAAGGCGCTGCTCGCCTTCGACGACGAGGCCGCCGCACGGGTGCTCGCCGCGCCGATCGCGCCGAGGACCCGCTACACGATCACCGACCCCAAGGTGCTCGCCGACGAACTGGTCCGCATCCGGGCCGCCGGGGTCGCGTTCGACCGTGAGGAGAACACGATCGGCATCACCTGTGCGGCCGCTCCGATCCTGATGAACAACCGTCCGCTCGGCGCGGTGTCGGTCACGGGGTCCCCACCGTTGCTCGACGTCGACCGCATCGCCTCGGCGGTCAAGACCGCCGCCATCGGCATCCAACGAACGCTCGCCGCCGGTGGCGGCACGAGAGGAACACGATGAACGCCAGCGCCCCCATCCGCCCCGAGATCGGTGTCACCGTCGATGCCGGTGGCATCCCGACGAACTACCTGGAGGCCGGCGTGGGTGCTCCGGTGGTGCTGATCCATGGCTCCGGTCCCGGTGTGTCGGCGTACGCCAACTGGCGTCTGACGATGCCGGCGCTCGCCGCCGGGATGCGCGTGCTGGCGCCCGACATGGCCGGGTTCGGGTTCACCGCCAAGCCCGGCGGCTACTCGATGACGATGTGGTCGGCCCAGCTCATCGGCTTCCTCGACGCACTCGGCATCGAGAAGGCATCGCTCGTGGGCAACAGCTTCGGCGGCTCGCTCGCGCTCGACGTCGCCGCGAACCACCCGGACCGGGTCGACAAGCTCGTCCTCATGGGCGCGTGCGGCGTGCCGTTCCCCATCACCGACGGGCTCGACCGCGTGTGGGGCTACGAACCGTCGATCGCCGACATGCGCTCGATCCTCGACATCTTCGCCCACGACAGGAACCTGGTGAACGACGAGCTCGCCGAGCTGCGTTACCGGGCGAGCATCGAGCCCGGCGTGCAGGAGGCGTTCTCGTCGATGTTCCCCGCACCCCGTCAGCGATGGGTCGATGCCCTCGTGACGCCCGAGGACCGGATCCGAGCGCTCCCCCACGAAACGCTCGTGATCCACGGGCGCGACGACCGCGTGATCCCGTTGGCGAACGCCGAGCTGCTGGTCCGGCTCATCGAACGGGCCCAACTCCACGTGTTCGGCCGGTGCGGACACTGGACCCAGATCGAGTGGGCGGACGAGTTCAATGCCCTCCTGCTGCGGTTCCTGACCGCGGCGCCGCGCTGACCGAGGTGCGGCGCACGACCCGGAGGTGGCCGTCGGTGTGGTCGGCCCGATCGGCTCGATCGAGGAACCCCATGCCCTGGCTGATCTCCAAGGCACAGCGCCGGACCTGCCGAGCGAACTGGGGAAGCCGTTCCTCGGTCATCCGGAGCATCGGGCCGGCCATCGAGATCGCCGCCACGCACGTGCGGTCGTGGCCGAAGACGGGCGCGCCGACACTCACCACCCCGCGTTCGTTCTCCTCGAGGCTCACCGCGTAGCCGTCGGCCCTGATCTTCTGCAGCGCGGCGAGGAACGCCGGCTTCGAGGTGATCGACCGGGGACCGATACGACGCAGCCCTCCGGCGATCACCACGTCGATGTCCGCCGGGTCCCCGAAGGCCAGGAGGCACTTCCCCGACGACGTCGTGTGGGCAGGGATGCGCCGCCCCAACCTCGAGAACATCCGGAGCGTCGCCTGCGACTCGAACCGATGGACGTAGACGACGTCGGTGCCTTCGAGCACGGCGAGATGCACGGTCTCGCCCGACTCGTTGCGCAACCGCTCGAGGGGGGAATGGGCGACCTCGTGCAGCTCGAGCGAACTCACGACGAGTTGCCCGAGCTCGTGCAGCTTGAGTCCCAGGCGATAGCGGTCGTCGGGGGTCTTGGCCACGAAGCCCTGCTCGGCGAGGGTGGTCAGGATGCGGTGCACCGAGCTCTTGCCCATGCCGAGCTGGCGGGCCAGTTCCGACACTCCGAGCACCGGCCGGTCGTAGCTGAACGCCTGCAGCACGCTGAGCGCCTTCGAGACGGTCGTCAGCTGGTCCACGACGCCTCCTCCTCGTTCGGCGAGTCGGCGCACGGTTGTGGGTCGAGGATGGTGACCCGGCCGAGGTTGCCGTCGACGCGCAGGAGCTGGCCGGTGTGGATCAACTCGGTGGCGTACGCGGTGCCGGTGACGGCCGGCAGCCCGTACTCGCGGCAGACGATCGCGGCGTGGCTCATGATGCCGCCGGTGTCGGTCACGGTCGCCGCGATGCGGCGGAACACCGGCGCCCAACTCGGCGCGGTCAGTGCGGTCACCAGCACCTCGCCCGGCCGCACATCGGCGATCTCCTCGGCGCTCCGCACCACCCGCGCCGGGCCGACGGCCACGCCCGGCGACGCGGCGAACCCTTCCAGATCACCGTTCGACGATGCGCCACCGACCCAGTGCCGGATCGACTCCGAGGTCATCCCCCAGAGCATGACGGTGAACGGCTCGGTGATCGTGGTGGGTGCCGTGCCCAGCACCGCCGGCGGGCTCGACGCCGCGCACGCGGCGAGCAGCTGCCGCCGCCGGGCGATCTCGTCCGGCCAACGATTGCGGGCGGGTCGGCCACTCGCCCAGCTGGCGACGGTGTCCCACAGGGCCACGTCGACCTCTTCTCGCCGCAACAGGAAGATGTCGTCGTCGGCCGACCACGTACCGGCGGCGACGAAGACACGCGACAGTTCGCGCACCTTCCGCCAGAACACCGAGAGGCCCCAGTGCTCGATGTAGAAGTTGTGGTTCTCGACGTAGTGGAACACCTTGCGCGCCAGCTCGAGCTTGGCGAGGAAGCCTTGACGAGAGGCGTCCGGCAGCGCGGCGACGTATTCGGCGGTGATCCGGTCGCGTTCCGCGGCCATCTGCTCGACGGGCGCCTCGATGTCCTCGCCGGCGACGAGCTGTTCGACGTAGCCACGCAGGAACGAGAACGGGAGGTCGGGCCGGTCCAGCCAGACCGCGTCGTCGTGCGACATGCCCGAACCGTTGGAGTAGTTGAACCACGGGTCGTGCACCGACGTGTAGTCGGCCCACCAGCGACGCGACGCCGGGTCCTCGGCCATCCGGGCCATCGCCTCGTCGATCGTCCCGTTGCACAGCAGCGCGACGATGCCCTGGTCCACGGCGGCCCGGGCGAGCCGACGCAGCTCCTGATCGGGTCGGAACAGATCGACATCGATCCCCGAGACCATGCGAGCCACGGCCAACTCGGGGATATCCGGGAAGAGCCGGGTGCAGGCCTCGAAGAACTCGAGATACGCGGCATAGCCGAGGTTGAGGAACTCGAAGTGGTACTGCCAGAGTTCGAGGCACAGGTCGAGCAGCTCGTGGTACGAGCGACTCAGCTCGAGCGGCGCACCGGTCCCGCGTCCCTTGAGCACCTCGGTGATCGGGACGATCTCCGGCAGCTCGTCGAAATGGACGGCGCCGAGCCGGTCGATGACCTCGCGGACGTTGGCCCGCCAGAGCGTGTAGAGCTCGTCCCAGTGCTCGTAGTAGTAGCCGGCGCGCTCCCTGAAGGCCTCCGTCCGGGCCTCGACCCGCCCCGGATCGTCGAGTGCGATCGGGCTCACATAGGCGTACCCGTTGAGGATCCGGCAGTCGACGCCGAGGGCGGCCGGCACCACGAAGTGCCGGCTGTTGTACTGGCTCAGCGAGGTCAGCGAGTACTGGAGGATCGTCGCGTCGAAGGGCGAGACGACCCGGGGCCAGTGCACTCCGTCGCGGAACCACAGCGCCGCGTTCTCCTCATCGGGGCGCTCTCCGTCGAACCGGAGCGACACCGGGTACAACGACTCCCACCCGTCGGCGCCGGGGGGCGCGCCGACCGAGAACGGGCTCGGCAGCGCAGCCTGTGCCGGTCCCCCGGCGGCCTCGGCGGCGCGCCCGGCGAGCGACTCGACGATGTCGTCCACGAGACCGCCCGGGGCCCCGGCCGTGACGCACGTCGGCCGCGTGCTCCACACCGTCTCCGGACGGCTCTGCAGCACCACGAACTCGCCGGGCCCGTCGTCGCGGGCCACGAGCGCCCACTCGATGTCCTGCGGGCGGCCGAAATGCTCCTCGACCCGACGGGCGAGCGCAGTGAGCCGGGCGACGTCGCCGTCGCAGAGGCTCGGTGAGACGGCCCGATGCGGTTCGACGGACCGGAAACCCACTCGATCGTCGGCGATCACGCACTCCCGGTCCTTGCGCGAGATCGTCCGACGCACGATGCGCCGGACGACCTTGTCGACCACGAAATGGTCGGGCGTGACCATGCCCGACACGACCGCCTCGCCGAGACCGAAGGCGCTGTCGATGGCGACCTTGCTGCGGTCGCCGTTGCGCGGGTCGAGCGTCATCACCACGCCGGAAGCGACCGGGACGACCATCTCCTGGACGACGACCGCCATCGTGGCGCCGGCGAGCGGATACCCGTTCAGCGAGCGGTACGCGACGGCGCGATCGGTGTAGAGGCTCGCCCAGCACCTCACGACGTGGTTGACCACCTCGTCGGCGCCGCGGATCCACAGGTAGGTGTCCTGCTGCCCGGCGAAGCTCGCATCGGCGAGATCCTCGAGCGAGGCGCTCGACCGCACCGCGACGGGAACACCGGTCATCCCGACCAGACGTTCCAACTCCCCATAGCCCTGGCGGATCGCCGACTCGACCTCGGGGTCGGGACCGCTGTCGAGGATCTGATGGCGGGCCCGCCGAGCGTTCTCGGCCCCGTGGTCGGATTCGTCCGCCTCGTCGAACAGGTCCAGGAGTCGCTGGCCCACGTCGTTCCGGTCGAGCGACCGGCGGAACGCCGCCATCGTCACGACGAAGCCGCGGGGCACCGGGAACCCGGCCTGGTGCAGGTCGGCCAGACCCGCGCCCTTCCCTCCGATCGCCGCGCGGTCGCACGCGGCCGGTCCCTCGAACCAGGCGACGAACATCTCAGACCACAGCACCCGCGCCGCGGCCGTCCGTGCGGACTTCGCGCCGATCGTCGCTGCCCATCGAATCCCCTCCTGCCTACGCGACGGCCACCCTCGGGTCGCCACCAGGCGTCAGCCCCGGCACTGTCGCACCCGACATCCCCCGGGGCAAGCTGGATGTTCCACCACACGGAATCCTGTTCCCGCCCTCGACGGGGCGTCCCGCTCCCCGGAACGAACCAGTTCAGCCGACGGCACCCCGGCCGTACCGTTCGACGATGAACCGCCGCGGCCAGCACCCCGAGCCGCCCGACCCGGGGTGCCGCCCCGTCGTCCACCTCCTACGCCACGGTGAGACCGTCGGCTACCGGACCGACACCGGGCTCACCGTGCTCGGACGTCGTCAGGCCCTCACCGCGGGGCGACGGCTCGCCGGACGGCTCGTCGCCGGCGACCGCGTCCGGATCGTCCACTCGCCGCGGGCCCGCACCAGGGAGACGGCCCTCCTGTTGGGCGAGGGGATCGGCGCGGTCGCCGACGTCGACGAGCCGGTCGAGGAACCGGGCTTCGACAACTTCCGTGTGCGCATGGAGGACGACGAGCTCGAGGTCACCGTGGCGTTCGAACGGTTCGCCGGCGCTCGTCCCCACGACGGGGGCGGCGGCCGGGTACCCGGATGGGTCGCCGAGGCCGATCGGTTCTGGCGCATCCACGAATCGGGCGGCGATCCGATCGCCCACTGGCTCACCCAGCCCATGCAGCACATCGAGCCGGCCGCCGCGGTCGTCCGGAGGATGTGGTCGACGATCGTGAGGACCGCCGCCGACGCGAGGACGGCCGGCGTCGACCACCTGGTGATCTGCGGCCACTCGGGGCCCATCCGGGCGATCGCCGCCCAGGCGCTCGGCGTCGACCCGGGCGAGCCCGACCACCTCGAGGAGCTCGAACTGCTGCTCGACCCCGATGGCAGCCGAGCGCAGCTCCGGTTCCGGGGCCAGACGATCGACGTCGACGTGCCGGTCGCCGTCGCTCCGAGCTGGTTCCGGAGTTGACCGGGCCCGGCTCGCCGGGTCGGCGGACCGCCCGACTTGGCGTCGGGGTGCGGTCGACGTGATCCTTGCGGGATGTCAGCCTCCAGCCCGAGCGGACGTCCGACCCTCCCGCTCGCCGGGCGACGGGTACTCGACCGCACGACCGACTGGGCCGAGCTCGCCTCCCGCCTGCTCGCCGACCTCGGGGCGACCGTGGTCAAGGTCGAACCGGCCGGAGGTTCGCCGACGCGCCGCCACGCCCCCGTTCGCAGCGGCGTGTCGCTGAGCTGGGAGCTGCGCAACGCCGGCAAGGAGAGCATCGAGGTCGACGAGAGCGGGGAGGAAGGCCGCGAGCTCCTCGCCCGGCTCGCCGGCTGGGCCGAGATCGTGATCACCGAACGGCCCGAGGACGCCGCCTTCTTCGACACCTACCCGGGATTGATCGTGGCGATCGTGACCCCGTTCGGGTTGACGGGTCCGCAGGCGGGCCATGTCGCCACCGACGCGGTGATCGCCGCCGCTGGCGGTCAGGCGTTCAAGGCCGGACTGCCCACACGCGAGCCGCTTCCGCCGCCGAGCCGATTCTGCGACGACATCGCCTCCACCGCGATCGCCTTCATCGTCCTCGCCGCCCTGCGCCAGCACGACCTGAGCGGCCACGGCGACGTGATCGATCTCTCGATCCAGGCCGCGACGGCGCAGATGAGCGACTGGTCGATCCCCAACGGGATCGCCCGCCAGCGCGCCGGGATCGTCGGCACCGAACGCCGCCAGGGTTCCGGCCCGCTGTACCCGGTGTTCCGCTGCCGTGACGGGTTCGTCCGATTGGTGGTGCTCTCGCCTCGCCAGTGGCACGCCATGCGCGACTGGATGGGCGAGCGCGCCGAGTTCCTCCGTGAGCTCGACCTCGACGGGTTCGGAGATCGGTTCGCGATCGCCGAGGCGGTGCTCAACCCGCTCTACGAGGAACACTTCTCCGAGTGGGACATGGAGGACGCGGCAGCAGAGGCGCAACGACGCGGGATCGTCTGCACGCCCGCACTCGCGCCACGCGACGTGCTCGCCAACGAGCATCTCGCGGTACGTCGCACGTTCCGCGACATGCCGGTGGCCGGCGGCCGTGAGGTTCGCCTGCACGCCGGGTTCTTCGAGATCGACGGCGTGCGCGCCGGCCCGGCTCGGTCCGCCCCGGCCCTCGACGCCGACCGCGCCGCCGTGCTCGCGCGGCTCGACGCGGCACCTCCTGCGACGACGCCGAGCGGGCCGCCGCCCACCACCCGCCCGTTGGAGGGACTGCGGGTGATGGACTTCGGCCAGGGCGCGGTCGGGGTGGAGGTCGGCAAGGCGTTCGCCGAGCTCGGCGCCGACGTCATCAAGATCGAGACGCGCACCTATCCCGACTTCATCCGGGTGCAGACCGGCGGGTGGAACACGCCGTCGTTCACCTCCTCGAGCCGCTCCAAGCGGGCGCTGGGGGTCAACTTCAAATTCGAGGAGGGCCGTCGGGTGCTGCTCGAGCTCGCCGCTCGCAGCGACGTGGCGGTGGAGAACAGCGCGGCGGGCGTGATGGAGGCCGGTGGGCTCGGGTTTGCCGCCCTGCACGCCGCCAACCCCGGGCTGATGATGTTCTCCAGCCACCTGATGGGTTCGACCGGGCCGTGGGCCGACTGGCGCGGCTACGGCCCGTCGACGCTCGCCCCGTCCGGCGTGCTCAACCTCTGGGACTACCCCGACGTCGAGCGGCCGACAGGATGCGGGACGATCTTCCCCGACCAGTTCGTCGGCCGGCTCGGAGCGGTGGCCGCGCTCGCCGGGATCCTCGGCCGGGAGTACGCCGGCCACGGCGGCCGGCACATCGAACTCGCCCAGATCGAGGGCGCGGCAGGGATCGTCGGCGACCTTCTCGCCGCGGAATCGCTCGAGCGGGGCAGCGCCGTACCCCTCGGGAGCGGCCACGAGAGCGCGGCACCATGGGGGATGTACCAGTGCGCCGGCGACGACCAGTGGGTGGCGATCACGTGCCGCGACGACGCCGACTGGGCCGGCCTCGTCGCCACGACCGGTCGAGGTGACGCATCGCTCGACGAACCGACCCGCAAGCGCCAGTCCGAGCGACTCGACGAGATGATCGGCGGATGGACCGCGACGCTCGACAAGCACGACGTCGTCGCCCGCTGTCAGGCGAACGGTGTCCCCTGCGGCGCGGTGCTCACCGGGATCGAACTGGCGACCGACGCGCAGCTCGTCGCTCGCGGCTTCCCGATCGAGATCGACCAGCCGGAGGTCGGACCGATGGTCCTCGAGGGACCCGCCTACCTCGCCCGCCACCTGCCCCCACCGCGGATCACCCCATCGCCGAGGCTCGGCGAGCACACCGTCGAGATCGCCGGCGAGCTCGGCTTCGACGCCGCCGCGATCGACTCGATGATCGCCGCCGGCGCCCTCGAGCTCCCCCCGACCTGACGGGCGCGGCCGATCTTCGCCGGAGGTCGCTCAGGTCACGAGATCGACCAGGTGCAACCCCGATCCGGCCACGCCGACAGCCAGCGCACCGAGCGCCTCGTCGACGCTGCGCGCCCGGGTGCCGACGCCGCCGAACGCCTCCGCCAGCTTGACGAAGTCGGGGTTCGTCAGCGCCGTCGCGATCTCACGGCCCGGATAGCGCCGCTCCTGATGGGTGCGGATCGTGCCGTAGGCGGCGTTGTTCACGACGAGCACGGTCAGGGATGCTCCGACGTGTGCGGCAGTCGCGAGCTCCTGGGCGGTCATCAACAGGTCGCCGTCCCCCGCTACGCAGACGACCTGTCGGTCGGGATGGGTGACCGCAGCGGCAACCGCCGCAGGGAGGCCGTAGCCCATCGAGCCGCTCGCCGGCGCGAGCTGACGGCCGGGCCGGCGATAGGGATACGCCCGCTGGACGGGGCGGGTGAAGTTCCCGGCGCCATGGGTCACGACCGCATCTTCGGCCAGGAGCTCCCGCAGGCCGCGCACGATCGTCTCCTGGTCGCCGCCGCCCGCCGCCCACCGCACGTAGCCGAGCCGGGCGTCGGCGAGCCACGCGTCCCTCGACGACGACGCGGCGGCCGCCGTCGCGGTGCCCAGCGCGGCGACGAACGCTTCGGGATCGGCGACGATCGCGAGATCCGGCCGGTGCACCCGACCGAGCTCGATCGGATCGGCGTGCACGTGCACGAGCGACGCCCGGGGCCGGGGCACCCCCAGCAACGAGAACCCGTTCGTCGAGGGATCGTCCAACCGGTCGCCGATCGCCACGACCAGATCGGCCCGGCCGACACGAGCGACGAGCTCGGGATCGGCTCCGAGCCCGAGCGAGCCGGCGAACGCGGCGCGC
>Ga0209023_10004221_pt1 | contig 16510 bp, 11 predicted proteins | sample LakOneMetagenome_FD_187468 | JGI IMG/M metagenome (GOLD analysis project Ga0209023, IMG submission 187468) | Freshwater and sediment microbial communities from Lake Erie, Canada (SPAdes) (version 2) | ecosystem: Environmental > Aquatic > Freshwater > Lentic | place: Lake Erie, Canada... | reverse complement strand
CGGGCGACAACGTGAAGATGGTGGTGACGTTGATCGCGCCGATCGCGATGGACGAAGGCCTGCGCTTCGCGATCCGCGAGGGCGGCCGCACGGTCGGCGCCGGCGTGGTGGCGAAGATCGTCCAGTAACGAATACGGGAATCGGGGATCGGGAATAGGGAATCGTCAAAAGCGGCTCGCTCCAGACGATTCCCCATTCCCGATTCTCGATTTCCGGCTCCCTACACACGCCAGTAGCTCAATTGGCAGAGCAGCGGTCTCCAAAACCGCAGGTTGGGGGTTCGAGTCCCTCCTGGCGTGCCAGTTTGAACCTCAATCGGGAAGTCCGGCACGGATGCCGGTCTGATCTTTGCCGTCAGGGAGGGCGGCTGAAGTGGATCACATGAATACCAAGGTTGAAAAGGCGAGTACCGCGAACGCGCTCGATATGGTCAAGCTGACGCTGGCCGGCGCGCTGCTGGTGGCGGGCATGGTGGCCTACTACTACTTCGCCGACTGGAATGGCTGGGCGCGCATTGGCGTCCTGCTGGTCGGCGTGATCGCGGCGATGGCGGTCGGCGCATTCACCGCGGTTGGTCGTTCGGTGCGCGAGTATCTGGCCGAATCGCAGTTCGAACTGCGCAAGGTCGTATGGCCGACCCGTGACGAGACCCTGCGCACGACGCTGGTCATTGTCGTGGTGGTGATCATCCTGAGCCTTCTGCTGGGCTTGATCGACGTGACCCTGAAGTGGGTTGTGCTCGACCACCTGTTGAAGATCGGGCGCTGAGGAGCGGGAATGAGCAAGCGTTGGTACGTGGTGCACGCCTATTCGGGCTTCGAGCATACGGTTCGACGCTCGCTGCAGGAGCGCGTAGCGCGCGCCGGGATGCAGGACAAGTTCGGTGAGGTGCTGGTGCCGACCGAGGAGGTCGTCGAGATGCGCGGCGGCCAGAAGCGCCGCAGCGAGCGCAAGTTCTTCCCCGGCTACGTGCTGGTGCAGATCGAGACGCACGACGAAGGCAAGGCGCTGAAGATCGACGACGAATCCTGGCATCTGGTCAAGGAAACGCCGAAGGTCATGGGGTTCATCGGTGGCACGGCCGATCGTCCGCTGCCGATCAAGGACTCCGAGGCGAACAGCATCCTCCAGCGTGTGCAGGAAGGCGCCGAGAAGCCGCGCCCGAAGGTGCTGTTCGAGCCGGGCGAGATGGTGCGCGTCACCGATGGGCCGTTCAACGATTTCAATGGCGTCGTCGAGGAAGTGAACTACGAGAAGAGTCGCCTGCGCGTGGCCGTGCTCATTTTCGGACGGTCAACGCCGGTCGAGCTCGAATTCGGTCAGGTCGAAAAGGCCTGATCGCGCCGGACGAGGCGCGGAAACACTGCTATACTACCCGGCTACCCAAGCAAAGCCGGGGCCCTTTTCGGCCGCCTCGCGCGGCCGTTGGCGCGAAACGGGTTTTGTTGCGTGAAGCCGGGACACGTGAATTTCCGGCGCGATGGGGAGCCTGACAACAGGCGTTTGCACCCGGAGGCAAGGCAATGGCAAAGAAGGTAGTTGGTTACATCAAGCTGCAGGTTAAGGCCGGTCAGGCCAATCCCTCGCCGCCGGTCGGTCCTGCGCTGGGTCAGCGCGGCCTCAACATCATGGAGTTCTGCAAGGCGTTCAATGCCGCGACGCAGAAGCTCGAGCCGGGTCTTCCGATTCCGGTCGTGATCACGGCCTATTCGGACCGCACATTCACCTTCATCACGAAGACGCCGCCGGCGACGATCCTGCTGAAGAAGGCCGTCGGCATCACGTCCGGCTCCAAGCGTCCGAACACCGAGAAGGTGGGCAAGGTCACGCGCAAGCAGCTCGAGGACATCGCCAAGGCGAAAGAGCCCGACCTGACCGCGGCCGATCTCGACGCCGCCGTTCGGACGATCGCGGGCAGCGCCCGCAGCATGGGCCTGGTGTCGGAGATCTGAACATGAGCACGAAGATCAGCAAGCGTTACAAGGCGCTCAGCGCGAAGGTCACCCCGGGCAAGGTCTACGCGATCGACGAAGCACTGAAGATCGTCAAGGACGGCGCCAAGGCGAAGTTCCCCGAATCGGTGGACGTGGCGATCTGCCTCGGCATCGACGCGAAGAAATCGGACCAGGGCGTGCGTGGCTCGGTCATGCTGCCCCATGGCACCGGCAAGACGGTCAAGGTCGCGGTGTTCTGCCCGGCTGGCGAGAAGGCGGAAGCGGCGAAGGCCGCCGGCGCGGACGCGGTTGGCATGGAAGACCTTGCCGAGCGCATGCAGGCGGGCGAGCTCGACTTCGGTCGCGTGATTGCCACCCCGGACGCGATGCGCGTGGTCGGCAAGCTTGGCCAGCTGCTCGGTCCGCGTGGCCTGATGCCGAACCCGAAGGATGGCTCGGTCGCTGCCGATGTCGTCACCGCGGTGAAGAACGCCAAGGCGGGTCAGGTCAAGTTCCGCAACGACAAGGGCGGCATCGTGCATTGCACGATCGGCAAGGCCTCGTTCGACGCGGTGGCGCTGAAGGAAAACCTCAATGCGCTGATTGCCGATCTGCACAAGGCGAAGCCCGCTTCGGCCAAGGGCCAATACCTGCAGAAGGTATCGATCTCGAGCACGATGGGTGTCGGTGTCATCGTCGACCCGTCGTCGGTCGCGGTCTGATCGCGGCGTATTAGCGGAACGCTGCGGACCATCTCCGCAGCCGGTTCGTCCGTCACGAAGCTGCGACGGATCGAGGTCACGTGTTTTTGCCCTGTTCCGGAGTGGACAGGGATGTCGGAAATTTTGAGGGCGCCCGCGGAAGCGGGAGCCGTCAAAGACCGCAGGCGGCCGGGACGGCGCGATCGGGACGCACGGAAGCGGGCGTTTGCATGGACTATCCCGATCCTGTCGGCAAGGCCTCAAAAGCCCAGCCTGCGTAGATGGTGTCGCCTCCTGGAAAATTTCTGGTTCACCGCCTCTGGGCAGACCAGTACAGACAGGCCACCACGGGACGCGATTCGCGTCCCCGGCATCCAGGACGGATGTCGTTCAGGACCGCCAGCGGCGCGAGCCGCGAGCGGAGTTCATTTGGAGGAGTGCAATGGCTCTAAATCTGTCCCAGAAGAAGGAAGTTGTCGCCGAGCTGGCAGAAGTTGCCGCCAAGGCCCACTCCCTCGTTGCCGTCGAATACGCGGGCACCACGGTCGAGCAGATGACCGCGATGCGCAAGAAGGCGCGTGAGACCGGCGTGTTCTTGAAAGTCGTCAAGAACACTCTGGCATCGCGGGCCGTCGTCGGTACCGAGTACGAGTGCGTTCAGGATTCGCTGGTCGGTCCGCTGCTTTACGCGTTCTCGAAAGAAGAACCCGGAGCTGCCGGTCGCCTGATCAAGGAATTCGCCAAGGGCAACGACAAGCTGAAGGCGAAGGTCGTCGCCGTGGGTGGTACGCAGTATCCGGCAAGCCACGTCGAGGTACTCGCTTCGCTGCCGACGCTCGATCAGGCGCTGGGCATGCTTGCCCGCGCGCTCGCCGAGCCGGCTGCCATGTTCGCCCGCGCGGTCAAGGCGGTTGCCGACAAGCAGGGCGGCGACGCCGCTGCTGCACCGGCTGAAACCGCCTGAGTGCGAACCGCAACGACCTGCTGAACCCTTTCCAGAAAATTTTACCGAGGTAACTACCAATGTCCCTTACCAACGATCAGATCGTCGAAGCCGTCGCCGCGAAGAGCCTCATGGAAGTCATGGAGCTGGTCAAGGCGATCGAAGAGAAGTTCGGCGTCTCCGCTGCCGCTCCGGTTGCTGTTGCCGGCCCGGCCGCAGCCGCTGCTCCGGTCGAAGAGCAGACCGAGTTCACCGTCATCCTCAAGGCTGCCGGCGAGAAGAAGGTCGAAGTCATCAAGGCCGTTCGCGCCATCACGGGTCTCGGCCTGAAGGAAGCGAAGGACCTCGTCGAAGCGACCGGCACCCTGAAGGACGCCGTGTCGAAGGACGACGCTGCGAAGTTCAAGAAGGAACTCGAAGCGGCTGGTGCCACCGTCGAGATCAAGTGACGTCAGGATGGCGTCACCCCGGACAGCACAGGATGTGCGTTGATCCGGGGTCCAGCTTTTGATGAGTACGGGACGACGAAAAGCAAAGCCTGGATTCCGGCGTCCGCCGGAATGACGAAACAAAGAGCCTGGGGGCGAAAGCTCCCGGGCTTTGCCCGTTGCGGCGACGCTGAATGGGCATGGGAAATGGCGTAGGAGACCTCATTTAACGAGGTTCCCCACGCCATTTCCGATGTCCGTTTCTCCGCCGGTCCTTTCCCAGCGACGTGCCGCCGTCGCCCGCCGTACGAGGTGTGCTCCTCATGACCCAGACGACCTACTCCTTCACCGAAAAGAAGCGTATCCGCAAGGATTTCGGCAAGCGTCCGCCGGTGCTCGGTGTTCCTTTCCTGCTCGCCATCCAGGTCGACTCGTATCGCGAGTTCCTGCAGGCCGAAGTCGATCCGAATGCACGCGACGACAAGGGGCTGCATGCCGCGCTGCGTTCGGTGTTCCCGATCACCAGCTATTCCGGCAGTGCAGCACTCGAGTACGTCAACTATCGCCTCGGTGAGCCACCGTTCGACGAGCGCGAATGCCGCTCGCGCGGCATGAGCTACGGTGCGCCGTTGCGTGTGACCGTGCGCCTGGTCATCTACGACAAGGAATCGTCGAACAAGGCGATCAAGTATGTGAAGGAACAGGAAGTCTACATGGGCGAACTGCCGCTCATGACCGATACCGGCACCTTCATCGTCAACGGCACCGAGCGCGTGATCGTCTCGCAGCTGCACCGTTCGCCGGGCGTGTTCTTCGACCACGACCGCGGCAAGACGCACAGCTCGGGCAAGCTGCTCTACAGCGCGCGCGTGATTCCCTACCGTGGCTCGTGGCTGGACTTCGAGTTCGACCCGAAGGATGCGCTGTTCACCCGCATCGACCGTCGCCGCAAGTTGCCGGTGACCGTGCTGCTGCGCGCGCTCGGCTATACCAACGAGGAGATGCTCGACATCTTCTTCGAGAAGAACGTCTTCCACCTCGGCAAGAAGGACAGTGCCAAGCTCGATCTCGTCGCCGAGCGCCTGCGCGGCGAGACGCTGAACTTCGATCTCCGCATCGATGACAGCGTGATCGTCGAGGCCGGCAAGCGAATCACAGCGCGTCACGTCAAGCAGCTCGAGAAGGCGGCGATCAAGTCGCTCGAAGTGCCGGACGAATACCTCGTCGGGCGCATCCTCGCGCACGACGTCGTGGATACCAAGACTGGCGAGTTGCTGGCCTCCGCCAACGACGAGATCAACGACGCCCACCTCGAGGCGTTCCGCAAGTCCGGGGTCGACAAGATCGCCACGCTGTGGGTCAACGACCTCGACCGTGGCGACTACATCTCCAAGACCCTGCGCATCGATCCGTCCAAGACGCCGCTCGAGGCGCTGGTCGAGATCTATCGCATGATGCGCCCGGGCGAACCGCCGACCAAGGACGCCGCGCAGAACCTGTTCCAGAACCTGTTCTTCTCGCCCGAGCGCTACGATCTCGATCGCGTCGGTCGCATGAAGTTCAACCGTCGCGTCGGCCGCAAGGACGACAAGGGCCCGGGCATCCTGTTCGACGGCAAGTATTTCGGCGAGCGCAACGACGAGAACTCGAAGTCGCTGGTGCGCGAGTTCGGCAAGGGCTCGGACATCCTCGACGTCATCAAGGTGCTGATCGAGATCCGCAACGGACGCGGCATCGTCGATGACATCGACCACCTCGGCAACCGTCGCGTGCGTTCGGTTGGCGAAATGGCCGAGAACGTGTTCCGCATCGGCCTCGTGCGCGTCGAGCGCGCGGTGAAGGAGCGCCTGTCGCTGGCCGAGGCCGATGGCCTTACCCCGCAGGACCTGATCAACGCGAAGCCGGTGGCGGCAGCCGTGAAGGAGTTCTTCGGCTCCTCGCAGCTTTCGCAGTTCATGGACCAGAACAACCCGCTGTCGGAAGTGACCCACAAGCGCCGCGTTTCGGCGCTCGGCCCGGGCGGCCTCACGCGCGAACGCGCCGGTTTCGAAGTGCGCGACGTGCATCCGACCCATTACGGTCGCGTCTGCACCATCGAGACGCCTGAAGGCCCGAACATCGGTCTGATCAACTCGCTCGCGGTGTATGCGCGCACCAACGACTACGGTTTCCTCGAGACGCCGTACCGCAAGGTGAACCACGGCAAGATCACCAACCAGGTCGAATTCCTGTCGGCGATCGACGAGGGCGAATACGTAATCGCGCAGGCGAACTCGCCGTTGAACAAGGACGGCACGTTCGTCGAAGATTTCGTGTCGTGTCGCTTCCGCGGCGAGTCGGAATTGCGTCCGGCCAGCGAGATCAACTACATGGACGTGTCGCCGATGCAGACCGTGTCGGTCGCGGCTGCGCTGGTGCCGTTCCTTGAGCACGATGACGCGAACCGCGCGCTGATGGGCGCCAACATGCAGCGCCAGGCTGTGCCGACGCTGCGCTCTCAGACGCCGCTGGTTGGCACCGGCATCGAGCGTGCGGTTGCGCGCGATTCGGGCGTCACCGTCGCGGCGAAGCGCGCTGGCGTGATCGACCAGGTCGACGCGGCTCGTATCGTGGTGCGCGTGAACGAAGCCGAGATCGGCGACAACGACGCCGGCGTCGACATCTACACGCTGACCAAGTACACGCGCTCGAACCAGAACACGAACCTCAACCAGCGTCCGCTCGTGAACGTCGGCGACCGCGTTGCGGCTGGCGACGTGCTCGCGGATGGCTCGTCCACCGACCTCGGCGAGCTCGCGCTCGGGCAGAACATGCTGGTCGCGTTCATGCCCTGGAACGGATACAACTTCGAGGACTCGATCCTGCTCTCCGAGCGCGTGGTCGAGGAGGATCGTTACACCACGATCCACATCGAAGAACTCACCTGCATTGCGCGTGACACCAAGCTCGGCCCGGAGGAAATCTCGGCCGACATCCCCAACGTCGGCGAACAGGCGCTCGCGCGCCTCGACGAGTCGGGTGTCGTCTATATCGGCGCCGAAGTGAAGGCAGGCGACATCCTGGTCGGCAAGGTCACGCCGAAGGGCGAGTCGCAGCTGACGCCGGAGGAAAAGCTCCTGCGCGCGATCTTCGGCGAGAAGGCCTCCGACGTTAAGGACAGCTCGCTGCGCGTGCCGCCGGGCATGGACGGCACCGTCATCGACGTGACCGTGTTCACCCGCGACGGCATCGAGAAGGACAAGCGTGCGCGCCAGATCGAAGAGATGGAGATCAAGCGCATCAAGAAGGACTTCGACGACCAGTTCCGCATCCTCGAAGGCGCGATCTACAACCGCCTCCGTTCGGCGCTCGTCGGCAAGGCCGCGAACGGTGGCCCGGGCACCCTGAAGAAGGGCGCCGAGATCAGCAATGATTACCTCGACGGCCTGAAGAAGGACGAGTGGTTCGCGATCCGCATGAAGGACGAGGACGCGGCCGAGTTCCTCGAACGCGCGCAGGAGCAGATCAAGCGCCACAAGGAGGAGTTCGAGCAGCGCTTCAAGGCGAAGCAGGCGAAGATCACCGCCGGCGACGATCTCGCGCCGGGCGTGCTGAAGATGGTCAAGGTCTACTTGGCCGTGAAGCGCCGCATCCAGCCGGGCGACAAGATGGCAGGTCGCCACGGCAACAAGGGTGTCGTGTCGATGATCGTGCCGGTCGAGGACATGCCGTATGCGAAGGACGGTCGTCCGGTCGACATCGTGCTGAACCCGCTCGGCGTGCCGTCGCGAATGAACATCGGCCAGATCCTCGAAGTCCACCTGGGGTGGGCCGCGAAGGGGCTGGGCGAGAAGATCGACCGCATGATCAAGGCTCAGGCCAAGGTCGCGGAACTGCGCAAGTTCCTCGACGAGGTCTACAACTCGAATGCAAGCAAGGAGGCCGCGGCCGGCCATCACGTCAACCTGAAGTCGCTGACCGATGAGGAACTGCTGACGCTCGCGCAGAACCTGACCGAGGGCGTGCCGATGGCGACGCCGGTATTCGACGGCGCCTTCGAGGAAGAGATCAAGGCGATGCTGAAGCTGGCGGATCTGCCCGAGTCGGGCCAGACCACGCTATACGACGGCCGCACCGGCGAAGCGTTCGATCGCTCGGTCACGGTCGGCTACATGCACGTGCTCAAGCTCAACCACCTCGTCGACGACAAGATGCACGCGCGCTCGACCGGCCCGTACTCGCTCGTCACGCAGCAGCCGCTGGGTGGCAAGGCGCAGTTCGGCGGTCAGCGCTTCGGCGAAATGGAAGTCTGGGCGCTCGAGGCCTATGGCGCGGCGTACACGCTGCAGGAAATGCTCACGGTCAAGTCCGATGACGTTTCCGGCCGCAACCAGATGTACAAAAACATCGTCGATGGCGACCACGAGATGGTGGCCGGCATGCCGGAATCCTTCAACGTGCTCGTGAAGGAAATCCGCTCGCTGGCGATCAACATGGAGCTGGAAGAGAGATAGGACGGGGATCGGGGATGGGGTTTCGGTAGTCGCCCACGCGGCCCCCGAAATCCCGAATCCCCGGCTTCTGACCCATCCCGAATCTCGAATCCCGAATCCCGGAGTCACAAATGAAAGACTTGCTCAACCTCTTCAACCAGCAGCGCCAGTCGCTCGATTTCGATTCGATCAAGATCGCGCTGGCCTCGCCGGACCTGATCCGCTCGTGGTCGTTCGGCGAAGTGAAGAAGCCCGAGACGATCAACTACCGCACGTTCAAGCCGGAACGCGACGGCCTGTTCTGTGCCGCGATCTTCGGCCCAATCAAGGACTACGAGTGCCTGTGCGGCAAGTACAAGCGCATGAAGCACCGCGGCGTCGTGTGCGAGAAGTGCGGCACCGAGGTGACGCTGGCCAAGGTGCGCCGCGAGCGCATGGGCCACATCGAGCTTGCATCGCCGACTGCGCACATCTGGTTCCTGAAGTCGCTGCCGTCGCGCATCGGCCTGATGCTCGACATGACCCTGCGTGACATCGAGCGCATCCTGTACTTCGAAGCCTACGTCGTCGTCGAGCCGGGCATGACCTCGCTCGAGCGCGGCCAGCTGCTCAACGAAGAGCAGTATCTGCAGGCGGTCGAGGAACATGGTGACGATTTCGACGCGCGCATGGGCGCGGAAGCCGTGTACGAACTCCTGAAGACGATTGATCTCGCGCAAGAGGAAATCCGCCTGCGCGAGGAAATCCAGTCGACCAATTCCGAAACCAAACTGAAGCGCCTGAGCAAGCGCATCAAGCTGGTCGAGGCGTTCAAGGAGTCTGGTAATCGTCCTGAATTCATGGTGCTGACCGTGCTGCCGGTACTGCCGCCGGACCTGCGTCCGCTGGTGCCGCTCGACGGTGGCCGCTTCGCCACGTCGGACCTCAACGACCTGTACCGCCGCGTCATCAACCGCAACAATCGCCTGAAGCGCCTGCTCGAGCTCAACGCGCCGGATATCATCGTGCGCAACGAGAAGCGCATGCTGCAGGAAGCGGTCGATGCGCTGATGGACAACGGACGTCGCGGCCGCGCGATTACCGGCACCAACAAGCGCCCGCTCAAGTCGCTCGCCGACATGATCAAGGGCAAGCAGGGCCGTTTCCGCCAGAACCTTCTCGGCAAGCGCGTCGATTACTCCGGCCGTTCGGTCATCGTGGTCGGTCCGACCCTCAAGCTGCACCAGTGCGGCCTGCCGAAGAAGATGGCGCTCGAGCTGTTCAAGCCGTTCATCTTCTCCAAGCTGCAGCGTCGCGGCCTTGCCACCACGATCAAGGCGGCGAAGAAGCTGGTCGAGCGCGAGAGCGCGGAAGTGTGGGATATCCTCGAAGAGGTGATCCGCGAGCATCCGGTGCTGCTGAACCGCGCTCCGACCCTGCACCGCCTCGGCATCCAGGCGTTCGAGCCGGTGCTGGTCGAAGGCAAGGCAATCCAGCTGCATCCGCTCGTGTGTACGGCGTTCAACGCCGACTTCGACGGTGACCAGATGGCCGTGCACGTGCCGCTGTCGCTCGAAGCGCAGTTGGAAGCGCGCGCGCTGATGATGTCGACTAACAACATCCTCTCGCCGGCGAACGGCGAGCCGATCATCGTGCCTTCGCAGGACGTCGTGCTCGGCTTGTACTACATGACGCGTGCGCTGGAGAACCGCAAGGGCGAGGGCATGGCGTTCGCGAACGTCGCCGAAGTCCATCGCGCCTACGACAACCGCAAGGTCGAGTTGCACGCGAAGGTGAAGGTGCGCCTGCGCCAGGTCGAGATCGACGACGCCGGCAAGCGCACCGAGAAGACGGCGCTGGTCGATACCACGGTCGGTCGCGCCCTGCTGGCCGAGATCCTGCCGGACGGCCTTCCGTTCGCGCTCGCCAACATCGAGCTGACCAAGAAGGCGATCTCGCGCCTGATCAACCAGTGCTACCGTCGCCTTGGCCTCAAGGACACGGTCGTGTTCGCGGACCAGCTGATGTACACCGGCTTCCACTACGCGACCCGTGCGGGCATGTCGATCGGCATCGACGACATGAAGATCCCGGCGGAGAAGAAGGGCATCCTCGAGGAAGCCGAGAAGGAAGTCACCGAGATCCAGCAGCAGTATCAGTCCGGTCTCGTCACCGCCGGCGAACGCTACAACAAGGTTGTCGACATCTGGTCGCGCACCAATGAAAAGGTGGCCGCGGCGATGATGAAGGGCATCGGCTCGGACGAGGTCAAGAACGCCAAGGGCGAGACGGTCGAGCAGAAGTCGATGAACTCGCTGTTCATCATGGCCGACTCCGGCGCGCGTGGTAGCGCGGCGCAGATTCGTCAGCTTGCCGGCATGCGCGGCCTGATGGCGCGTCCGGACGGGTCGATCATCGAGACTCCGATCAAGGCGAACTTCCGCGAAGGCCTCAACGTCCTGCAGTACTTCAACTCGACCCACGGCGCGCGCAAGGGCCTGGCCGATACCGCGCTCAAGACCGCGAACTCGGGTTACCTCACGCGCCGTCTGGTCGACGTCGCGCAGGATGTGGTCGTCACCAGCATCGATTGCGATACCCGCTCCGGCCTGACCATGGCGCCGATCGTCGAAGGCGGCGACGTTGTCGAGGCGCTGAAGGACCGCGTGCTCGGTCGTGTCGTCGCCGAGGACGTGTTCGCGCCCGGCAACGACGAGGATCCGATCGTGCTGCGCAACACGCTGCTCGACGAAGCGATGGTCGAGCGTCTTGAAGCAGCCGGCGTGCAGTCGATCCTGGTGCGTTCGCCGATCACCTGCGACGCGCGCTTCGGCGTCTGCGCGATGTGCTATGGGCGCGATCTCGCGCGTGGCCACCGCGTCAACATCGGCGAAGCGGTCGGTGTCATCGCCGCGCAGTCGATCGGCGAGCCGGGCACGCAGCTGACGATGCGTACGTTCCACATCGGTGGTGCGGCGTCGCGAGCCGCGGCGGTCGACAACGTGCAGGTCAAGACGACCGGCGCGCTCAAGTTCACCAACCTCAAGACGGTCGCGCACAGCGCCGGCCATCTGGTGGCGGTGTCGCGCTCCGGCGAACTGTCGGTGATGGACACCCACGGTCGCGAGCGCGAGCGCTACAAGGTGCCCTACGGCGCTGTCATCGACTTCAAGGACGGCGCTGCGGTCAAGGCCGGCCAGACCGTCGCGAAATGGGATCCGCATACCCATCCGATCGTCTCGGAAGTCGCCGGCGTGGTCCGCTTCATCGACTTCCAGGACGGCATCACCGTGCAGGAGCAGGTCGACGAATTGACCGGCCTCGCCAGTGCCGTCGTGACGGATCCGAAGCGTCGTGGCGGCCTCGCCAAGGACCTTCGTCCGATGGTGCGTCTGGTCGACAAGAAGGGCGGTGAGCTGCGCCTTCCGGGTACCGACATCCCGGCGCAGTACTTCCTGCCCGCGGGTGCGATCGTCTCGCTGCAGAACGGCGCAGAAGTCGGCGTCGGCGACGTCGTCGCGCGTATTCCGCAGGAAACGTCCAAGACGCGCGACATCACCGGTGGTCTGCCGCGCGTCGCCGACCTGTTCGAGGCGCGCAAGCCGAAGGAGCCGGCGATCCTCGCCGAGCGCTCCGGCATCATCAGCTTCGGCAAGGACACCAAGGGCAAGCAGCGCCTGATCATCCGCGACACGGACGGCAACGAGCACGAGGAACTGATTCCGAAGTGGCGCCACGTCATCGTGTTCGAAGGCGAGCACGTCGAGAAGGGCGAGACCATTGTCGACGGCGAACCGAATCCGCATGACATCCTGCGCCTGCTCGGCGTCGAGCCGCTGGCGGCCTATCTGGTCAAGGAAATCCAGGACGTCTATCGCCTGCAGGGCGTGAAGATCAACGACAAGCACATCGAGGCGATCATTCGCCAGATGCTGCGCAAGGTCGAGATCGCGGTGGCTGGCGACACGCGCTTCCTGCGTGGCGAGCAGGTCGACCGTTCGCGCTTGCTGGAGGAGAACATCCGCGCCGAGGCCCGCAGCGAGCGGGTGGCGGAGATGATCCCCGTCCTGCTCGGCATTACCAAGGCCTCGCTCGCGACCGAGTCGTTCATCTCGGCCGCGTCGTTCCAGGAGACGACGCGCGTGCTGACCGAGGCGGCCGTACGTGGAACGCGCGATACCTTGCGTGGCCTCAAGGAAAATGTTATCGTCGGACGCTTGATTCCAGCTGGCACCGGCCTTGCTTACCACGCCCAGCGGCGCAGCAAGCAGGGTGCGCTGACCGATCAGGAACGCGAAACGCTCGGTTCCACGAGCTCCGTGGCCGAAGCGGTCGCCGAAGACGGCGACGCGCACTGAGGCGGTTCCCGCCGCTGCCGACCGACCAGCCCGCGAGAGTGGGCGTCCTCGGACCAAAGGTCCCGGGTTCCCTGTTTCGGGGTGGTGAAATCGGCGCGTGGTGGATGTTCAAGACATCGAAATGAGGCGAAGGGATCGCCTCGTGTTCGAGCGCAGGATGCCGGGCGCGCGGTTGACCGTTTTGTCGGCCGCACGTTATACTCTTTTGTCTTGGCAGGCCGATTTTCATTCGGCCTGCCTTTTGTTTCCCGGATATCCCGGGATTTCTTCCCAGAATTTCGCAGGCACGGTTCAAACGCATGTCAACAGTCAATCAGCTGGTACGCAAGCCGCGCAGCCCGAAGACCTACAAGAGTGCGTCTCCGGCGCTGGCGAACTGCCCGCAACGTCGCGGCGTGTGCACACGCGTCTACACGACCACGCCGAAGAAGCCGAACTCGGCCCTGCGCAAGGTCGCCAAGGTGCGCCTGACCAACGGCTTCGAGGTCATCAGCTACATCGGTGGTGAAGGGCACAACCTGCAGGAACACTCGGTCGTGCTGATCCGCGGCGGTCGCGTGAAGGACCTCCCCGGCGTGCGCTACCACACTGTGCGCGGCAGCCTCGACGCCGCGGGCGTCACCAAGCGTCGCCAGAGCCGTTCGAAGTACGGCGCGAAGCGTCCGAAATCCTGATCCGTTCTATTCCACACAGGCGCTCGTGCGCTTGAGTATCAAGCGGCCCCCGTGGCCGCATCATTGAGAAGAAGCTATGTCCCGCAAAGGCAATACCCCCACCCGCGAACTGCTGCCCGATCCCAAGCACGGCAGCCAGGTCATTGCGCGCTTCATCAACATGGTCATGCAGAGCGGCAAGAAGTCGGTCGCTGAGCAGATCGTCTACGGCGCGCTGGATGCCATCGGCGAGAAGCATGCAGAGCCGGTCGCGCTGGTGGAGAAGGCGCTCAACAACGTCGCCCCGGCGGTCGAGGTGAAGTCCCGCCGCGTCGGCGGTGCGACCTATCAGGTGCCGGTCGAAGTGCGTTCGACGCGCCGTACCGCGTTGGCGATGCGCTGGCTGATCGACGCGGCGCGCAAGCGCGGCGAGAACACGATGCCGCGCAAGCTCGCGGCGGAATTGCTCGAAGCTTCCGAGAACCGCGGTGGCGCGGTGAAGAAGCGCGAAGAGACGCACCGCATGGCCGAAGCGAACAAGGCGTTCTCGCACTACCGCTGGTAATGGCTGATCTTTGCCGTCAGCCCTGACGGCAAAGTACGAACCGGCATGCGTATCTTTTGCCGTCGTCCCTGACGGCGAAGGACAGACCGGCATCCACGCCGGACTTTTCAATTTACAAGCACGGTCTCGGAAGACCGTCGAGGAGCGGGGCGGGAAGCCCTGCGAAGGTAGACTATGGCTCGCACCACCCCAATCGAACGCTACCGCAATTTCGGCATCATGGCCCACATCGATGCCGGCAAGACAACCACGACCGAACGCATCCTCTTCTACACCGGCGTCAATCACAAGATTGGCGAAGTGCACGAAGGTGCGGCGACCATGGACTGGATGGAGCAGGAACAGGAGCGCGGCATCACGATCACGTCGGCCGCGACGACCTGCTTCTGGACCGGCATGGACCGTTCGTTCCCGCAGCATCGTTTCAACATCATCGACACCCCCGGGCACGTCGACTTCACGATTGAGGTCGAGCGCTCGCTGCGCGTGCTCGACGGCGCGGTGTTCGTGCTGTGCGCGGTCGGCGGCGTGCAGCCGCAGTCCGAGACCGTCTGGCGCCAGGCCAACAAGTACGGCGTGCCGCGTCTCGCGTTCGTCAACAAGATGGATCGCACCGGCGCGGACTTCGACAAGGTCGTCGGCCAGCTGAAGGCGCGTCTTGGCGCGAATCCGGTGCCGATGCAGGTGCCGATTGGCGCCGAAGAGAATTTCGAGGGCGTGATCGACCTGGTCAAGATGAAGGCGATCTACTGGGACGTCGAGTCGCAGGGCATGTCGTTCGAGTACCGCGACATTCCGGCCAACCTGCAGGAAGTCTGCGCGAAGGCGCATTCGTACCTGGTGGAGTCGGCTGCCGAGACGTCGGAAGAACTCATGGACAAGTACCTCGGCGAAGGTTCGCTGTCCGAGGACGAGATCCATGCCGGCATCCGCGCCGCGGTCGTCGCCAACAAGCTGATTCCGGTGTTCTGCGGCACCGCGTTCAAGAACAAGGGCGTCCAGGCCATGCTTGACGCCGTCGTGCGCTATTTGCCGGCTCCGTCCGATCGACCGCCGGTCAAGGGCATCGACGAGGACGAGAAGGAAGATTCGCGCAACGCCGTCGACGAGGCGCCGTTCTCCGCGCTCGCGTTCAAGATCATGACCGACCCGTTCGTCGGTTCGCTGACGTTCTTCCGCGTGTATTCGGGCGTGCTGAATTCGGGCGACACCGTCTATAACCCGGTCAAGAGCAGGAAGGAGCGTGTCGGTCGCATCCTGCAGATGCACGCGGCCGAGCGCAGCGAAATCAAGGAAGTCCGCGCCGGCGACATCGCCGCTGCGGTCGGCCTGAAGGACGTCACGACCGGCGACACGCTGTGCGCGACCGACAACGTCATCACGCTGGAGCGCATGGTGTTTCCGGAGCCGGTCATCGCGATGGCGGTCGAGCCGAAGACGAAGTCGGACCAGGAAAAGATGGGCATCGCCCTGTCGCGTCTCGCGCAGGAAGATCCGTCGTTCCGCGTTCGTTCCGACGAGGAATCGGGCCAGACCATCATCGCGGGCATGGGCGAGCTGCACCTGGAAATCCTCGTTGACCGCATGAAGCGCGAGTTCAACGTCGAAGCGAACGTCGGCAAGCCGCAGGTGGCCTACCGCGAAACCATCCGCAAGGCGGTCAAGCAGGAAGGCAAGTTCGTGCGCCAGTCGGGCGGCAAGGGCCAGTACGGCCACGTCGTGCTGGAGATCGAGCCGCAGGAACGTGGCGCGGGTTACGTGTTCGAGAACGTGACGGTCGGCGGTTCGGTGCCGAAGGAATACGTGCCGGCGGTCGACAAGGGCATCCGTGAAGCGATGACCAGCGGTCCGATGGCGGGCTACCCGGTCGTCGACATCAAGATCAAGCTGGTCGATGGTTCGTACCACGAGGTCGACTCCAACGAAATGGCGTTCAAGATCGCCGGTTCGATGGGCTTCAAGGAAGGTTTCAACAAGGCCAATCCGGTCCTGCTCGAGCCGATCATGAAGGTCGAGGTGGTGACGCCCGAGGACTACATGGGCGACGTGATGGGCGACATGAGTCGTCGTCGCGGCCTGCTGCAAGGTTCGGACGATTCGCCGTCGGGCAAGGTCATCAACGCGATGGTTCCGCTCGGCGAGATGTTCGGTTACGCGACCAGCCTGCGCTCGATGTCGCAGGGTCGCGCGACGTTCACGATGGAATTCGACCACTACGCGGAAGCGCCGACCAGCATTGCTGAAGCGGTAATCAAGAAGAGTTGATGGGTGCGATCGTTACTGATCGCGAAAATCGAGAAGCGGCCATCCGTGGCCGCACTGATTAACAAATCTTTGTTTTGAGGTTCTGAGCCATGTCGAAGGAAAAATTCGAGCGCAAGAAGCCGCACGTGAACGTGGGCACGATCGGCCACGTCGACCACGGCAAGACGACGCTGACGGCGGCGCTGACGAAGATCGGTGCGGAGCGTTTTGGC
>Ga0209023_10004220_pt1 | contig 16511 bp, 10 predicted proteins | sample LakOneMetagenome_FD_187468 | JGI IMG/M metagenome (GOLD analysis project Ga0209023, IMG submission 187468) | Freshwater and sediment microbial communities from Lake Erie, Canada (SPAdes) (version 2) | ecosystem: Environmental > Aquatic > Freshwater > Lentic | place: Lake Erie, Canada... | reverse complement strand
CGGTCTCAATCATTGTGATCTCAGTCTCACACAATGTGCGCCCCGGAGCGGCGAACGTCTCAGCTAATGTGCGTCGAAAGGCGTCATGAATCTCGCGTCGAGCCGTTCACTATTGCGCGTCCCTACAGCTAGCGGCGGCTGACGCCGACCGGATCCTGCGCCTCTTGGCCGATCACGCGGGGGAGGTAGTGACCCGCGACCGGCCGCGGGTGAGCGCGACCCTGCCGGAGACCGGCGAGCGTTTCCAGGGCGCCTTCATGCCCGTCGTGGCGCGGCCGGCGTTCGCCATCCGCAAGCGGCCCGAGGTGGTGTTCACCCTCACCGACTATGTCGAGGGCGGCATGATGAGCGCGAGCCAGGCCGATACGATCCGGGCCGCGGCCGAGGCGCGCCAAAACCTTCTCATCGTGGGCGGCACCGGGTCGGGCAAGACAACCTTGGCCAACGCGATCCTGGCCGAGCCGGCCTTTGCGGGCGATCGGGTAGTCCTGATCGAAGACACCGCCGAACTGCAGTGCTCGGCCGCCGACCAGATTCAAATGCTGACCAAGCGCACGGACCCGGCGGTGACCATGAGCGACCTGGTGCGCGACACGCTGCGGCTTCGGCCCGACCGCATCGTCATCGGCGAGGTGCGCGACGGCTCGGCGCTGGATCTCTTGAAGGCGTGGAATACCGGTCACCCGGGCGGGTTGGCGACTTTGCACGCCAACAGCGCGGCGGAAGGCCTCAGTCGCTTAGAAGACCTGATCGGCGAGGTGACGCAGCGGATTCCGCACCGGGCTATCGGTCAGGCGATCGACCTTGTGATCCATATTGCGCGCACGCCGGGCGGCCGTCGGGTGTCGGAGCTGATGCGGGTGACGGGGTGGGGCGAGGGCGGCTACGTCGTCCAGGCCGCCTAGCGTTCAGGTCGAGAAGGCCGCCTCGACCGCTTGGTGGGCGGCCAGGATTTCAGCGCGAGAGGCCCGGGTCACGCCAACGTCTTCGGCAAAGCGCGGCCAATCGGCCACGGCGGCGCGAACCTCATCGATGATGGCGTCGATCAGGCGGTCGGAGAGGCTGTGGCGACGACCCAAGGCGTGAACCTGCGCGCGGGTGGGGTTGCGGCCTTCGCCCTCGACGTCGAGGTAGTGCTCGCCGCCGGGGCCTGCCGAATAGGTCAGGTCATAGGCCGGCGCGAGCCGCCATTGGCCTTGCGCATCCATCAGGTAGCTGTGCTGCCGGGTATGGTCGTCCCGGTTGCTGGCCAGCACGTTGAAGACCATGCGCCGGAACGCGGCCTGCAGATCCTCGGCGTGCCGGGTAATAGCGACGGTGGCGCGCAGGAAGAGGTCGTAGCTTGCGGGCGTGCGCCAGGGCGCTTCGACGGCGCCGCTTAGGGAGACCATGTGGAGTCGCTGGCCGGGACGCGGCCGGTCGAACCGGCGGGTCGCAAAATAGCCGGGGCCGGTCTTGGACGGGAGCAGCCGGTAGGGCGCCATGTCGAGGCCGGCGGTCAGGGCCATGGCGGCATAGGCGGCTTCGATCGGCCCGATGTCGGGCGGGTCGTTGGTCGCGGCGAACTTGACGATCCAGGCCTCGTGGCCCGGGGCGGTCTCGCCCTCCGAGATCGAAATCCGTCCCTCGGCATCGAAGCCGACGTGGACCTTGGGCCGCGCGCCGCCTGAGCCGCCGGCCAGGGCTGCCAAGGTGTCGGCAAGCTCGCCGTCGTGACCGGTCAGGATCGCGGTGGACTCTGCGGCCAGGGCGTCAAGGTCAAGGCTCGCCACCTCCGGCGGCGGTGCGGTCGCCGGCCGATAGGTCAGGGCGCCGCGGCCATGGTCGCCGACCAGCGCCAGGCGGTCGAGCGGACTCAAGGTCTCGATGCTGACGCCGAGCTTGCTCAGGCGTCGCCGCATGACGAGATAGCCCCAGCCTTCCGGTAAGCTGTCGGCGAGAAAGCCGTGCAAGCCCTCGAAGTCGCGGCCGCGTGCGGGGTGCAGCCCGGGTTCCGGCGGGTAGAGCAGGGCCGAAACCGGCACGGGCGCCGCGATGAGTTCCGGAGACCATTCCAGTTGCGCCAGGCCGCCGGCCATGGCCAGGCGGCCGACGGGCAGGGCGGCCTGATCGTCGTCAAAGGCCAGACTGGCGGCCAGCGGGGTTCCCGGCGCAAGTTTCATGGGGTGGGCGGCCTGGGCGAGCGTGAGCGGGGCGCCCGTACCCGCCGCGTCGGGACGCGCGCGGCCTGCTGCGCCAGGAGGGCGTCGAGGCTGCTGGCCGCGGGCAGGGGAAAGAGAGCGCCCAGAGCCTCCTCGCAGCGCAGGGCGACGGCGGCCTTGACCATGTCCTCCAGCGAAGCCTGTCCCTCGGTCTCCAGCCGCCGCCATGTCCGGTAGGCGACGCCGGCGCGCTGGGCGGCTTCGAGCTGAGGCCAGCCCAAGGCGACGCGGCGCGCTTTGATGCGGCCGGCGAGCTCATGCAGGATTTCGGAGGGTGTCTGTAACACTGTCCGTATATGGCCAATTGTTCGGGAAAATTCAAGATAATTGTCCAAATACAGCGCTTGTTCCGGCCGCAATGATGCGGGTCCGCAGCGTTAGAACGGGCACCTCTCGGCTCATGTAGGATGTGAGGGGAGGGCGTCCTCGCCCTAGCCCGCGTCATCGTCGTCGGGAATTTTGAGGCCGTAATCGGCCTTGAGCATATCGACGATGCGCACCAGCGCCCGATGAATGCTCAGCTCGTTCGCGCCGAACTTGTAATGCCCGGTTATGAGCGTTTCGGGCTCCAGGTCATCTGTCCGGGTCTTGCGCTTCTCTTCCTGACCATTGCGAATGTAGGTGACGGGATAGCGAAAGGCGCGACCCTCGCCCTCCCAAACGCCCCATGCGCTGTAGTTCTGAATGTTGGCGTTGTAGCACTCCGATCCGATGATCGCCTCCATCCGAACCAAGATGTCCCGGATCGGTCCCACCTTGGCGCGGGTGCGTTGAACGTAGCGATAGCCTTCAATCGCCCGCTGGACGTCATCAAGCTGTAGGGCGAACCAGTCATGGTCGGCGCTGGCTTTGCGCTTCTGTTCGGCTACGAAATCAGCGGGGACATCTTCCAGGGCCAAGGCCGCCAAAGTGTTGAAGGCGGCGATCTCATCGGAGACGAAGCTGACGACGTCTTCCCAGGATTGGTGGTATTCATGCGCCTCTTTGAGGATCGCCGCCTTGTGCTCGAGCGCCAATCCGAAGTCGAGGTTGCCAAACGCGCGGTAAGCCGTCGTCTCCGCATCAATCATGTATTGCTGCATGTCGCTGTCGCCGGGCCATTCGGTGCTGGCGACGCGCTTGATCTCGGTGAGGATCTGAGGGGGAATTTCGTCGGCCATAAAGCTGCAATCTCAATTTAATGTCACAGGCTGGCTAGGGCCGCCAAGGAGCTACCGCGGATGAGGGCCAGCGGGGTTAGTCGCTGCCATCCTCCCCCCGCTATTTTGGCTTGAATCCAAAACGCACGCCCTCGCCCAGCAGGCGGAGGATGCCATCCGCGTCCTCGCTCAGCGGGTTAGGCAAGACGTCAATCCGCGTTGCACTCGACGTCGCCGGATTAGCGACGTAGATCACGACATAACGCTGACCTGACCGAGGTCGCGCCGCCTCCCGCGCGGCGCGAACTTCAGACTCACCCATTTCGAATTGGCACCGATCGCCCTGGCTTGATTTGACCTCGATGAGCCAGGTCCGACGGTCATGGGTCAGCTCAAAGTCGTAACCGAGGTCGTCCGACCAAGCCTTGCCCTTGTGCAGGGCGCCGAAGCGCGAGACCCACGCCTTGTCGATGTCCTGATTGCGGAAGCGGTCTTTAAGCCAGTGGTAGACAACGAGTTCTCCGAGGCGACCAATCATGTCCTTCTTGGCCTGCGGGGTCCGATCCGGCCCAGGCGGCGCGTCGCGTGGGGTGCGGTTGGACGGAGCCTTGTTCGTTCGCTTTGCGAGTTGTTCCAGTTCGGTTGGCGTAGTTAGTCGCGCCGACTTGACCCGCTTGGAAAGCCGAGCGGCAATCTCGGCCGAGATCTCTGTCCAGTTTGCATGTTCAGGATCGACATCCCGATCATTGACGCGAACAGAGCGTGCTTTCGCTGCGCGCTCCTCCGCCTCGCGCAAGGCTTCTTTGGCGGCAGCGTCGATCGCGTCCGAACCGATACCCAGCGTGTCCACATCGAGCGTCGGATCCATGCCGTCGGGCCAGATGCCGAGCTTTATGCACCAGGTGATCAGTGTCGCCTCATCCATCGGCTTGAAGTCGACGGCGCCGGCGGTATCGAGCTTGGCGCGAATATGTTGTTCGGCCGCCTTCGCCTCGCGCCAATAGTCGGGGATGCTTGAGGCGGGCCCCTTCCACCACGCCCGCACGACGGGCGTCGCCGCAGACGCGAAGCTGCTAATCGCCGGCAGGTTCAGGGATCGCACATCGGCGAGCTCAGGCAGTTTATGCGGGTTGGCGCCGATCGTCGGCGCTCCCGCACTTTCCAGCCACCGCGCAACATGGTCCTCCAGCATGGCTTCCGGTACGAAATGATAGAGCGTGAGCCAGGCGGGTTCCGGCTTGATTGATCTTAAGCCGTCACGGCGCTGGGCATAGTCGGGAGCGGGCACGAAACCGGCGAGGGCTGGCGCGGCTGCGTTGCGAAGCGCCTCCAAAATGGCCGTTTCGTGCTCGACGATATAGTTCAGGAGCTGCGAGGCGTGGACGGCTGGATAAGTCAGTGGTTCGCTTCCCGTCGCTGCGAGGCTCTCGTTGAACCGTGCAAAATCAAGGTCGAGAAGCTCGCGGAACTGCGCTGCGGATTGCGCTTGTCGGCACGCCTTGAGCAATGCATCGGCATCCGTCGCAGCGGCGGTAATGAGGGGCAACAGCTCGGCAAGTAGACGCGCGGGATCTGCGCCGTGCTCCGCCTCAAGCCGATCGCAGTCGCTCAGAGCGTCCTGCCCCGAACCATAGTGGATGGCGGCACGGATCCACGGCATCGGAAGATCGACGCGCTCCCCGACGAGATGCTGGACCGCATCTACGGCCCCGTCTTCGAGCTGTAGGGTGCGGCCCAGTCGAGCGATCACGCCCTCATCAAGACCGAGTTCGTTGATGTCTTCGCCGCCGGCGGCGAGCTCGTGAGCGAGGAGACGCATGCCGTTAGCGACAGGGGAGAGATCGATCGCCTCGCAGATCGCCGGCAGGCAGAGCTGTAGGCCGTTCCAAGTGAGCGGGTTTCCAACCCGGGTAACAACTAGGGTCGGTCTGCCCGAGCGCCGGAACACATAGGCCGGTCGGTCGCCGGGGGCCGAAATCCGCTGGTCGTTGATCTCAAAGGACACGTCCTCCGCGGCCACGAGGGCGATATTGCTCAGGCGTTCCAGAACGAGTCCCCTGTCTGACGGGAGCTGGCCGGCGTCGGTGCCGCGCAGCCCCTCCATCGCCACTGCAAGCATCAGGCGAAGCCAAGGGCATTGAGTGATGGCCGTTTCGCTGACCTCAATGTTGTCGAGCGCTACGTCGTCAATCTTCACCTCGTAGCGCATCGCCGACAGTCGGCTGATCTTCTTCCCGAATAGGGCTTCTGCCGCCGCACCCACCCGCGCGCGGTCGGCGCCCTTAATATCGAGGAGGAGACCATCGATCGAGGCGACGAGGCTCGGTGCAAGATCGTCGTCGCTATCTCGGACGTAGACCGGCGCCGTCGGCTTGGCTGGGATCGTGACGGCAAGATCGGCGCGCCGACGGACCAGGATTGGCATATCGTTCGCTGCCTTCGCCGTGGCCTGCGGATCCGCCGCGTGCTTATCCGCGATCACCTTCCAAGTCGTATTGTAGAGGTTGGCGAGCTGCTGCTCATAGTGGGGGCGAACCGTGCCGGCGGCATATTGAGCCGCGAGGAAGCGGGCTTGTTCGATGGCGGTCGCCGGATCGTTCAAGACTCGTAGTTGGCCATACTTTCGCAAATTCTTGAGCGCGTCGGGCTGTCGACGTTCGATGATCCTGCCGATCGTGACCGCCACTTGCCGAAGATAGAAGGGGAAGCGCTCGTTGCTGGAGACCCAGACGTCCGAAGGCCGGTAGAAGCGGCGCACCGGCCCTTCGGGTGACGGGTCGTCCGCGGGCAACCATGCGCTGCTGCGAATGAAGGCGCCTGCAGGCGTCGACCATTCATATTGGTCGCTGGAATAGTGCTCATGACGAAGTTCGCCTTGGAGCAGCTCCCTTCCAGCGCCCGCGAGCCACTCGATCACTAGGCCGGCGTAGATCTCGCGGCAGTCGGAGGAAAAGCGTTCGTGGTCGCTTTGGCCGGGGAGGTGCCACAGCGTGCTCGCGAACTTGTAGTTCGTGGAATAGGCGTGGCTCAGGCTTTCTTTATTGAACGTGCTGACGTCGCGCTTCCAGTCTTCGATTGCGGCGTCGCTGAGCCCCAGCTTCCTCGCGAAGTCGAAGCTGGTGACCTCATAGGACCGGGTCAGGGGCATAGTCGGCAAGGGCAGGGCGCGCAGGCCAGCGCCGACCCCCAATCCGAGCAGAAATTCGGCCCATAGCGATGCCTGACCCTTGAAGGCCCGGTGGCTCGTCGGCGCTAGCAGACGCTTTCGATAAGAGACAAAGTCGGCGACGTCGGGCGGCGCGGCGCTGAAGAGCGCGCTAAGACGCCTGCCGAGGCGCTCCTCGGGCCACGTTTCCGAGAAGACGGCCTCAGTCGCGTGGATCATCCCATCGGCCGTTGGAACGAGCAGGCGATAGGTGGAATCGACTTTGATCGACCGGGTGGCCTGGGCGCGCCGCCAGATCGCGAAGGCCCAACGTAGCCCCGCCAGGGACTCCTCGACTGAGGCGCCCGCATTGACCACTTGAGAGATGCGCGTGAGGACCGTCTCACCATCGTAGGCCGAGACCAGACCGCGCTCGAGGAATTCGCGTGCCGCGCGAAGTTCGCTGTGCCACGGCAGCGTGTTGGCGGCGAAGGCGAAGTGAGCCGCCAGGGGGGCGGGCACGCGGAGCTGCTCAAGCGGGATTTCCGCATTTTCGCCCGACGGTCGCGCCGCGGGCGGGAAGAAGAGAGAGGGCTCGATCTGTTCGCCCTTGCGCCGCCGACGCCGAACGGGGGAAAGCGCCCCGTCGCTTTGGACGTCGTTGCGGCCAGCACGAACGGTCCCGTCGTCACACAGGATGACGGCCAGGCCGGCGAGCATTCCCGGCCCCTCCCTCATGAATGAGGGCAGATCGCGATAGAAAGCCGTCCACTGGCTTGTCGCGGGACGTTTTCCGGCGCGAAGGGTCGCGGCGATCTTTTCCGTAATCCGAGCGCACTCGATGGGCGCCAGTCGCTCGCGAAATGTGTCTGGCGCGTGCTGCCGAAGGAACGGCGTTAGCCGGCCGATCCGCTCAGGCCTGAGCTCGGGCAAGAGCGGCGCAATCGGCGGAGAGATGGCCGCGCCGTGCTTCGCGATCGCCGAGAGGTCGAAGGTCGGGGATGCGTCGAAGGTGGCGCGCACTTCCTTAGGGCGTCGCCAACCGATCGATGGCAAACCGCCCAATGTGACGGCGCACGGGATCACAGGCGTAGATTCGAATGCATGGCCGCCGAGACGCGCAATCTCCGCGGCGGAGAGCGCGGCCAAATCTAGCCGCTCGCCGAGGCTCTTCGCGGCGCTGAGGCTAGACGGATTTGTCCAGACCAGGAGATCAACGGATGCCTTCGCCCGAGCGATCGCCGTCAGGACAGGGTGGCTGCGTCCAGCGTCGAGGTGCGCCAACCAATGCACAGTAGCGGCGGCCAGTGTGACCGCCTGCGTGAGGAGGAGGCGGTTAAGCGGGACACCGGCGTCGAGGGCCTTGCGGTTCGAGGCCGGGAAGAAGCTGCCGTGAAGATGCCCCTGCAAGGGTGCTGTGGCGCCTTCCCCCATTGGCAGGAAGGTATAGAGGCGAGGCGACGAAATCTCGTGTTCAAGGGGCACGGCCAAGCCCACCTCACCAACGCCCGACCAGTCCTTCCAACTGCTGTGGAGCTGCTTGGCTTTGACGCCGTCATCAACGGCCTGCTGCATGAGCGCCTCAGGCGCCTGGTCGCGGACCAACAGCCAGTGCGCGCCATTCAGCGTCACAACCGACGCCGCAACCGGGGCAGACTTGATCGGCTCTTCATGCCGCTCGAGCGTGAACGCCGAGGAGACCTCGCCGGCCCGACTGCGCACCTTGGCGCCTAGGGTCTCGAGACGATCAAGAAAGAGGAGCAAGGGTGCGGAATCGTCGTCCAGCGCCGCCACCTCATCCCGCGCCGTCTGCAGCGAGTCCGCGTCCCTCAGAGGGAGCCGAATAACGGACGAGAACCCGCGTGCGGCATAGTCGGCGATGATGTCTGGCTGCGTGCTGAGCGCGATCGGCAGGAAGAACATCGGAAGGTCCGACTGCGCGAAGGCCAGGATGGTCGGGTGGTCTATCCGGGATTCCAGATCTTCCGGCCGGGCGAAGGTGAAGCAGTAGCCCTTGAACGTGGCTGCGCCGATTGCCTCGAGCGCCTGAGAGTAAATCTCGGGCGCATCGCAGACATGGCTCACGCTGCGAAAGCCGAGCCCCTTATTTCCAATGGATTCCCCGGGCGGCTTGCTCGACATGCCAATGCGCGACAGCGCGACCACATTGTCGTGCCCAAACGGCTTTCCGAAATTCGCGACATAGAGCGTGCCGAATTCGCCCTCGTCGTCGACCAGGAGCACCTCAATCTTGCCGTCGTGCCGGCCGCGCTCGTGGACGTCGTTGGCATTCTGGACGAGTTCGATAAGAAACCGGCCGTGATAGTCGGCCGCCGTGTGCTCGGCGACGCTCTTGTTTTGGGCATAGACGTCGTCGAGATAAACACCTGTGCTTAAGTTGATCGTCCCGGCGAACGCCTGAAGTTTCCCTTCCGCAATGCGACCGATCTGATCGGCGGGCGTCGAAGTCTCGTTTTGCTCGGCCGCCACGACGGCAGACGTAAGATCAACCGCGATGGTCAAGCCGCCCCCAGAACATATTTGTCCCACCTACTGATATCCCGCGACTATTCGTGAGCATAGGGTCGGCGCGCGCTAGCGACCTGACTGAGCCGGCGCTTGGGCATGCCTCGGGACCAGCGATGGTTTGCCGCGCATACCGCGCCCGAGCCGCTCGGTCCCGCCGCTTGGCCAGCGGCTCCTACGGGTCCGCCCCTGACGGGCGCCCTCAGGCGCCGCCGGCCGCTCGACGGCGCGTCCCGCCCGGCCTGCAGCCAGGCTCCTTGCGGCCTTCATTTTTGTTCCCTTAGGACCCGCCTCCCAGCATCTCAGCTCGACGAGCAAGGGCTTGGGCGCTGGGGGCGTCGGCCGCTGTCGTTGGCGGGCGAAGGCCTTTGCCGTTCAGGTCCGCATAGTCGGTCGTAAGCAAGCGGTCCGCCACGACGACCGATCGGGTATCGGCGTCGATGGTGATGAGGCCGCAGTCGAACAGCGTGTGGATGTCGGCGCGCAACAGCAAGCCGTTGTCTGTCCTGTTCGTCAGGGGCCCGAGATAGGGTACGATGTGCGCGGCTTCGAGGACGTCCTTCACGTCACAGCCCGTGATCGCGCATCGACCTTGATAGGCTCGCAGAAGCCCGTCGCGAAATGCGCGCTGGCCTCTTCGACGGGTGATCTCCCGAGAAATGCGGTCTCGGGCATCTTCGATCCCCTTGGGATCAAAAGGTTCATCGTCTGACGCCTCGGCTGGGATCAAGGCTCCCGGCCGCGACTCGGACGCCTGCGTGAAGGCCGCCGCTTGCTCGGCGCTAATCGGGTCACCGCTGGCCTGCGCCGCGAGCTGACTTTCTGAAAGGATGGTCCGTGTCGTTGGCTCATCGACGATGAAGGCCACGAGGGGGTCGACGAGCCGCGAAAAGCGGATCGTCGCCATCGGCTGTAGTTTTCCGTTGCCGGAATCCTGGAGCGTCGGAGGGGCCACGATGACGCCTTCGCCAAAGATGACCTTTGGACCGGGGCCCTGCTTCAGCAACCACACCGGATCACCAACCTTGGCCTTCCGCGAGGCGCGTAGGCGCCATGGCTCGTCGACGAAGCCCTGCCTGTCCAGGATGTCGATCATCCGCAGGATGTTCTCATGCGGCCAACCGGAGGCTTTCCAAGTGAGAAGAAACGCCGACCGCTGGTCTACCGGTGGGTTGTCGACCTGAACTTCGAACCCAAGGTCCTCGAGGGTTTTCATCACTGTTGCGCGGCCGCCCGTAAACTCGGCGGCGGTCAACGGCCCAAGGTCAGGTCGCGCAAAACCATGGGCCGCGCCGAGAATGGCCTTGGAATCATAACGCCGCCCGTTGAAGACGAGCTCGTAGGCGCGCGCTGGCCCAAAGCCATACTTCTCGAGAAATCCTTCGCGCCCGAGCCTATCGAATTCATCGATGGCCTGTAGGACGGCAGATCGGTCACGGATGGCGGATAGCGGCAAGTTCGGTCCTCAAATGAGATCAATTGGACTGCGCGATGGCTCTCTAGCGCCTGCGCCGCAGGAGTTCCTGCTCCGCGTGCCATACGGTGTCGGCGTCCATATCGGTCTGGCGCTGCATCCACTGCAGGTAGTCAATGGGGACCTCAGCCCACGTCTGACCGCGATGCTTGCCGAAGGTCAGCTTCGGCATCGGCCGCGGTTCCTGGGTCCAGGCGACCATTTGCTCAAGAGAGGCGAACTGCGCGAGGTCGGCGACAAGATGCGCCGTCACCCAGGCGTCTGGACCAGCGCGATGCGGCGGCATGGCCAGAGCGGGGTCGAGTGACAGGTTTCGCCAATAACGCAGCACTTGGTTGGAGTGGCGAGGCGCGTCCGGCCAGACATGCATGGCGACCTTGTAGGTGCAGATCCAGGGGATCGGTCCGGTGATCGCCTCGGAGATGAACTGGCGCTCGAAGGCGCAACTGTGCGCGACCAAGGCCGTCGGCGCCGGACCGCTCCAGACGGCGGCGTGTAGATAGTCGGGCGTGCAGACTGGCGTTTCCGGCCGAAAGTCGGCCTCTGAGATGTGATGGACCGCCATGGTCTCCGGCGGTATGCCGCGCAGGGGCCGGTAGAGCCAGGCCTGCGGCGGCTCGACCCGGGCGCCGGCCGCGTCCACGACAACATCGACACGGCCAAACTCGATGATTTCCGCGGGCGGCTCGACGCCGGTCGTTTCAAGATCGATGACGCGCAATCGCATTATGCGGCGGTCGCCGCTTCAGCGCGGGCGACAAGATCCAGCCGAGGCAGATCCAACAGGCCAGGCGTTGGCAGCTCCAGAAGCCGGGCGCCTTTCACCAGCACCGCGAGACCTTGCGCCCGGCTGATGGCGACGTTCAGCCGATTGCGGTTGAACAGGAACTCCGTGCCTCTCGGCGCATCGCCACCGAACGACGTGGCCATAGAAATCAGTACGACTGGCGCCTCCTGACCCTGAAATTTGTCCACCGTGCCGATCCGAGCATTTGCCGGCAGGCTCTTTTTGAGAAGACCGACCTGCATATTGAAGGGGGTGACCACCAGGATGTCATCCAGGGTCATGGGCCGCGCTTCGCCGGTGGCGTCGATCCAGGTTTGGCGCAGCAGCTGACCGATCAGCTGCGCGATTAGCGCCGCCTCAGCGTCCGAGCTTTGGGTGCAGCCCTTGTGATCGAGATCGATCGTGACAACACCCGTCGGCTGAAGCGCAGGATGGAGGTCTCCTTCGAGCACAAGCCTCTGCCGCGCCGTGTTCGGCGCCGAGGTCAGCCGGCCTTCATAGACAGCGGCGGAAATGAACCCGCAGACGTCCGGATGCATGCGCCAGGAGACGTTGAGCAGGACGCCACGCTCCGGCGGAACCGTGGGGTGGTCCTGCATGGTGAAGTCCATGGCCGACAAGCCGGTCTCGCCGGGATGAACGCCCTGGACTGGCTGAGGCAACTGCATCTGATCCCCCACCAGGATCAGGTTTTTCGCCGCGCCGGCCATAGCCAGGAGGTTGCCGAGCGAGACCTGCCCGGCCTCGTCGACGAACAGGTAGTCGAAGCTGTTTGCGGGATGCTTGGCGAGCTCGAAGGCCGTCGCGCCTACCAAAGCAAAGTCCAGCTTCACATCCTCAGACGCCGCCACGGTTATGATGCCGTAGGCCTCGCAGGCAGTCTCCGGCTGGCCGGCTGTGCCCTTCTTCACGCCCCGAAGCGGCTGACCTTCGCTCTGGCAGTATTTGGAGAGGCCGATGAGGAGATTGTTGATCGCCTTGTGCGAGTTTGATGACACCGCTACCCGTTTGCCCTCCCGAAGGAGGGCTGCGATCGCGCGGGCCGTGGTGTAGGTCTTGCCGGTCCCGGGCGGGCCTTGAACGATCAGGCAGCTGCGGTCGAGGTCAGCGATGGCGCGCTGGGTTTCGGCCACCAGGTCGCCGCCCTGCGCCACAACAGCCTCACCCTGTGAACGCCCACGCAGATCGGGCGCCTTGCGCCGCAGCATGTCCAGTACGGCCTTGTCGGTTTCGAAGTCGCCGGCGGCGAGGCGTTTCGCCATCTCCAGCAACCCTCGCTCCATGACGCCCTGGTCAATCAGCTGGCCAGGCGACAGCGACGCCTCTGGCGGGTGGTCGCCTTTGTTGGCGGCGCGCTTGAGGACGATCCGGCCGACATCAACATCGAGCTCCACGATGGAGCCGGCCGGCTCGAGAGTGAGGGCGATACGCGGTCGATCGCCCTCCTTCAGCTTCGTGTCTTGAGGTGGGAAGGCGTAGGTGGCCAGATGGGATCGCTTCTCCATCCCAACGCCCGCCAGGACGAGGCCGCCGAGACTTTCCGCATCCTCGATCAGCTCTTCGTCGGTCCACGTCTGGCGGTCGAAGAGAGCCCACCACTGGGGCTTCTGAGATCGCTGGTGAAACCACAGGAGTTCGGCCACAAGCTCGCGCAAGTCTGGCTCGAGCGCGTCTTGCGCGCGCAGCGCGCGCGCGGCCGCCAGTCGATCCCGCTCGAACTGCGCGCGCTCTTCAGCCTTCGCTGAGACAGGCTTTTCGTCCTCCTGCTCGACCTCAAGTTCATACGAAACGCTGTCGGGTCGCAGCCCTTCCAACCAATTGCGCAGGCGGGCGGTCGAGACAACGTCGTCTTCGTTGTACCGCTCGATCGCGTCGAGAATGGCTTGGTCGCCAAGCTCCCGGTAGCGTTCGTACTCGACGATACTGTCGCCGGCGTTGGTGACTTCGCCGGCGCGGCCGCCCCAATAGATCTTCTCTAGGTCTTTCAGCGAGTAGCTTTCCGTCGAGGCCTGGATTGCGTGCCGGACGACCGCATAGAGGTCGACGAAGCGCTTTTCACGGAGCAGCTGGTCCAGGGCGCCCTCTCGCGTGGCGTACTTCATCGCCAGGCGCTTCAACGCCGTCGTCTCATAGGGCGCGTAGTGATAAATGCGGGCGTCTGGATACCGGGCCAGGTGGCCTTGGAAGAAATCCATCAGGGCTTCGAAAGCGGCCTTTTCGGCGGCGTGGTCGTGCGCCCAAAACGCCTTGAATGCGTCCTTGCCAGGCTCGTTCACCGGTCCCCAGAGACCGTGAAGATACTCCAGGCCTTCCGGATAGAGAGGGTCGCCCTCGATATCATAGAACAGGTCGCCGATCTGGGGCTTGGGCATGATCGCAAACCCCCGGAGCGGTTGAGACGGCAAGACCTCCGCGAAATGAGCGCCGCGAGCGGTGGCGGCCTTTTGCAGACGCGCCTGCGCCACCAGTTTGGCCAGCGTCGGCGCCCCGACGCCCGCGACAGCTCTTTCGGGGGCCAGGGCGGCCAGATCGCCCAGCGTGTGAACGCCGGCAGCCGCCAACTTGATGATTTGATCGGCCCGTATGCCTGCGACAAAGACGGGGCTGTCGGCTGCGCGCCACTCCGCCGTGCAGCGATCGGCAAAATCGCATTGACCGCAGGCGCCGTTCTTCACGGGCGTAGTGGTCTCGGGTTCTCCGACGAAAACCTCGAACTGCCGCATCATCCGGCGCGTAATGTGGCGGGTGTCTTCAAGGCGAAAACGCTCAGGTTCCGGGCTCCCACCCCCATGGATGGCGCCGAACATCGGGCGGTATCCCGTGGCGTCCTCTAGCAGCTCGGCATAGACGCCAAGCTGCAGCAGGTGCTCGGCCTTGGCCTTCCGGGCGAGTTTGGCGTCCTCCGGCTCATAAGCCGGACGCCCGTCCGGACCGTCGACGACGCGAACCAGGAAATCCGGATATCCGATCCAACGGCCGTCGGTGAGCGCCGCCTGATAGATGACCGGCGCGCCGGCCAGCATCGCCGCTTTGGTCAGGGCGACGCGTTCGTCGAGCGATCCGTCTTGAGGGATCTCTATGACCTCGCCGAATTGGGCGCGCAGCCTTTCGACCACGGCCGCCTCGTGCTCAAAACCTTTGGCGCGGATCAGTGTGATCGCATCGTCGGCTCGTTCGGGCGGCTTGACCCCTTGGAGCCAAAGCGCGGTCTGGTGCCGGCAGGCCTGAAACGCGTTCAGGCGTGAAGCGGAAAGCAGTCTGGTCATCCGGCTGCTCCCGCGTTGGCGCGATCGCCGATGTCCGTGCCCGCACTCCGCCCATAGATTTCGCGGTGGACGTCGCCCGCTCGTCGGAAGATCGAATTCATTTTGGTGCCCGCCAACATTTTCTGCCGCCTGTCCGAAAGGCTACGGCGAGTTCCCGACAGATTCGGTCGGGTGGCGAGAAAGGTGGGCCGCCAAGGCGTTCTGCAGCTCGGTGACCATCAGGTCCTGCAGCCTGGAAGGGGCGAGGATTTCGACCTTGTCCTGCCAGGTGAACAGGTGCCATGCGAGCTCAAGCATTCCACTTGCCGTGAAGCTCACCAGGACCGAGCCGTCGGGTTGTTCGGTGACTTGCTGATTGGAATGAAACCGCCAACCCAGCGCGTCCGCCGCGCCATGCGGTTTGATCCGCAGCACCACATCTTCGGCATCGCCGTGAAAGACGCCGAAGGAGCGGCCGGCGAAGGCGGAAAGACTGAAGTTGTCAGGAGCGGGGGCAGGGCAATCCAGCAGGGTCAAGTCGCGGATGCGATCCAGACGCCAAGACTTCGGTTCGTCCGACCCCAGCTCGGCGGCCACGAGATAGTTTGTGCGGCCGAACATCAGGCCGTAGGGCGCCACCTCGCGGAGCCTGCCCGGCGTTGAACCGCCGTCATAGGCGAATTTCAGCCCGCACATCGCCTTGACTGCATGGCGCACGGTGGCCAGCACCGTTTCGTCCTCGAACGGCCGCGGACCGGCCTGGACGGCGACGGTCTCGGCGTGGAGCAAGGCTTCCATGTCCGGCACAAGCTTGCGCAGCGCCGAGGAACGCATTGAGGCTCGGACCTTCGTTTCGATTGAAGCCAGGGCGGCCGCGCGGTCGTGGTTGCCGCTCGATCGCATCGCCTCGGCTGTCGTGCCCAGTGCGACCAGCTCTTCTGCGGTCGGCGCCTGGAACAGCCCGTCCAGGCCGGAGGTCATGCGGTAGCGCTTGGACGGCGGCTCTTCGATGCATTCAAGTTGTGGGAAGAGCTGCTCTAGCGCATCGCGCATGCGCTCGACCGTGCGCCGGCCGGTGCCGGCGACTTCAGCCATCTCGTCGAGGGTCAGCCCCTCGGCCGACCCGGCGAGAACCCGCGCCAGATGCAAAAGTGACTGTGCTTTTTCATGGCGCATGGCGTCCCCCCAACTTGGACGCGCCGAGCTTACCTGCGGTTGTTCCTTCGTCGAGTCCCGCTCGACCGATTCTGTCGGGTGCCGCCTGCAGGGTGACGCTCATAGGACAGGGAGACAGGACCATGACGTTTGCGCTGACCCAACACGCCGCCGTTCGGACCCAACAGCGGGGGGTTCCGCACCATCTGATCGACGCGCTGATGAGCTACGCCGACTTCGAGGCTCCGGTGGGCGGCGGCTGCACGGTGCTACGGATGACCCGCGAGCGGCTCGACGATCCGGACCTGGCCGATCGCCTCGGTGCCGAACGCGAGCGTCTGCGCGGGCTCAGCATTGTATGGAGTGAGCGGACCGGGGAGATCGTCACGGTGCTGCGCCCCCGGCGGGGCCCGGCGGGTCGTCGCTATCGTCGCGGCGGCCAATAGGCATATGGACGTTTCAGCGACGCATGACCCCAGCCAAGCCTATGAGTCAACCGAACATTAATGGTTCAATTCGACTAGGCCGTCGTCCGCGTATTTGGCTTCGAGCCGCGCTGTCGCATTGATAAGTAGTCGCTTAAAGACATCACGATCGTGACCAGGCCTGGCTGGAACCACACCCGGTGCTGGAGTGCCATCCCAAATGGCGTCCTCGTTGTATGGGAAGGGACGAGGTGCTAGCGCAGTCGCAGCGCGCGTGAGAGCCAGGCTGACGTGACCCCCTGAAACTCCTCCAAAAATAACTAGAGTCCGCCCCAGGAAAGGGACGGACGAATGAAACGATCACGGTTCACGGAAGAACAGATCATCGGAATCTTGCGGGAGCAGGAGGCGGGC
>Ga0209023_10004219_pt1 | contig 16513 bp, 19 predicted proteins | sample LakOneMetagenome_FD_187468 | JGI IMG/M metagenome (GOLD analysis project Ga0209023, IMG submission 187468) | Freshwater and sediment microbial communities from Lake Erie, Canada (SPAdes) (version 2) | ecosystem: Environmental > Aquatic > Freshwater > Lentic | place: Lake Erie, Canada... | reverse complement strand
TCCGATCTGCATTCCTGCTGAACCTGACCCAGCGCCTGCACGCGCGCGGCTTCTCGCCGACGTCGCTGGTGCTGCGCATGACGCGCGAGGAGATCGGCAGCTACCTCGGCCTGAAGCTCGAAACCGTGAGCCGCTCGTTCTCGAAGTTCCAGGAAGACGGCGTGCTGGAGGTGCGGCAGCGCCATCTTCGTGTGCTCGACGAGGCCGCGCTGCGGCAGCTCGTCAACGGCGCGCCCTGCTGAGCGCGTCTCACCGAAGGAGTGGCCCCGATGTCGACCCACCTGACCCTGCGCATCATCCGCGAAGAACATACGGCGTTGGCCGCGATGCTGCGCTCCATCCTGCTGCTGCTCGCCGAGCACCGTCGCCACGGCACGATGCCCGACTTCGGCGCCCTGCGGGCGATGCTGTTCTACGTCGACGAGTTCCCCGAGCAGCGGCACCATCGGCTCGAATCGGAGTTGCTGTTTCCGAAGCTGCGCGCCCGCACGCCGGTATCGCGCGAACTGTTCGACAAGCTCGATGCCGATCACGCCTGCGGCGCCGGCCGCATCCGTGACCTGGAGCACGCGCTGACCGCGTTCGAGATGCTCGGCGAGTCCCGCCGCGCGGCGTTCGAAAGCGATGCGCAGCGCTATGTGGACTTCTACCTTGCCCACATGGCGGTGGAGGAGCGCGAGGTGCTGCCGCTGGCCGAGCGGGCGCTGACGGCGCAGGACTGGGCCGATCTCGACGAGGCGTTCGCCGGCAACCAGGATCCGTTCACCGGCCACGCGCCGCAAGACGACTACCGGGCGATGTTCACGCGCATCGTCAACGCCGTGCCGGCGCCGATCGGCCTCGGTACCGCTCCCACCTGATCAGGCGCGCGGTTCGGCGCGGTCGGCACCGACCGCGACGTCCAGGTCTTCCGACTCGTACGGTCCGTCGGACTCGACGGCCAGCAATGCGCTGATCGCCCCCGCGGTCGCGATCGCGGCCCAGAACATCAGGAAGGTCACGGTGTAGATCGCCTGCGCCGATGCATTGATCGCCGCCCCGCCGAACCAGTGCAGGTCCGCGGGATCGATCACGGCGAACACCAGCATCTCGAGCACGCCCGCGACCACGAAGGCGGGCCAGACGATCTGCATCACACGTGCTGACATGGCGGGCCGCGGCTCAGCGATTCGGCGTGGCCGAGTGGTTGCGCGCCTGCAGTGCGGGCGCGGTCGGTGCCGTCGCACGCGCCGCTGCCTGCGGCAGCACGACATCGGCATGCTCCAGCGCCGTGGCCAGCAACCCGAAGCTGCCGATCACGACCGCCCCGAGTCCGCCGACGAAGAGCCACATCACGCCGACCCGCCACCACGGCACGGGCCGCGTCGGGGTCGAGTTCGGCTGCGCTGCGACGGTCGCGTTCATGGTTCGTTCCTCTCGTTCCGGGTCGTTCGTTGCGGGCCGCTAGCGAGGCACCACGAAGGTGGACTTCTCGCTCAGCTCGGCACGCGTCGTCGCACCATCCTGCAGGGCGACGCGGAAATGCATCGGGTGCGCACCGCCCCCCAACTGCTGGGCGGTCTGCGGCGGGATCTGCACCGCCACCGGGACCCAGCGCGCCTGCGTCGGCCCGACCTCGATCACGGCATTCGATGCGATCACGGCGCCGGGCAAGCCGTCGACCTCGATGCGATAGTGCTGGACGCTCTCGGTCGCGTTCATCAGCTGGATGCGGTAGACGTTCTCGATCCGGCCGTCTTCGACCAGCCGCGCCAGCGTGCCGCGGTCGCGGACGATGTCGGCACGGAACGGCGACCGCAGCGCCAGGCTGGTGACGAAGGCGGTCACGATCAGCACCAGCACCCCGGTGTAGATCAGCACGCGCGGGCGCAGCACCCGTCGCAGCATCTGCGCGGACGACCAACCGGCGCGCATGCCGTTCTGGGTCGCGTAGCGGATCAGTCCGCGCGGGTAGCCCATCTTGTCCATCACGCCGTTGCAGACGTCGATGCAGGCGGTGCAGCCGATGCACTCGTACTGCAGACCGTCGCGGATGTCGATGCCGGTCGGGCAGACCTGCACGCACAGCGTGCAGTTGACGCAGTCGCCCTTGCCGACCGACGCCGGCACGACGTTGCGGGCGCGTGGGCCGCGCGGTTCGCCGCGCGCCGCGTCGTAGCTGATGATCAGCGTGTCGTGATCGAACATCGCGCTCTGGAAGCGCGCATACGGGCACATGTACTTGCACACCTGCTCGCGCATGTAGCCGGCGTTGCCGTACGTCGCGAAGGCGTAGAACAGCCCCCAGAACCACTCCCACGGCCCGAGGGTGAGCGTCAGCGCGCCGGCGAACAGTGTCGGCGCGGGCGTGAAGTAGGCGACGAAGGTGAAGCCGGTCCACAGACCGATCGCCAGCCACGCGAGCTGCTTGCCGCCGCGCCGCCACAGCTTGTTCAGCGACCAGGGCGCTGCGTCGAGCTTCAGCCGCGCCTGGCGATCGCCCTCGAAGCGGCGCTCGACCCACATGAAGATCTCGGTGTAGACCGTCTGCGGACACGCGAAACCGCACCACAGCCGCCCGGCCACTGCGGTGAACAGGAATAACGCATACGCGCAGACGATCAGCAGGGCCGCCAGGTAGACGAAGTCCTGCGGATAAAGCACCAGCCCGAAGATGTAGAAGCGGCGCGCGGCGAGGTCGAACAGCACCGCCTGGCGCCCGCCCCATTGGAGCCACGGCAGGCCGTAGAACACCAGTTGCGTGGCCCAGACCAGGGCCCAGCGCCATCCGGCGAACCAGCCGCTGACCGAGCGGGCCTGGATCTTCGCCTCGCTCTGATAGAGCGACACCATCTCGGCCGGCGCGGGCGCGGCGGCAACGATGGGGATGACTTTGCGCCGGGCGCCGGTGACGCGCATGACCTCAGGGCGCGGTCGCCAGCTTGCTCTGCGACAAGCTCCAGACATAGGTCGCGAGCACGTGGATCTGCTCGGGCGTCAGCCGCCCGCCCTGTGCCGGCATCGTGTTGGTCTTGCCATTGGTCACCATCGCGACGATCGCCTCCTCGCCCCAGCCGTGCAGCCAGATCTTGTCGGTCAGGTTGGGCGCGCCGAGCGCCTGATTGCCCTTGCCGTCGGCACCGTGGCAGGCCGCGCAGACGGTGAACTTCGATTGGCCGGCGGCGGCCTGGATCGCGTTGTGCGGGCTGCCGGACAGGCTCAGCACATAGTGCGCGACGTTGCGCACGTCCTCCGGCGAGCCGACCGCCGCGGCCATCGGCGGCATCGCGCCGACGCGGCCGAGCGTGATCGTCTCCTCGATCTTCTCCGGCGAGCCACCGTGCAGCCAGTCGTTGTCGGTCAGGTTCGGAAAGCCCTTGCTGCCGCGCGCGTCCGAGCCGTGGCAGGCCGCGCAGTTGTTGATGAACAGCCGCTCGCCGATCGCCATCGCCTTGGGGTTGCGCGCCAGTTGCGCCGCCGTGAGGCCGTCGAAGCCAGCATACGCCTGCGCCACCGTCGCGTTGATCGCCTTCTGTTCGGCTTCGAGCTGGTTCAAGCTGGTCCAGCCGAGGCGACCGGGCATCGAACCGAAGCCGGGGTACAACGCGACATAGCCGAACGCAAACACGATCGTGAGGATGAACAGCCACATCCACCAGCGCGGCAGCGGGTTGTTCATCTCGACCAGGTTCTCGTCATAGACGTGACCCGTGGTGTTGTCGTCGGCCATCGCGGTGCGCTTGGAGGCCACGAACAGCAGCCACAGGCAGGCGATCAGGCCGAGCGCACTGGCCGCGGCGACGAAGATCGACCAGCCACTGTTGATGAAGTCGCTCATGAGCGCACCTCCTCGTCCTGGAACGGCAACTGGGCGGCTTCGGCGAAGCCGGCCGCGTTGCGCCGCGCCCAGGCCCAGACAAAGATGCCGATGAAGGCGGCGAACGACAGCACCGTCACCGCGACCCGAAGTTCATTCACGTCCATCACATGGTCCTCATTTGACGGCGGTGCCGAGCACCTGCAGGTAGGCCACCAGCGCATCGAGTTCGGTCTTGCCGGTCAGCTGTGCGCCGGCCTGAGCGATCTCGGCGTCGCTGTACGGCACGCCGACGCGGCGCAGCGCGGTCATCCGCGGGGCCGCATCGGTCGGATCGAGCTTGGCCCTGTCGAGCCACGGGTACGCCGGCATGTTCGATTCGGGCACGAGGTCGCGGGGGTTCTCGAGATGCAGGCGATGCCATTCGTCGCTGTACTTGCCGCCCACGCGTTGCAGATCGGGCCCGGTGCGCTTGCTGCCCCACTGGAACGGATGGTCGTAGACGAACTCGCCGGCCGTCGAGTAGTGGCCGTAGCGCAGCACTTCGGCCTGCAGCGGCCGGATCATCTGCGAGTGGCAGTTGTAGCAACCCTCGCGGGTGTAGATGTCGCGGCCCGCGAGCTGCAGCGGGGTGTAGGGCTTCAGGCCCGGCACGGCTTCGGTGGTCGAGCGCTGGAAGAACAGCGGCACGATCTCGACGATCCCGCCCACCGCCACGACGAGCAGGATGAGCACGATCATCAGGAAGTTGCTGGTCTCGATCTTCTCGTGCGTGAAGCCGGAGGATGCTTTTTCGTGTGCAGTCATGATGAATGAGAACTCCGAATCAGGCGGCGTTGGCGACGGTCGGGCCCATCGGGATGCGCTGCGGCACGTAGCGCCCGGCCTGCGCCGTCTTGATCACGTTCCAGACCATCACGCCCATGCCGCTCAGGTACAGCAGGCCGCCGATGAGACGGATCAGGTAGAAGGGGAAGGTCGCCTTCACGCTCTCGACGAAGCTGTAGACCAGCGTGCCGTCCGGATTCACCGCGCGCCACATCAGGCCCTGCATCACGCCGGCCATCCACATCGCGGCGATGTAGAGCACGATGCCCAGCGTCGAGATCCAGAAATGCAGCTCGATCGCACGCACGCTGTACATCTTGGTCTGCCCGAACATGCGCGGCACGAGGTAGTAGAGCGTGCCGATCGAGATCAGCCCGACCCAGCCGAGCGCGCCGGCGTGCACGTGGCCGATGGTCCAGTCGGTGTAGTGCGAGAGCGCGTTGACGGTCTTGATCGACATCATCGGTCCCTCGAACGTGGACATGCCGTAGAACGACAGCGCGACGATCAGGAACTTCAGGATCGGGTCGTCGCGCAGCTTGTGCCACGCGCCGGACAGCGTCATCACGCCGTTGATCATCCCGCCCCAGCTCGGTGCCAGCAGCACGAGCGAGAAGATCATGCCGATCGACTGCGCCCAGTCGGGCAGCGCGGTGTAGTGCAGGTGGTGCGGGCCCGCCCACATGTAGGTGAAGATCAGCGCCCAGAAGTGCACGATCGACAGGCGATACGAGTACACCGGCCGCTCGGCCTGCTTCGGGATGAAGTAGTACATCATCCCGAGGAAGCCGGCCGTCAGGAAGAAGCCGACCGCGTTGTGGCCGTACCACCACTGGACCATCGCGTCCTGCACGCCGGCGTAGACCGAGTAGCTCTTCGTCAGGCTCGCCGGCATCGCCATGCTGTTGACGATGTGCAGCAGCGCCACCGCGATGATGAAGGCGCCGAAGAACCAGTTCGCGACGTAGATGTGGCGCACGCGGCGCATGCCGATGGTGCCGAAGAACACGACCGCGTAGGCGACCCACACGATCGCGATCAGGATGTCGATCGGCCACTCGAGCTCGGCGTACTCCTTGGCCTGCGTGTAGCCCAGCGGCAGCGAGATCGCCGCGGCGACGATGACGAGCTGCCAGCCCCAGAACACGAACGCCGCGAGCTTGGGCATGAAGATCGAGGCCTGCGAGGTGCGCTGCACGACATAGAAGCTGCTCGCCATCAGCGCGCAACCGCCGAACGCGAAGATCACCGCGTTGGTGTGCAGCGGCCGCAGGCGGCCGTAGCTGAGCCACGGGATCCCGAAGTTGAGCTCGGGCCAGGTGAGCTGTGCCGCGATCAGCACCCCCACGGCCATGCCGACCACACCCCACAGCACGGCCGCGAGCGTGAACTGGCGCACCGCGCCGTCGTCATACACCGGGCCCGCGTTGCCCGCGGGGGCTGGAACCGAACTCGCCATCTCTGATCTCCTCGAACAGCACCACCGGTGCGGCTCCCAGGAGTGTCGAGTCAGGCGTCAGGGACCGGGTTGATCCGCATCAACCTTCGACGCGACAGGGCTAATTTCAGCGTCGAGGATGCGTTCGCCCTCGCGTTGGAGATCGTCGAACTGGCCCGCGCCGAGCGCCCAGCCGAACAACGCCATCAGACCGAACACCAGCAGCACCGACATCGGCACGAGCAGAAAGAGGATGTCCATGCGGGTCAGCTCCGACGCGCGCGCGGGTCGATGCGCAACGCGTTCAACACGACGAGCAACGAGCTCGTCGCCATCCCGAGACCTGCGGCCCACGGCGGAAACCAGCCGAGCAACGCGAGCGGCACGCACACCAGGTTGTACGCGGCGGCCCACGCCAGGTTCTGACGCAGCACGCGCATCGCGCGTTGCGCAATCACCCGCGCCAGGCGCACATCGTCGACGCGGCCCGACAGCAGCACGAAATCTGAGCCCGACTGCGTGATCGCCGCGCCCTGCGCGAACGCGAACGACACGTCGGCGCGCGCGATCACCGGCGCGTCGTTCAAGCCGTCGCCCACCATGCCCACGCACGCACCGGCGCGCTGCGCTTCGGCCACGCAGGCGAGCTTCGATTCGGGCGTGGCGCCGCCACGCGCCAGCGGCAGGCCCAACGTGCGCGCGACCGCATGCACGCGCTCGGACGCGTCGCCGGACAGCAACTCGACACGCAGCCCGTCACTGCGCAACGCGTCGAGCGTCGAACGCGCATCGGGCTTCAACGCTTCGTCGAACTCGAAGCACGCCAGGGCGCCGCGCGTGTCGCCGAACCAGACCTGCGCTCCGCCCGACGTCGACCATGGCGGCGCGCTCGCGTCGACCCACTGGCGCGCGCCCAGGCGCGCGGGCGTGCCGTCCCAGGCCGCGCCCTGCACGCCGCGCCCTGCATATTCGACGACATCGCTCCAGACCGCATGCGGCACGTCCACTTCGGCCGCAAGCGCCTTCGACAGCGGATGCGCCGAGTGCCGCGCGAGCGCGCCGGCGAGTTGAAGCAGCGCCGCCTCGTCCAGGCCATCGCGCTCCGCTGCGGGCAGTCGGTGCACGCGCTGCAACTGCATGGGTTGACGCGTCAGCGTGCCGGTCTTGTCGAAGAACAGCGTGTCGACCCGCGCGAGCGCCTCGAGCGCGTCGAGCCGGCGCACCAGCACGCCGCGGCGTGCGAGTGCGCTGGCCGCGGCCAGCAGGGCCGAGGGCGCCGCCAGCGACAGCGCACAGGGGCACGTCACGATCAGGACCGACACCGCGACCCACACGGCGCGCGGCGGGTCGATCGCCCACCAGACGAGCCCGGCGACCACGGCGAGCAGCAGCACGCCCCACAGGAAGGGCACCGCGACCCGATCGGCCGCGCGCAGCACGGCGGGCCGTTCGGACAGCGCGCTGCGCATCAGCGCGACGACGCCCTCGAAGCGCGTGTCCGGGCCGAGCCGCTCGACGTGCATCGTGACGGGTGCACCCAGGTTCAGGCTGCCGGCGAGGACGGCATCGCCTGCGCCCCGCCCGATCGGCCGCGATTCGCCGGTCAACAGCGACTCGTCCACGTCGGTGCGGCCGTCGAGGATCGTCCCGTCGGCCGCGAAGGCCTCGCCCGCCAGCACGCGCAAGCGGTCGCCGACACGAACGGCACTTTGCGGCAGGACCGTGAAGCGGCCATCCATCTCGACCCGCCGCACATCCGCCGGCAGACGCGCGCACGCCTGCTCGAGCGTTTCGGCCACACGGTGCTGCGCGCGCAGCGTCAGCCAGCGGCCACCGAGCAGGAATGCGACGAACATCGTCAGCGAATCGAAGTAGACCTCGTGGCCGAACACACCGCCGGGGGCGAACGTCGCACCGCTGCTGGCCACGAACGTCACGGCCAGGCCGATCGCCACCGGCAGGTCCATGCGGACCTCGCCCCGTCGCAGCCCGGTCGCCGCCTCTCGAAAGATCGGTGTCGCCGAGAACAGCAGCACCGGGATGCTGAGCAGCCACTCGGCCCACTGCAGCAGGCGCAGCAGGTCGGGGGCGAGCGCACCGGGCGTGGCCACGTAGGCCGGCGTCGCGTACATCATGACCTGCATCGCACAGAACACCGCGACGAACAGCCGCCACAGCGCGCCCCGCTCCTCGCGCTGGCGCAGCGCGCGCGCCGGTTCGGCGAGATCGGGCGTGGCGCCATACCCGGCGCGTTCGACCGCGGCGACCAGGCGTGACGGCCGCGTCGCGCCGGGTCGCCAGCGCACGGTTGCGCGCCGGCTCTCGTAGCGCACCTCGGCGCTGATCACGCCGGGCTCGGCGCGCAGCGCGGCCTCGATCGGCCCGGCGCAGGCCGCGCAGTACAGGCCGCTGAGCTGGAAATGCGAGCGCGCGATGCGCGCGCCCGAGCCATCGTCCGACCAGGTCGTGAAGCCGGCCTGTCCGAGCGGATCGTCGAGTGTCGCGCTCACAGGCGCTGCGGGAGTGGTGGGAGTGTCCACCACTCAATCTACGATCGCCCTACGGTTCAGCGCTTGATGCGCATCAAGCGCCGTCCATCTCGCCCCTCAGGCTCTGGATCGTGCCCGCTTCGCCGCCGGCAAGGCGAACGCGGCGCGCTCGCGCGCCGTGCGCTCGAAGCGCCGCGCGATGCTGCCGCAGACCAGATCGCACAGCGCATAGACCGAATCGTCGGCGATCGAGTAGATGGCGCTGTTGCCGCGGCTCTCGCGCGCCACCAACCCGTGCTGGGTCAGCAGGCCCAGGTGGCGCGAGATGTTGGCCGAGGTGTAGCCGCACAGCTGGGCCAGCTCGCCGACGCTGCGCTCGTGCTGGCGCAGCTGATTGAGGATCTGCAGGCGCGTCGGCTCCGACAGCGCCTGGAAGTACGCCGCGACCTGGGCCAGGGCTTGATCGGACAGGCCTTCCATGCTTGGGACACCGGTGGTTGAACTGCCGCCATGATGCCTGCATCCGCGCCAGCCTGCTCGTTCTTGCGCAAGAGCCTACTTGACCATTTAGCTATTTGCGCACATCGCGTCGCCCGCTCCCCCGCGAGCGACCGGTCGGCCTACGTGCGCGCCGCCGTCAACGCGGCCTTGCGCGTCGCCATCTGCTCGCCCAGCGCGAGCATGTCCAGCCGGGTCGATCGGGCCTTGGGAAACATCTCGTTCTGCTCTTCCTTGACGTGGTGCTTGACGAATTCGCCCATGACCTTCACGCGGGCGTCATACATTTCGCCGTCCGGCTCGATGCCTTCGACCTGCGCGATCAGGTCCTTGACGGAGGCGTGCTCCACGTTGGCTTCCGGGACCAGTTCATGGTCCTTCAGCGCAGCCTTCACGGCCGGATAGAAGATCTCTTCTTCCAACGTGGTGTGAACCGACAGCTCCGCGCAGATCTCAGCCACGATGGCCTTCTTTCTGGACGCGGCACGCGCCTTCTCGAAGGCCTCGAAGAGCGCGCTCACCTTCTTGTGATCGGCCTTCAGCATCGCGATCGCGTCTTGGGCGCGCGGGGTGGCCCGTCTGGCCGTTCGTGCAGTTGCCATGTCCGCTACTCCTTGGTGTTGATGGGGAAAGCAAGGAGTGTGAGGACCGGGCCATCGCGGCGGTGTAGGAGAAGGCTCGACTTGGGCGTCGGCCATCCACCAAAGAGAAATCACCAAAAAGAGATGGGCCAGCTCCTTGTGAGAGCTGGCCCATTCATTTCATTGGTCGGGACGGCGGGATTCGAACTCGCGACCCCTTGCACCCCATGCAAGTGCGCTACCAGGCTGCGCTACGCCCCGATGAAGCAGGGATTATAGGCTGCGCGGCCAACCGCTCAGACGACGAGCAGCCCACGGATCGAGATCAGCTCCTGCCGCATCTGCGGCATCGACAACGTGATTGCGGTGACCTCGGGTTGCGGAATCGTCGCGGCCGCTTGCGCAGCGGCCCCGTCGTCGGTCTCGAGCGCTTCGATCAGCTCGTCCAGATCGACCGCGTCCTCGTTCGGCGTGGACGCATTGCCGTTGAGCTGCACCGCGTCGTGCGCGTCGCGCAGCGCGGCACTGTTCTCGGTCAGCTGGTTGCGGGCCCCGCTGATCGTGAAGCCCTGTTCGTACAGCAGATCGCGGATGCGCCGGATCAGCAGGACTTCGTGGTGCTGGTAATAGCGCCGATTGCCCCGCCGCTTCATCGGCTTGAGCTGCGTGAACTCTTGCTCCCAATAGCGCAGCACATACGGCTTCACGCCACACAGCTCGCTCACCTCACCGATGGTGAAGTAGCGCTTGGCGGGAATCGACGGTAGCGCTTTCTCCATGAAAATCAACGAGTTCAGGGCAGAAAGCTAAGACTTTACTCGAAGTCTTCCTCCGGCGGTATGTCACCTTGCACGACCCCCTTGAGTTTGTGGCTGGCGTGAAATGTGACCACATTTCTGGCCTTGATCGGGATCGCTTCGCCGGTGCGCGGATTGCGCCCGGGCCGCGGCGCCTTGCGCCGGATGTTGAAGTTGCCAAAACCCGACATCTTCACATCGTCGCCAGAAACCAACGTGGCGTGGATCAGGTCGAAGAACGCCTCGACCATGTCCTTCGACTCGCGCTTGTTCAGGCCCAGGCGCTCGAACAGCAGTTCGGCAAGCTCGGCCTTGGTCAGGGTCGGCGTTTCCAGGGTCGGCAGCAGCACGCGGCCCGGCGCGTCCTCGTCGCCCTCGCCGCCCTGGCCGTCGATCGGTCCGTCGTCCGGGTGCGTCATCTGGTCAGCCCCTCAGACGCACGCCGAGGCTCGCGCCCAGCGTCGTCAGCACGTCGGCGACGACCGCGTTGGCGCGCTCGTCGGTGAGCGGCGTCTCGTCGTCGAGCAATTCGAGTCGCACGCTCAGCGATCGCTCGCCGTCGCGCAGATCGGCCGTCGGCTTCACCGGCTTGTACTGATCGAACAGGCGCGCCGAGCGGATCAGCGCCTGGCCATTCGCGCCCGCGATCGCCTGCATCAGCGCATCGTGCGTCACGCCCTCGCCCGCGACGACCGACAGATCGCGCCACACCGATTGCTGGCGCTGGATCGGCGCGTGCTGCGGCAAGGCGCGCGCCAACAGCGCCGCGGCGTCGAGTTCGAAGAGTTGCGGCGCGAGCGGCAACTCGTACGCCTGGCGCCACTTCGGATGCAGTTCGCCCGCATGGCCGATCGTCACGCCATCGAGTTCGATGCGCGCGCAGCGGCCCGGATGCATCGCCGGATGCTCCGCGGGCACGAAGCGCGCGCTGCGCGGGGCGAGCATCGCCTCGATGTCGCCCTTCACGTCGAAGAAGTCGACCACACGCTCCTTCGCGCCCCACTGCAGCGCATCGACACCGCCATAGACGAGCCCCGCGACGCGCATCGGCTGCGACACCCCGGCCACGCCGACCTCGCCGTCGAGCGCCCCGGCATCGCGTAGGAACACGCGCCCCGCTTCGAACACGCGCACCCGCGTCGCCTTGCGCGCGAGGTTCAGACGCAGCACGCCGATCAGGCTGCCGAGCAGGCTCGAGCGCATCACCGCCATCTGGCTCGCCATCGGGTTCACGAGGCGCACGGGGTCTGCATTGCCCGCGAGTTCGCGCTCCCAGCGTTCGTCGACGAAGCTGAAGTTGATCGTCTCCTGGTAGTCGAGTGCGGCGATGCGGTGCCGCAGCGCATCGATGCCGCGGCGCGATTCGCTGCGCACGCGCGCGGTCAACGCGGCCAGCGGTGGCGTGCTCGGCAGCTTGTCGTAGCCGAGCACCCGGATGACCTCCTCGATCAGGTCTTCCTCGATCAGCAGATCGAAGCGCCAGCTCGGCGGCGTCACGGTGATGCGGCCAGGCTCGCTCGTGGTCGGAAAGCCCAGGCGCTGCATCACGCCCTCGCACATCGCCTGCGTCACCGGCATGCCGAGCACCTTGGCCGCGCGATCGACGCGCAGCGTGACCGGCCGGCGCTCGGGCAACGCGAGCGTCTGATCATCCATCGGGCCCGCGTCACCCCCGCAGATGTCCAGGATCAGCTGCGTGATGCGCTCGATGTGCTCCACGGTCAGCGCGGGATCGACCCCGCGCTCGAATCGATGCCCCGCATCGGTCGAGAAGTTGTAGCGGCGCGAACGGCCCATGACCGCCTCGGGCCACCAGAACGCGGCTTCGACGTAGACGTTTTGGGTGTCGTCGCTGACCGCGGTGCTGTCGCCGCCCATGATCCCGGCGAGCGACTCGACGTTCTGGCTGTCGGCGATCACGCCGACCTGCGCGTCCACCGTGATCGTGTTGCCGTTCAGCAGCTTCAGCGTCTCACCCGCGCGGCCCCAACGCACCGTGAGGCCGTCGTGGATCTTGTCGAGATCGAAGATGTGCGAGGGGCGCCCGTATTCGAACATCACGTAGTTCGAGATGTCGACCAGCGCGGTCACCGAGCGCTGGCCGCAGCGCGCGAGGCGATCGACCATCCACGGGGGCGTCGCGGCGCGGGTGTTCACGTTGCGCACGATGCGGCCCGAGAAACGGCCGCACAGGTCGGGTGCCTCGACCTTCACCGGCAGCACGTCGCGCTGCGTGACCTTGACCGGCGTGAACGTCGGCGCGTGCAGCGGCGCGCCGGTCAGCGCCGAGAGCTCGCGCGCGATGCCGTAGACGCTGAGCGCGTGGCCCAGGTTGGGCGTGAGCTTGAGCGTCAGCAGGCGGTCGTCGAGCTGCAGATGCTCGCGCAGGTCTTGGCCGACCGGCGCGGTCTCGTCGAGGATCAGCAACCCGCCGTGATCTTCCGACAGCTTCAGCTCGCGTGCCGAACACAGCATGCCCTGGCTCTCGACGCCGCGCAGCTTGCCGAGCTTGATCGCGAACGGCGCACCGCCCTCCTCGGCCGGCGGCAAGGCCGCGCCGACGAGCGCACACGGCACCTTGATGCCGGCGCGCGCGTTGGGCGCGCCGCAGACGATGTTCAGCATGGCGCCGGTGCCGGCGTCGACCTGACAGACCTTCAGCCGATCCGCGTTCGGATGCGGCTGGACCGACACGACGCGCGCGACGACGACGCCGGTGAATGGCGGCGCGGCCGGGCGGGAGTCTTCGACTTCCATGCCGGCCATCGTCAGCACGTCGGCAAGCTCGTCGCTCGTCAAGGGGGGGTTGCAGAACTCGCGCAACCAGGATTCAGGGAACTGCATGGTCGTCCGTTGAACTGCCGTCAGTTGAACTGCGTCAGGAAGCGCAGATCGTTCTCGAAGAACAGCCGCAAGTCGCTGATGCCGTAGCGCAGCATCGCGAGGCGATCGATGCCGGAGCCGAACGCGAAGCCGATCTGCTTCTCCGGGTCCAGCCCCATGTTGCGGATGACTTGAGGGTGCACCTGGCCCGAGCCCGACACCTCCAGCCAGCGACCCGCCAGCGGCCCGGTCTCGAACATGATGTCGATCTCGGCGCTCGGCTCGGTGAAGGGAAAGTAGCTCGGGCGAAAGCGCAGCTTCAGCGCGGTGGTCTCGAAGAAGGCCTGCACGAAGTCGAGGTACAGAACCTTCAAGTCCTTGAAGCTCACGTTCTCGCCGACCCACAGGCCTTCGACCTGGTGGAACATCGGCGAGTGCGTCGCGTCGCTGTCGACGCGGTAGGTGCGGCCCGGCACGATCACGCGCACGTCGGGCATGCGCGCGGCGCCAGCGTGCTTCTTGGCGTGCGCCTGCGCATAGCGGATCTGCATCGGCGAGGTGTGCGGACGCAGGTTCAGCCAGGCGCCGTGCGCATCCTTCAGGTCGACGTAGAACGTGTCCTGCATCGAGCGCGCCGGATGGTTCTCGGGGTTGTTCAGCGCGGTGAAGCTGTACCAGTCGGTCTCGATCTCGGGGCCGTCGGCCACGTCGAAACCCATCGAGCCGAAGATCGCCTCGATGCGTTCGCGGGCGCGCGAGATCGGGTGCAGACCGCCGCCGCTGCCGCGCTTGCGGCCGGGCAGGCCCACGTCGAGCGCCTCGCCTTTGAGCTGGGTCTGCAACTCGGCATCGGCGAGTGCCTCGCGACGCGCGTTCAGCGCGGCCTCGATCGCCTGCTTGGCGTCGTTGATCAATGCACCGCGCGCCTTCTTCTCGTCCGGCGGCAACGCGCCGAGCGCCTTCAACTGTTCGGTGATGCGGCCGCTCTTGCCGAGATAGCGTGCCTTCGCATTTTCGAGATCCGCGGGTGCGTGCGCGCGCTCGAAGTCGTCGCGCGCTTCTTGCACCAAGGGCATCAGGTCATTCATCGCTTCTTCACTGCCACGCGATCGGAATAAAAAAGGCCGCACACGAGGTCGGCCTTGAGCGCTCACCGACCGGCATGCCGATCGGTCAACAAGGCCGGCATCGCTGCCGGCCGTCGATGTCAAGCGAGCTGGGCCTTCACCTTCTCGACGATGCTGGCAAACGCTGCCGGATCGTGGATGGCCATGTCCGACAGGACCTTGCGGTCGATGTCGATCGCCAGCTTCTTCAGCCCGGCCATGAACTTGCTGTAGGTCACGCCATGGCTGCGGCTGCCGGCATTGATCCGGGCGATCCACAGTTGGCGGAAGACGCGCTTCTTGGTCCGGCGGTCACGGTAGGCGTATTGCCCAGCGCGCATGACGGCTTGCTTGGCAATGCGGAAGACGTTCTTGCGGCGGCCGCGGTAACCCTTGGCGAGTGCGAGAACCTTCTTGTGACGTGCACGGGCGGTAACACCACGTTTGACGCGAGGCATGTGTTTTCTCCTGTTCTAGAAGGTCAGAGGCCAGCGAAGGGCAGCATTTGCTTCATGTGCCCCATGTTGGTCTCATGCACGTTGACGGCGCCGCGCAGGTGGCGCTTGTTCTTCGTGGTCTTCTTGGTCAGGATGTGGCGCTTGAACGCCTGGCCCCGCTTGACGGTGCCCCCCGGACGAACGCGAAACCGCTTGGCCGCGCTTTTCTTGGTCTTCATTTTGGGCATGACTGCTCCTTCTTGATTGCCCCTGGCATGGCGCCGGCAAACTCTGCCGTCTTGTAGGCCATGAGGGGCTTCTGTGACAGCGCGCCGGCGACCAAACCCGCGCACTGAACTTCGATAAATCGTCGAACTGCTACTTCCGCTTCGGCGCCAGCACCATGATCATCTGGCGGCCTTCCAACTTCGGCATGTGCTCCACGACGGAGACATCCGACAACTCGTCCCGTATCCGCTCCAACAGGCGCATCCCGATGTCCTGGTGGGTGATCTCGCGGCCCCGGTAGCGCAACGTGACCTTGCCCTTGTCGCCGTCTTCCTCGATGAAGCGGCGCAGGTTGCGCATCTTGATCGCGTAGTCGCCCTCGTCGGTACCGGGGCGAAACTTCACTTCCTTGACTTCGATGACCTTCTGCTTCGCCTTGGCCTCGGCCGCGCGCTTTTGCTCCTGGTACTTGAACTTGCCGTAGTCCATCAGGCGGCAGACCGGCGGGTCCGCCTGCGCGACGATCTCGACCAGATCGACGTCCGCTTCGCCCGCGAGGCGCAGCGCTTCCATGATGCTCACGATGCCCAAAGGCTCGTTCTCGGGGCCGTTCAGACGTACCTCGGGTGCCGTGATCTCCCGGTTGAGGCGATGCTTGCGCTCAGCGTTGGGAGTACGGCGATCGGCAAAAGTAGCGATGGTCTAGACCTTTCAATGGAGCCCCAGGCAACGGGTTCCCAACAATCAATCGATGCGCGGCCGGCTGAAATGAATCGGCGCCACCACTTCCGTAGCGGCGCCAGTTCTCAAACCTTGTGGGCGATGTCAGCGGCGAGCTTCTGTGCGAAGTCGGCCAGTGGCATCACACCGAGGTCCAAATTTCCCCGGGCGCGCACCGCAACGGCCCCGTTTGCCTTCTCCTTGTCACCCACGACGAGGATGTACGGGACCTTCTGCAACGAATGCTCGCGGATTTTAAGCGTAATTTTCTCGTTGCGCAAATCACTTGCCACTCTAAGTCCTTGTTTTTGCAGCGTTTTGACGACTTCCCGGGCGTAATCGGCCTGGCCGTCGGTGATATTGAGGACGCTGACCTGCTGCGGAGCGAGCCAGGCGGGCAGCGCGCCGGCGTGGTGTTCCACCAGCATGCCGATGAAACGCTCGAAACTGCCGACGATCGCCCGGTGCAGCATCACTGGGTGCGCGCGGCCGCTGGTGTCGGTCACGTACTCGCCGCCCAGGCGCTCGGCGGTGTTGAAGTCGACCTGCATCGTGCCGCACTGCCACTGGCGGCCGAGCGCGTCCTTCAGCGTGTATTCGATCTTCGGACCGTAGAACGCGCCGTCGCCGGGCGCGATCTCGAACGCGACACCCGAGCGGCGCAGCGACTCCATCACCGCATGCTCGGCCTTGTCCCACAGCGCGTCGGAGCCGACGCGGTGCTCGGGCCGGGTCGCAACCTTGTAGATGATGTCGGTGAAGCCGAAGTCCC
>Ga0209023_10004218_pt1 | contig 16516 bp, 15 predicted proteins | sample LakOneMetagenome_FD_187468 | JGI IMG/M metagenome (GOLD analysis project Ga0209023, IMG submission 187468) | Freshwater and sediment microbial communities from Lake Erie, Canada (SPAdes) (version 2) | ecosystem: Environmental > Aquatic > Freshwater > Lentic | place: Lake Erie, Canada... | reverse complement strand
CCCCAGAGGGTCGCTTTCACCTCATCCCAGGAGTAATTTTTCCCGCCAAATTCGTTGGCGGCGAACTCGGCATCATACGCGGTGCGCAGACGTGCCATGTGTTCGTTTTTCGATGATGCGGCTTCCGGCATCATGTAATTGGCTTTCACGGCTTCCCGCATCCGGTCGAGGCGCAGTCCGATGAAGCTCCTTACTTCCTTCTGAACGGATACGAAGCGGGACACATTGATAAGCATGGAGCAGTGTTTCCGCTCCTGACCTCTGAGGTTGCGGATGGCTCGCGCCACGATGAACTGATCCAGCGCATGATAGAGGCTGGGCGGCAGGTCCGCGACCGGGAAGCCGTTTTTATGGATGAACGGCAGGTATTCCTCGCAGTCCTCGATCTGCCGAAGGATCGCACTACTGCTCTCATCGTTTAGGAAAACCTTGTCCGGCCCAAAATATGTGGTCGGCGCATCCAACGAGTGAATGAAATCGCTCGGGAACAGCTCTTCGTAGGCATCCTTGTCGAAAGCTTCGGGGTCGATGAATATGTTGGCGAACGGCGTGGCCGTATATCCGACGTAGCAGTTCTTGGTGAACAACCGCAGAATCTTCCTTATCCACGCATTGGTGGCGGTCGGATTGATATCCGGCTTGTTGGTGTTGATCGATGCGTTGTCAGCCTCATCGTCGATGACCAGCATAGGGACATCGGCAATGCGGTCGCGTCCTTTCGCGTTCAGTTCCCGCAACCAGATGTGCAGAGCTTCGAGCGTCTTCACATTCTTCTTGATGACAAGAATGACAGGATTCTTGAAATCGTTCAGTTGCGCGCCGCTGACATTCGCGGTCTGCTTGTTGAAATCGGAGTTTATGTTCGTGAGCGTGACAGGGTTCGGGTAACTCCTGTCCAGCCCTACACCGATGTTCACGCGATTTTCCGGGTCGCTGGAGCGTCCGACAAATCCCTCATCGACACGCTGCTGCGTCTGCTTGCGCAGATTGTTGTGAATGCCTGCAATAACGATGATGAACTTGTATCCAGCATCCGCTGCCTTAGCGATCACGCCCATGTAGTTGGCAGTCTTGCCGGACTGGACATGGCCGATGACCAGACCACGGCGTTTCCATTCGCCTTCGCTGGTCGGGTCCTGGAGCAGGCCGAGAATTTTTGAACCGTCAGCATTGAGGAGGGTGTTGACGACGGTCGGTTTCCAGCCCTGACCGCGAAGGTAGCCACCGTAGGCATCCGCATAGGTGGTGCCAATCTCGCGCTTGTGAATCCAGTCCTCGTCGTGGGCGGCATCGACATCGATCAGTGAAACGCCCGCATTCATGCGCGATGGTATTGCAGTCTCGGCTTCAGTGATGATGTTCTGAAGATCGCCAGAGTAACCGAGCAGCGGCGCGAGGAGGGTGGCTTTGGCCGCGATCTCGTCGCGTGACGGCAGACCGTCCTGATCGTCGAACGCGCCAATCAATGCAGCCAGAACAACCTTTTCCTTATCGCCCTGCGTACTCAAGCGAATCCCCCCTGAATGTAATTCTCAACAATCTCACCGTGATCGTCAAAGAGTCGCGTCGATCTGACAATATCCCTGAATGCATCCGCATTCCCCGGCCCGTCACCCCACAGAGCGCGTCTGAGGTCGTCAAGACGGTCCTTCACGTCATCGACCTGCGGCATCTGGCTCACGTCGCGGGGATGCGTCGAATAATCCGAGTAGATCATCTCGACTGGCAGCGATGCTGAAACAGCTTCCAGCAGAAGGTCGAGGTGACGCACCCCTTCGCCGTCCAGTTTCTCGTGCAGGCGCTGTGCCAGCGGATGCGTCCTGTTCAGGGCATACCGGATGCCGGTCTTGTCGGCATATCGCTCCCACAGCGGCGCAGTGATTTCATGGAAGAGTTTCTGACCACGCCCCCGGTGAACGGTCGTGCTTGCACCTGAGACCTGCGCGATAATCTGCCGGAGCCGTTCCCTTACTGGCAGCGGCGGACGGGATCGCGACTTCTTGATATCGATGGTCCACGCTTCATCGAGGCTGTTCGGAAAGTCGATCTGAACGCGGGCCAGCTTGGTCGCTTCCCCCTTCGGTATCAGCCGGAACCAGTCACCCCACGCCATCAGCCTGCCGTTGCGGTAGATGTAGGCTCCCTGATTGGAGATGAAGTCGCTGCGATTCTGATAGAAATCGTATTCGCGGGCCGTAAGGTTCGAGTGGTGCGGCAGGATGTACGGTTGCAGATGCACCGCTGCCGATCCGATCCGCACAATCTCTTCCGGCAGATGCCTAGTATGAGTATTTTTGCGGCAGAAGGGATCAAAGGCTTCGACCAGATGTCCGTTCACCGTGATCGCAATGCGGCCCCGCCCCCGGATTTCACCGGCCAGAAAACGGTGGAAGACGAGCGCTAGATGCTTCTCCAGAACATCCAGCTTCTCATTCACGATCTCATCCCGGCGGTTGCCGGTTTCATCCTCCAGCAGGCGATCCATTTCCCGCCAGATGACGGCAGTGCCGTGTGCGCCAAGGTGGTCCACATAGGGTAGAGCTGCGATATCTTCTTCGTCGAGAATGCTGAGAATCCAGTCATCCGCCTGGTCGATAACGTCAAGGTTCCATTCAGCCCCTGACAGGCTGCCATCCTTTGCGCTCACGACGGTGAGGGAGCGGCATTGAGAGAAAGAGGCGGTCTTGAGACCGAGACCGAACCGGCCCAGGTCTCTAGGAGACCGTTCCATGCGCGGGTTTGCGGCCCCGTGCCGCATGGCCGCCAGAAGCTCGGCTGCGTCCATGCCACGCCCATTATCAAGGATGACGAGGACGGGCTGCGGAACTGATGGTTCGCAGAAGATATCGATCTTCGACGCATCGGCGGAGATGCTGTTGTCGATAAGGTCTGCAACCGCAGCTTCAAGCGAATAGCCCAGATCGCGCATTGAGGCAGAGAGGCAGGCCGCACTTGGCGGAAGCGGGATATTTCGCGCCATCAGCTCGCCTCACGGATATCATAGGAAAGTTTTTCCACCACGCCGGGTGCATCGTTTTTCAGCTCACATTCCCATACTGTGAAGACAGTCCATCCCGCCGCCGTAAGGGCGGCCTGGTTGCGCTCATCCCTGCCTACATTGGAAGCGAATTTCGACTTCCAGAACTCAGTTCTGGTCGAAGGCATCGTGGCGTTACGACACCCTTCATGGCGATGCCAGAAGCATCCGTGGACGAAAATCGCCGCGCGGTATTTCGGCAGGACGATATCAGGTTTGCCGGGAAGCTCCTTCGCGTGAAGCCTGAACCTGAAACCTGCACGATGCAGCAGCGAACGAAGCCGCAATTCCGGGCCGGTGTCTCGTCCCTTTATCCGGGACATGTTCCAGCTTCGCCGTTCGCGCGTGATCGTATCTGCCATCAACGGTCTTCTCGGATGGAATCGAGCACCTGCGCCACGATTTCCGCAATCTGCTTTGCAAGCTGCGGCGGGACGGCGTTTCCGACCTGATGGTACTGGGCTGTGCGTGGCCCGGCGAAAAAGTAATTGTCGGGGAATGTCTGAAGACGTGCCGCCTCCCGCACGGTGAGGCTGCGGCACTGCGCGGGATCGTAATGGATGAAATAGTGTCCATCCTTTGAGATGTGGGACGTGATGGTGGTGGAGACGTGATCCGCCAGTTGCACCCGGAAGCGATCCGAAAACATCTTGCCAGAGCGGCCAAGCTCGACATTCCTGTGCTCCGGCAGCAGACTCTCGGGAAAATCCGCCAGCTTGGGGCTGCGTCCTGTCTTCTGCGCAAAGGTGGCGGCGTAGAGATACCGCCTAAGATCAGAGGCCATATGGCTGCGCGCTTCGTGCGCGGTCAGCACCGAAAGCCGCTCGTCGTATAGGCTGCGCAACACGTCATGCGCGGGCCTACGCATAGGATAGCGCGCGGACGAGACTGCGCGGGGAGATTTCACCTCGATCAGATTATGGAAATCGAGAGCACGGGCGACCTCGCCTGCGTAGGTCGCGCCATTCAACTGGCGGCGGACATTCATGCTCGATATGGCCCGCAATTCACTCAGCCAGGCTGTCGCACTGTCCTTCTCCTTGGATAGACCGCTACGTATGGATGGAAGCGATCCTATCGTCTCCTGCACGGTCGGAGCCGCCATCTTCTTCAGCACTCCGGGGCGGACGTTCAGGTCACTGCGGATGCCGACAATGAACATGCGATGCCGAGCCTGAGGGATGCCGTATTCTTCGGCGCGCACGACAAATAGGCGAGGGTCCACTTCCTCGTTCGCCATATCCTCTTCGGCCAGTGAATACAGCCTGTATGTCAGGTCGCTCGGAGCGTCAGGAATAGCGGTATTCGGACGGGAAAGATCACGTACAATCCGCGCGATTGCCGATTTGCCTTCTATGGTCGCAGAAAGCAGACCCTTTACATTCTCCATCACGAACACAGGCGGGCGGTGGTCGGCAATGATCCTGAGATATTCGAGGTAGAGCGTGTGGCGCTCGTCCTTCTCAAAGTCAGATCGGCCCATCATCCTGGAGCGCCCGACAAGCGAATAAGCTTGACAGGGAGGACCTCCGACAAGCGCCCATCGACGGCTTCCACCGATCCGCTCCCGAATAATCTCCTGCACCTGCCCATGAGACTCTGAGCCGAGCGAAATCTGTAGAGCGGACGATGCCGCATGACGATGCGCGGCTGGATAGCGCCGGTAAAGCTGGTCGCGTGAAATATCTCCGGCGAGAAACGCATAATAGTCATCAGGCACTTCGCCTTCCGCGAACTGCCTGATGAAGTGCCGCAGGAGAAGGGTCTGATGTGAAAACTCGTCCCGCTCAATAGATACGACGCTGGTGAAACGAGAGCACCCTTTCTCGTCAACGCTAGAAGCGAAACCTTCCCCTAGACCCCCTGGCCCTGCAAACAGATCGACTACTTTGTAAGCCGGAAACCGCTGTTGGGCCTGCCCCCTGTGCTCACGCCCACGTACCAACATTTCTTCTCTCGTTCGCCCCCCGGCATACATACTCACTTCAGCCTTCTTCCGGCCTTTGACGTTCGGAAATCTGCCTGCCTCTAGTGCGGGCGCTGGAAAGCTTCTCGAACTCCTCGACGCTCATGACGACCACAACTGGCCGACCATGCTTCTCCACCTGAACTGGCTCTGCTCTGGCTTGATCCAACAACAGGCCGAAGCTGTTTTTGGCATCTTTTGCAGACATGGTTTTCATGTGATCAGCCCCGCAGCGGATAAGCTATTTTAGCTATTTCATCTGCGCTCGCAACGTCATTATTGCACTGCATGGTGAAGCGGTTTCGCCTATATCACCGTCGAGAAATTATGGCGCGGACATACCGCATTTGCGCGGCTCCGCCGCGCGATGGCGGGCAGCGCCGCGATATGTTGGTCTCCGCGCCGCCCGCCATCTATCACGCCCCATCCTGAAGTGTGCGTGGGGAGGTGGTCGGTGCATCTGTCGCGTGCTCCATCTCGAACAGGCCCTTTCCCTTTTCGGACCAGAGCGCCAATGCCCTCTCGCGTTCCTCGCCTTTGAGCTTGTCAGCCATCCAGATGAGCGCCCCGAGGATGGTAGCGCGGTCGTCGCCGGTCAGGTCCACGATGCCCGCCTTGACGACGAGGCCGCCGAGTTCGATCAGGTGTCGCGTGCGCTTGCGGCGCTCGATCTGCCAGCTACGCATGTCATGCCGCGCCCGTCGCGCCTGATGCCGGTTGCGCGCTGCCCGATTGCGATGCAGCGCCGCCAGCGTCGCGGTCAGGTGTCGGCGAAGATCGCCGCGCCCGTCCCTGAAAGAACGCGGCCCCGCGCTTGGCCCAAGCCTCCCGCTTTCCGGCATCGGTGGTTTCCGCCAGCACGATCAGCGCACCGACCAGTTCGTCGGCGGAAAGCGCGTCGGCTCCGGTGGCGATCACCAGTTCGCCTAACTGCTGAACCTTTCGCGTCTTGAGTTCTCGCGCTTTGTCTTCGAGCGCCTTCAGTTCGGCGTCATAGTCTTTCGGTTTGCGCATGTGCCTTTCCTTTCCGGTCGCAAATCGTCGATGCGGAGAGGATAGTTTCGCGAGGCGCGGAATGCAGTAATGTCACCGGGACGGTCTGACACGGCGCGAACAGTCCCGAGAAATTCATTTCGAGGGCGCGCTTATACGTCGTTCCGACGTGCGCTCAGAGGTGTAGATGGTTGATCGCGATGGCGATCTATCATCTTCACGTCAAGGTCATAGGCCGCAAGGCCGGGAGCAGCGCGGTGGCGTCCACCGCCTACCGTTCCGGCTCGCGGCTGCGCGACGAGCGGCTCGACCGCAGCCACGATTTCTCCGCCAAGCGCGGTGTCGTCCATTCCGAAATCATGCTGCCGGAAGGAGCGCCGGAGCATCTCGGCGACCGCGAACGGCTTTGGAACGAGGTCGAAGCCGTCGAGATGCGCAAGGACGCCCAGCTTGCGCGCGAGGTGGAATTCTCTCTCCCGCGCGAACTGACGCAGGCGCAAGGCATAGAACTCGCCCGCGACTTCGCGCAGGCGGAATTCGTCGATCAGGGCATGATCGCCGATGTGAACGTGCATTGGGATATCGGCGAGGACGGGATGCCGAAACCCCATGCCCATGTCATGCTCACCATGCGGTCGGTTGACGAGAACGGTTTCGGCCAGAAGGTGCGGGACTGGAACCGCACGGAGATGGTGGAACGGTGGCGTGAGCGATGGGCCGCGTTGGCCAATGAACGGCTTGCCGAACTCGACATCGACGCCCGCATCGACCATCGCCGCCTTGAGGCGCAAGGCATCCCGCTCGAACCGCAGAGTCAAATCGGCGCGCCCGCGCAGAGGATCGAGGGCGAAGGGATCGAGGCGGCCGACCGCGCGGAGATGCACCGCGAGATCGCCCGCAATAACGGCGCGCGCATCATCGCCGATCCTTCCTTTGCGCTGGACGCGATCACGCAGCAGCAATCGACGTTCACGCGCCGCGATATGGCGATGTTCGCGCATCGGCACAGCGACGGCATCGACCAGTTCAACGAAGTCATGGGCGCGATGCGCGGTTCGCCCGATCTGGTCGAACTCGGCAAGGACGGACGCGGCGAGGACCGCTTCACCATCCGCGACATGATCGAGGCGGAACAGCGCCTGCACCGCTCGGCGGAATTGATGGCGGGGCGCGAACGTCATGCTGTCGGTGATGCGGATCGCGACATGGCCTTGGCCCGTGCCGAAACGCGCGGCCTTGTCCTTTCCGGCGAGCAGGCCCACGCGCTTTCGCATGTCACGGACGGACGCGATCTTGGCGTCGTCGTCGGCTATGCCGGGACGGGCAAGAGCGCGATGCTCGGCGTAGCGCGCGAGGCTTGGGAAGCGGCGGGCTATGAGGTTCGCGGCGTTGTACTGTCCGGCATCGCCGCCGAGAATCTGGAAAGCGGATCGGGCATTGCGTCCCGTACCATCGCCAGCATGGAACATGGCTGGGAACAGGGCCGCGACATGCTCACCAGCCGCGATGTGCTGGTCATCGACGAGGCGGGCATGGTTGGCACGCGGCAGTTGGAGCGGGTGCTGTCACACGCCGCCGAAGCGGGCGCGAAAGTCGTGCTGGTCGGCGATCCGCAGCAGTTGCAATCCATCGAAGCGGGCGCGGCGTTCCGGTCGATCCATGAGCGTCACGGCGGCGCGGAGATCGGCGAGGTGCGCCGCCAGCGCGAGGACTGGCAGCGGGACGCCACGCGCGATCTGGCGACCGGCAAAACGGGCAACGCGATCCATGCCTATGACCGGCATGGCATGGTACATATTGCCGAAACACGCGAGCAGGCGCGTGGCGACCTGATCGAACGCTGGGATCGCGAGCGGCAGGCCAATCCCGACGCCACCCGCATCATCCTCACCCACACCAATGACGAGGTGCGGGCGCTCAACGAGGCAGCGCGCCAGAAGATGCGGGACGCTGGTAATCTCGGCGACGAGGTGCGCGTCACGGTCGAGCGCGGTGAACGCCACTTCGCCGCCGGGGATCGCGTCATGTTCCTGCAAAACGAGCGCGGCCTTGGTGTGAAGAACGGCACGCTCGGCACCATCGAGCAAGTCAGCGAGAAATCCCTGACCGTGCGTGCCGACGATGGCCGTTCCGTCGCCTTCGACCTCAAGGACTACAACAAGATCGACCACGGCTATGCCGCCACGATCCACAAAGCGCAGGGCATGACGGTGGATCGCACCCACGTCCTGGCGACGCCGGGCATGGACGCCCATGGCAGCTATGTCGCGCTGTCCCGTCACCGCGACGGCACGGACCTGCATTATGGCCGCGATGACTTCGCCGATCAGAACCGGCTTGTCCGCAGCCTGTCGCGTGACCGGGCGAAGGATATGGCGACGGATTACGATCCGGCGCAGGCTTACGCCGAACGGCGCGGCATCACCTTCCGCGAGCGTGTTGTGGAGATCGTCAGGAAGATCGTGCCGGAGAAGGTGCGCGGCATGTTCGACGGCCTGCGCCTGCCAGCCGACGCCGCGCCCGGCGACAACGCCGTGCCGTCGCCACAGCGGGCAGCGCCGGAAAAGACCGTGGCGGCAGACCCGGAGGTCGCCTTGCGCAAGGCGCGCGCCGGCGCGCTGGTTCGCCATGCCCGCGCGTCCAATGCCATCATCGAAACCAAGCAGCAGGGGCTTGCACCTTCCGCCGAGCAGCGGCGCGAACTCGGTGAGGCACGGCGAGCATTCGATGAAGTACGGCCCCACGGCTGGCAGGACGCGGAAGCCGCCTACAGCAAGGACAACGGCCTCGCCCGTGAGGCGGGTGGTGGCCGGATCGGCCGCGCTATCCGCGCCCTCCAGCTCGAAACCGAAATCCGCACTGGGCGGAATGCTGATCCGGGGATCACGCCCAGCGCCCGCGCCGACCGCTTCGTGGAGCGCTGGCAGAACCTTAGCCAGAACAGCCAGCGCCAATATGCGGCGGGCGACTATTCCGGCTACAAGGCCGCGCGCTCACAGATGGGCGACATGGCGAACAGCCTGCAACGCGACCCGCAGCTAGAATCGCTCCTCGCCGGTCGCAGGAAGGACCTCGGCATCGGCGGTGACTTCGATACAGGCATGGGCATCGGCAAGGACCTCGCCCTCAGTCATGGCCTTGGCCTGGGCCGGGGGATCGGGCTGTAGGTCAGCGGCATCAGAAGCGTTGATTTGATGTCGGCGGGATAGCTGAAAGTCCGAGCTTATCGTCACCTTTGCACGGGAGGCAGATCGTCCCAACGGATGCGCAGGAACCGGCCAGTTCGCTTCGGCAAAAGTTTGCGGTCGATCATCCGCCCGGCGACCTGAAATTCCTCGTTGACCTTGACCACGAGCAGTTTGCTGAAATGCCGCGCCGTATCCACCACAACCACGTCTTTCGTCTTGAACGGGGTAATGGTCTTGATCTCGACGTGATCGTTCCCGAGCCTGCCGTCAGAACCCTGCGCATAGGTCTTGTTCAACTCGATGCCGTAGGTGATTGCGCCAAATAGCTCGCCGATGTCGCCATAGACGGAGAGGTGCAGCCCGGTTTCGAGGTGATAGCTCTCGGCAAGGGAAATCAAATCTTCAAAGTAGGGAATGATCGAGCGTTTCGCGTTCGGGTATTTCGCGCCCCACTCTTTGTAGCGCAGTTGCTCATCGATTTCGGACCATGTCACCCATTCTCCATCGTCGTAGAACGCGCGGTCTGCCCAGTCGATTTCCTCCAATTTCGTGCGTCCTTCATGCTTGCCTGTAGGGTTTCGGATTCTATGTCCATCCTATTTACCGCCGTTTCTTCGCCGTAGCACGACGACAGCTAAAACTCTATTGCACAAAGGCAATTCCTTCTTCTGTCTGGCTCAATCGCAATCAGAAACAGCCAGCAGGAGGCAGCGTCGCCATGCGTCAACCAGACCGTATCGTCCGCCTGAAAACCGTTCTCGCCCGCACCGGGCTTTCGCAGTCCACCATCTATCGCAAGATCGCCGAGGGCACGTTCCCGCCGCAACTCAAAATCAGCGCCAACGGCACAGGCTGGCACGAATCCGAGATCAACCGCTGGATCGCCAATCCCGCCGGGTGGAGGAAACGCAGTGAGTTCGATTTCGATGGCATCCTCTGATCGCGCCGATGATGACGGCACAGGCAGCGCACGCCGTTCCCGGCGTGTCAGGCCGCCCACGGCATCGGAGCAGCTTGAGGAGCTTTTGGGCTATTCGTGGCCGTTTCCCGGCAGGCCACCTAAGCATGACCTGTCCACATGGACCGTCACTGACGACTGGCCCGATCCCGTTCCTGTCACGGAAGCCGAGATCGAGGTGTTCGAGCGATGGTTCGGCGACCTGTTCGATGAACTCTTTGGCTCATCCGATCCTTGATAAATCCGGCAATATGCCGTATATAATCGAGGGAAGGAGATCAGCCATGCCCAGACCCGCCAGTGAAGTCGAAACCGCCCGCCTTGAGGCGCGCGTTCCTGTCAATGTCTATGAGCAGATGCAGCGCGCCGCACGGCTGCGCGGCATGACGCTCACCGGCTACCTCATCGCAACGGCGGGCGAGGATGCCCGCCGCACGGTCGAGGAAGCCGACGTGCTGCGTCTGGCTGCCGAGGATCAGATACGCTTTGCCAAAGCCCTGATCGATCCGCCCGCGCCCAACGCCCGTCTCGCCCGCGCCGCGAAGCGTCATGCTGAACTGATCGCGCCCCGGTGAGCGCGAGGTTTGCGATAGAGGCGCTTGCCAAAGCCCACCAGCGCAAGGCGTTCTCGTGTGGCAATGAGCGGATAGACCGCTATTTCCATGAGGCAGTCACGCAGGACATCAAACGTCGATACGCAACCTGCTTCGTTGCCCGCGACCTTGAGACCGACCGGATAGCGGGCTTCTACACGCTCTCATCGAGCAACGTGCCGCTCATGGCTGTGCCGGAACCGCTGGCGAGCCGGTTGCCGCGCTACCCGACCGTTCCGGCGGTGCTTATCGGCTGGCTTGGCCGCGATCAGTCCTATGCGGGGCTTGGACTCGGCGAAGCCCTGTTGTTCGACGCTATCAGGACAGTCGCCGAAGCGCCGATAGGCGCTCATGCCATCTTCGCCGATGCCATCGACGAACAGGCCGCAGCCTTCTACGCGGCCGTCGGGTTCACCGCGCTGATTGATCGGCCCAATACTTTGTATCTGCCTGTTGCGACGGCACAGCGCCTTTTGTCGGGAGAAACGTCGTGACATCTTCACGCGATGCCGAAAGTCAGTCTCGGGTGATGCAGCGCGCCGCCCTTTATCTGCGCGTCTCGACGGCGCGGCAGGCCGAGCATGACGTTTCCATTCCCGACCAGAAGCGGCAGGGCGAAGCCTATTGCGAGGCGCGCGGCCTGCAACTGGTCGAGACCTTCGTGGAGCCGGGCGCATCGGCCACCAACGACCGCCGCCCCGAGTTCCAGCGCATGATCGAAGCGGGCATATCGAAGCCCGCACCCTTCGATGTTGTCGTGGTCCACTCGTTCAGCCGCTTCTTCCGTGATCACTTCGAGCTTGAGTTCTATGTGCGCAAGCTGGCGAAGAACGGCGTGAAGCTGGTTTCGATCACGCAGGAAATGGGCGATGACCCCATGCACGTTATGATGCGGCAGATCATGGCGCTGTTCGATGAATACCAGTCGAAGGAAAACGCCAAGCACGTCATCCGCGCCTTGAAGGAGAATGCCCGGCAAGGCTTCTGGAACGGTTCCCTTCCTCCCATCGGCTATCGAACCATCGCCGCCGAGCAGCGCGGCGCGAAGACCAAGAAGAAGCTGGAAATCGATCCACTGCACGCCGATACGGTGCGGCTGATCTACCGGCTGGCCCTGCATGGCGACGGCACCACCGGCCAGATGGGCGTGAAGAACATCGTCAGCTACCTGAACCGCAACCGCATCTTCACCCGCGACGGCGGGCGTTGGGGCATCGGCCAGGTTCACCGCATCCTCACCCGCCGCACCTATATGGGCGAGCACGAGTTCAACAAGCGGACCAAGACCAAGGAATTGAAGCCGGTCAGTGAAATCGTGATGGTCCCCGTCCCGCCGATCATCGACCGTGACACGTTCGACACCGTGCAGAAGCTGCTTAAGGCCCGCAATCCCAAGGTCACGCCTGCCGCCGTCATCAGCGGCCCCACCATGCTGACCGGCCTGATCCATTGCGCCAAGTGCGGCGGGGCTATGACCATCCGCACAGGCAAGGGCGGGCGCTATCGCTATTACACCTGCTCGATCAAAGCCCGGCAGGGACCGACCGCCTGCGAGGGCATGGCGGTGCCGATGGACAAGCTGGACGATCTGGTCGCCAGCCATCTTGAAAACCAGCTTCTCCGGCCCGAGCGGCTGGAAACCATCCTTGCCGCCGTTCTCGACCGGCGGGAAGAATATGCCGAGCGCCGCCGCGAGCATATCGCCGAACTCAATAAGCGCACCACCGAATCGGAATTGCGGCTCAAGCGCCTCTATGACGCCATCGAGGCAGGCATTGCCGATCTGGACGACCCGGCGCTGAAAGACCGCATCGACGGCCTCAAGGCGATCCGCGATCAGGCCAAGGCCGACGCCGACCGGGCGCAGGCCATGCTCCAGAACTCAGGCCAGAAGGCCGTCACGCCGCAGATGCTGCGCACGTTCGCCAAGAATGCCCGCCAGAGCATCCGGCTTGAAGGAGGAGGCTATCGCCGCGACCATCTGCGCGCGCTGGCTCAGCGCGTCGAGGTCAATACCGGCGAAGTCAGGATCATGGGATCGAAATCCCGGTTGCTTCAGGCGCTGGTGTCGGGCGGTGGCGTAAACGCAGTGCCCACTCAGGGACTGAAGTGGCGGAAGCGGTGGGATTCGAACCCACGGTGGGGTTCCCCCCACGCCAGTTTTCAAGACTGGAGCCTTAAACCACTCGGCCACACTTCCAAGCCCCGTCGGACTTAGCGGGCCGAGGGGCCGCTCGCAAGGGGCGGCGGGGGTCTGCCGGCGGGGTCCAACGCTCCTTTTCTTGTCCGGCGGGGTCGGATAAAGTGGCGCGCGAACAATGGGCCGAGCGGCGGCAAGGGCGGACAACGCACCTGCGACCGGCCAGGGATCGGGCAATCGGGTCGACCGGACCCCGGCGGAACGGCCGGGCTGGCGCCATAGGGGCAGGAACAGGCATGGGTCAGCGTTTTTCGGTTCGTCTTCGGGGTCGGCTTCAGGGTGGCGCCGCGCTGACGGCACCGCTTCTGGCAGCGCTCGTGCTGTCGGGGTGCGAGATGCACATGCCCTCGCTCAAGGGGAAACCGGCGGACGGGGGCGCGGTCGCAACCTCGATCCCCGGCGATTCCACCGCCGGGGATGCGGCGGACGGCGCGCGCGATGTCGAGAATGCCAAGATCTTCGGCATGACGGCCAAGGGGCTCTGGGACGGGCGTCCCTCGCTCGGCGGGGTGTGGGTCGCCCATACCTCGGTCAAGGACCCCCAGCGCGTCATCATCCGCAACGAGGCGAACGGCAAGTCGGTCGTCGGCGCGCTTTTCCGGCGCGAGATCGACAATCCCGGCCCGCCCCTGCAGCTTTCGTCCGACGCGGCCGAGGCGCTTGGCATGATCGCGGGCCAGCCGGCATCGCTGAGGGTCACGGCGCTGGAACGGGTCGAGCCGACCCCTGCCCCGCCGCCGGTCCCATCGAAACCTGTTGCGACGACTGACGTGGCTGCCGCGACCGCAAAGCCCGGCGCGCCTGCGACGGCCCCGGCCAAGCCCGGCGCGATCGCGACCGAAACCCTGACCGGGACGGCCGCCGCCGCAATCGAGAAGGCTGCCGGCAAGCCCGGGACGAAGCCGACAGCACTGCCTGCGACCACGCCTGCCCCCGCAGCCAAGCCGGCACCCACCACGACGCCCACCACGACGCCCACCGCAACGGCCGCGCCCGCAGATGCGGCGCTCAAGCGCGCCTATGTGCAGGTCGGCATCTTCTCGGTCGAGGCGAATGCCGAAAAGGCCGCGCAGCAGATGAAGAAGGCCGGGTTCAAGGCCAGCGTCCGGCCCGACCAGAGCCAGGGCAAGAGCTTCTGGCGCGTCATCATCGGCCCGGCGACCACGGTTGCCGACCGCGATGCGATGGCGGCCAAGGTCAAGGGCCTCGGCTATCCCGACAGTTACCCCGTCAGCCGCTGAAAGGCCGAATTCCCCGCCCATGCCCCAGACGCGCCGACATCCCTTCCGCCTGATCCTGAGCCTGTGGCTGGGGCTCTGCCTCCTTTTCGCGGCCCTTCCGGCGGCAGCCTTCGACACCAAGGCGCTGCATGCCTGGGTCTATGATCTGACGACCCACACCGTCCTTCTGGACAAGGACGGCGAGGTGCCGGTGCCCCCGGCCTCGATGTCGAAGCTGATGACGGTCGACATGCTGTTCGAAGCGCTTCGGGACCGGCGCGTGACGCTCGACACGACCTTCCCGGTGTCGGCGCATGCGATCTCGTTCACCAAGGCGGGCGGGTCGACCATGTACCTGCAGGAAAACGACCGGCCGACGGTCGAAGAGCTGATCCATGGCATGATCATCAACTCTGGCAACGATGCCTGCGTCGTGGTGGCCGAGGGGCTCGCCGGCAGCGAAGAGGCCTTTGCCCGGCAGATGACCGAACGCGCGCGCCAGATCGGGCTGGAACAGTCGACCTTCACCAATGCCTCGGGCTGGCCCGACCCCGGCCAGCGCATGAGCATGAAGGACCTGGCCCTGCTGGCTGCGCGGCTGATCGAGGAATTCCCGACGCTCTACCCGGTCTTTTCGCAGACCGAGTTCAACTACAAGGACCGCGCCCCCGCGAACGCCAACAACCGCAACCCGCTTCTGAAGCTGAACATCGGCGCGGACGGCCTGAAGACCGGGCATACCGAGGAAGCGGGCTTTGGCATGGTCGGCTCGGTCAAGCAGGGCGACCGGCGGATCATCTTCGCGATCTCGGGCCTGCAGACCGACAAGGATCGCGCGCAGGAGGCCGAGCGGATCGCCCAGTGGGCCTTTCGCGACTTCGCCCTGAAGACGCTGGTGCCTGCGGGGCAGAAAGTGGCGGATGCGCCGGTCTTCCTGGGTGCCGCCGACCGGGTGGGACTGGTCGCGGCGCATGACGTGCGGGCGCTGCTGCCCTCCATGACGCAAGGCCCGGTTCCGGCCGAGGTGCGCTATGTGGGCCCGGTCGACGCGCCGGTCGCCAAGGGGCAGAAGGTCGGCACGCTGACCCTGACGCCGCCCGGCCTGCCGCCGCAGACCGTCGACCTGGTGGCCGAGGCCGACGTGGCGAAGGGCGGCTACCTGAAGCGGCTGTCGACCGCCTTCCATCAGGTCATGGGGCGCATCCGGGCCGAGATCGGCTCGTGACACGCGGCGGGGCGATGTTCATCACCTTCGAGGGCATCGACGGATCGGGCAAAAGCACCCAGGCGCGGGCGCTTGCGGACCACCTGCGCAAGGCGGGCCGCGAGGTGGTCCTGACGCGCGAGCCGGGCGGCAGTCCGGGCGCGGAAGAGATCCGGCGGCTGGTCCTTGAGGGCGATCCCGACCGCTGGTCGCCAGAGACGGAAATCCTGCTTTTCACCGCCGCGCGGCGTGACCACCTGGAGCGCACGATCGGCCCGGCGCTTGCCGCCGGTCAGGTGGTCATCTCGGACCGGTTCGCCGATTCGACGCGAATGTATCAGGGGCTTGCGCGACCCGACCTGGGCGGGACGGTCGACCGGCTGCATGACCAGATGATCGGGGTCGAGCCGGACCTGACCTTCCTGATCGACATGAACCCGGCCCTTGGCCTGGCGCGGGCACTGGGGCGGCAAGGCAGCGAAGAGCGGTTCGAGGACATGGGCGAGGCGCTGCAGTCCCGGATGCGGGCGGGGTTCCTCGCGCTCGCGGCAGCGCACCCCGGCCGCTTTCGGGTGATCGACGGGGCGCGGCCGCCCGAGGTGGTCGCGGCCGAGGTCGCCTCGATCGCCGATGCCGCGCTTGCCCGCCGATGAGCAGCCGGTGAGCCCCGGATGAGCGAGGTCGAGCTTCCCGAACCCGACCGCGTGCCGGGCGCGCCCCACCCGCGCGAGACGGCGCAGCTTTTCGGCCAGCAGGCGGCAGAGGCGGCGTTCCTGGAGGCGCTGGCTGCCGGGCGGCTGCATCACGGCTGGCTTCTGACCGGCCCGCGCGGGGTCGGCAAGGCGACGCTGGCCTGGCGGATCGCGCGCTACCTCTTGGCAAACCCGCCCGGGGCCGAGGCCGGGCTTTTCGGCGCGCCAGAGCCGCCCACGTCGCTCGACGTGCCCGGCGATCACCCGGTCGCGCGGCACATGCATGCGGGCGCCGAACCGGGGCTTTTCATCCTGCGCCGTGGCCCGAACGACAAGGGCGACCGGCTTTCGGCCGACATCCGGGTCGACGAGGTGCGCAAGCTCAAGAACTTTCTGCATCTGAGTGCGGCGGACGGCGGGCGGCGGGTGGTCATCGTCGATGCGGCGGACGATCTGAACACGGCC